>Ga0209815_1000096_pt1 | contig 62979 bp, 70 predicted proteins | sample CoawatmetaG00DNA_FD_187507 | JGI IMG/M metagenome (GOLD analysis project Ga0209815, IMG submission 187507) | Marine microbial communities from the West Antarctic Peninsula - Coastal water metaG002-DNA (SPAdes) (version 2) | ecosystem: Environmental > Aquatic > Marine > Coastal ...
AACATGCCGTCGGCAACGAGTATGAACCCAAGGTTCATTGCCGTGACAAGACACAGCATGACGGCGCATACAGCAGCAACGCCGACCAGACTTTGTGGAGCAAGAAGTTTAAAAATTTTGTTCAATTGCAGTACCTCGTCTGTTCACTTTAGAAACGAGGTGTTGAAAACACTTTAATGAAGCCAAATAAAAAAACGCGGCCACCAATTTATTGGGGCCGCGCAAGTCAGGTGTATAACACCGTTGGGAATTCGTTCAGGTCCAGACGTCGGGGCCTTTGTCAGCCAGCGTATGCACGAGATAGTCAATAAAGGCGCGCACCTTGGGCTGCGTAAACCGGCCCGGTGGGTACACTGCATAGATGCCTTGGGTCTCGATGGGCAGATCAGGGATCGCCACTTCAACCAGCCCTTGGGCCATTGCATCCGCATAAAGGAAGCTTGGCAAATATGCGATGCCGAGGCCGCCAACACAGGCGTTCAGCAGTGATTGACCATCGTTCACTGTCAGCCAGCCAGCCGTGCGAACTTGCCGCTTTTCACCCGAAGGCGCGGTCAGCTTCCAAACAGCCGAATTGGAATTGTTGGAATAATGCAGCAGCTTATGATCGTTCAGATCGTCGATCTTTTCCGGGCGACCATATTGTTCGAAATAGGCAGGGCTTGCGATCATCCGCTTGGTCGTTTCGGTCAGTTTGCGGGCTTTTAGGGTGCTGTCTTCCAGCTCACCAATCCGCACGGCCATATCGAACCCTTCAGAGATCAGCTCAACATAACGGTTGTTCAGAACCATATTGACCGTGATGTCTGGAAATTCCGTTAGGAAATCACCCAAGACCGGAGACAAGTGGTTTACCCCGAAATCTGTCGCCACCGATATGCGTAGTAATCCAGATGGGGCGGATTGCATGGATGTGACCAACGCGTCGGCCTCTCCTGCATCATTTAGAACGCGCCGTGCACGGTCGTAATAGGCCAAACCAATCTCGGTCGGGCTAACACGGCGTGTCGTGCGGTTCAAAAGCCGCGCACCAAGGCGGGCTTCTAGGGACGATACGTGCTTTGAAACCGCGGATTTTGAAATCCCCATTTTCTTGGCCGCATCGGTAAATCCACCTTGGTCCACAACTGTGGCAAAGGCTTCCATTTCGGTGAGGCGATCCATGCTCGCTCCTGTGATTAGTCAAATTCGTTGGGATATGTTTGACCGTCAAATCAGGCACGAATGCGACAATCCCGCGACAATAGAGGGGTTATGTCGCGAACTGGTGAAGGCAGAGAAACGACTGTGCACGTTGCGAATACAGTTGGAGTTCAGCTCAAACCCCTTAATATATGGGTTATGGCCTATGATTATGACAAACTTTACGCAGATCAGCCCGATGCGCTTGGTGCACCCACTGCTGCATTCGTTGTATTTTTCGAAACATTCGAACGGCAAAATGCACGGATTTTGGATGTGGGTTGCGGCCAAGGACGCGACGCGCTGTTCATCGGGCGGATCGGGCACAGCGTTGTCGGCGTTGATATGTCTGCCCACGGGGTCCGTGACATGCTGGCCGCCGCAAAAGACGAAAACCTCGCTATCACAGGTGACGTCGCCGACATCACGACCTATACACCTAGCGGGATGTTTGACGTGGTGCTTATTGACCGAACACTGCACATGTTGCCAAAGGCAGCTCAGCGCGACGTCCTGACCAAGCTAATCGGACATGTCACCCCAAACGGTTGGCTGCTTATCGCTGACGAGGCGTCAAATATGCAGGCCTTTCGTGACGTGCTGACGGCATCTGATCAAACTTGGACGATTGGCAAAGACGGCAAAGGATACCTTTTTGCCAAGCAGGCCACCTTATAAGGTAGCCGCCAACCGCGTCCCTTGATCAATCGCACGCTTGGCATCCAGCTCGGACGCCACATCAGCACCGCCAATAACATGGCAAGTCCGACCAGCCGCAATCAACGCATCGGCCAAGCTACGCTCGGACACCTGCCCAGCGCACAAAACAATGGTATCCACCGCGATCAACGTCGGGTTTTCGCGGGCCTCTCCGTACGACACATGCAGGCCGTCCGCATCGATACGTTCATAATTCACGCCGCCGATCATCTTAACATTCTTCATCTGCAATGCAGCGCGGTGAATCCAACCCGTCGTTTTACCAAGGTTCTTGCCCAGCTTTTGCGCCTTACGCTGCAACAACGTGACTTCACGCACTGGCGGCTCTGGCTGCGGACCAGCCGCTGCAACACCGCCACGCACATCTTGAGGGTCGGCCACACCCCATTCGGTCAACCAAGCCTGCAAATCGTCCGTCGGGCTGTCATCCGTGACCAAAAATTCGACCACGTCAAAACCGATGCCACCAGCACCAATAACAGCGACACGCTTGCCAACAGGCGCTTTGCCACGCAGCACATCTATATAGGACAGCACATTGGGGCCATCTTGACCGGGGATGGCAGGATCACGCGGCAGAACACCCGTGGCGATCACCACCTCGTCAAACCCAGCCAAAGCATCCACATCAGCAACTTCGCCCAAACGCAGCTTAATACCAGCTTCCGCCACCATCGCCTCGTAATATTCAACCAAGCCCCAGAACTCTTCTTTGCCCGGAACCTGCTTGGCCATATTCAACTGACCACCGATCTGCTTCGCTTTTTCAAAAATACTCACCATATGCCCGCGCTCGGACAAAGCCAGTGCGGTCGATAATCCAGCGGGACCGGCACCAACCACGGCGATAGTCTTGACCGCAGACGCGGGCGACAACACCAGCTCAGTTTCATAACAAGCCCGCGGGTTGACCAAACAAGTCGACATTTTACCGCTAAACGTATGGTCCAAGCAGGCTTGGTTACACGCAATACAGGGTGTAATCTGGGCGGCCTGCCCTGCAGCGGCTTTGGCGACGAAATCAGGATCAGCCAAGAACGGACGGGCCATGCTGACCATATCGGCGCAGCCATCCGACAACACATCTTCGGCGACCTGCGGGGTATTGATCCGGTTGGACGTGATGACAGGAATACCGACCTCGCCCATCAGCTTTTTCGTCACCCAAGAAAACGCAGCGCGTGGCACGGACGTGGCGATCGTCGGAATACGGGCCTCGTGCCAGCCGATTCCCGTGTTCAGGATCGTGGCGCCAGCGGCTTCAATGGCTTTGGCCAATTGCACTACCTCTGCCCACGTTGACCCATTCGGGATCAGATCAATCATCGACAAGCGATAGATAAGGATGAAATCAGCGCCAACTGCCTCGCGGACACGGGTGACCACCTCAATGGGCAAACGCATGCGATTCTCGTATGAGCCACCCCATTCATCCGTTCGCTTGTTCACATGGGTGACCAAAAACTGGTTCAGAAAATACCCTTCCGATCCCATCACCTCAACGCCGTCATACCCAGCTTGGCGGGCACGCACAGCGGCGGTCACAATATCAGATATCTGTTTCTCGATGCCGTCAGCGTCCAATTCCTTGGGCACAAACGGAGAGATCGGGGATTTCACAGCAGACGCGGACACGCAATCTTGGGAATAGGCATAGCGACCAGCATGCAAAATCTGCATCGCGATCTTACCACCCGCGTCATGCACACGGTCGGTCACAATCTTATGGTTGGCAATGTCATCATCTGAAAACAGACCAGCGGCACCCGGAAACACACCGCCCTCAGCATTGGGGGCCATGCCGCCTGTGACCATCAGGGCAACGCCACCACGCGCACGGGTCGCATAAAATTCCGCGACGCGGTTCCAGTCGCGGGTTTCTTCCAATCCGGTATGCATTGACCCCATCAACACTCGATTCTTTAACGTGGTGAACCCAAGATCAAGCGGGGCAAGCAAATGCGGATATGCGGTCATAAAAAACTCCTGAAAATGTCAGTTACACATTGGCCATAGGTGGACGGTCACGTCACCCAGAACGCCACGTCAGACTATGTGGTTTCGACGCAGTGCCTGCGAAATGCGCTTTTGAGCATGTCCAGCTCTTCGCGCAGCAATGCCATCTCTTCACGGATATCTTCGGCCAAGGCTTCGCCTGCAAGCAGTGTAAAACTGTTCAGGGTCTCTCCGGTTTCGACATCAGAAATCAAAAATGTCTGCACACCGTCAGCCAAAAGATGGGCAGGAAACGGCACGTGCAACACCCAGTCATCGGATTGGGCGGCTTTCTTAACCGCTGCGCCATCGACCTGCTCGCCGTGATGGGTAACTGCAATTGGGGGCGGCGCATCTATAACGCCTGCAAAGATACCTTCCCAAACGCCCGCGATCATGCGTGTCTTGGTCAATGTAATAGTCATTGCGGTAAGCTCCTTAAATTTCAGCGCGCGTGTAGCGGCAGAATGTGATGTCGCGGATCGTCACTTGGTTCATTTCTGGGCTTTCAAAGATCAAATCCAGCCACATGCGCTCAACGCGCTTTTCGTTCAGCTCGGAATAACCCAAATCAAATTCGACCATGCTGTCTTCTTGGCCATGAGGCAGTTCCAGAACCAATTGTTCGGTATTGGGGCCATGTTTAATATTCAGACGGGCGAAGACCTCGATCGGCTTTTCAACCTCCATAATCGCGTTCACACGGACGATATGGCGGCGCTGCAATCCGTCACATGCGCTTTGCGGGGCGCCGATCACAACCGACAGGAAACTACCATCGAACCGGAACACATCCATTCGAAGCCCAAATGGGGCCAGATCGGCCTCGCGGGTATTACGGACTTGGCGCAGGGTCAGCTCTGATATTTTGCAGTCGTGAAATACGGTGACCTCTTCGCCGAGGTTCGTCTTTGAAGGCACTGCTGACATGCCCTTGCGCGCCAATGGGCCACGCCACAAACGCGGACGCCATGACCATTCTGTCCCGCCTGGACGGGAAAATGCATTTGACCCGATCCGCGGCAACGCGAGCCGATTGTCTGCGACATGCATCAGCTCATCAACATGGGCGCGAATTTGGCGGGCGCGGTGGCGCTGGTTGCGCAATACATCCAAGTCAGCAGCTGTCGCTCTGCGTGCAGCGGCAGCCCAGCGCGCGATTGCACCACGCTGCAATAAGCGCACAATCAGATTTTCACGTATTTGCGCCATCGCTATATTTCACCTTAGGACCATTAGACCGGAAGCCAGCCACGCAACCTATGTGCCAAACTGTTGACTAAAAGGAAACAATTGTTAGCCGTCAGCCGATGTATTGGCAACAATCAACGCAGCGATGGCCTGATCCAACAAGACAACACCATCGCGCTCAGAAAGCGGGGCCGCATCAATGCCTCGCACCGATACCGTGACCAAGCGGTCATCCAGATCAAAAAAGCTGCGCCATTCAGCGTTTTGCATACCCTTAATTGCGGTTGCAGCGTCGTCGGTGAAGTAGACAGACACGCGGGCGCCGTCCTGAATAACCATATTGATCGTCACGGTTGTTGCATCACTGCCACGCGCCAAGATTTTCGGGCCGGTATCCTCCGAAAGCACGGCCGCAAATCCAGCCGGATCGCTTTGCACAATCGCGGACCCGCTGTCGCCGACTTGCACTGTCGTGATCGCGCTTAGCGCGGTGGCTGCGCCGCTCGCGCCCAACGTCGCACAAGGCGCAAAGATCGCGAACCCTTTATCCGGGCGCGATGCGACCGCATCGGCGCAATATCCATTAGGGCCAACCGTCACCACATTGCCGTCAAACATTGCAAGCTGGGCTGCCGGCAAGCCTGCACAGCCAGCAAGGGCCAGCGTCGCCCCTGCAAGTACGATACGTATCATCCGCACCGGATCACAGATCCATATAGATGTGGCGCTCAACACGCGCACCCGGATGGGTCGTGGCCCCCAAACGGGCACCACCAACCAACTGGCTGTATTTCCACAGCGCACCAGATGCATAAATCGTTTCGCGCGGGCCAGCCCACGCAGCACGACGCGCAGCCATGTCATCATCCGAAATGTTCACCGACAGTTCGCCTGTGATCGCATTCATCGTGATGATATCGCCGTTCTGCAGCATCGCAATCGGACCACCATGCGCAGCCTCTGGGCCAACGTGACCCACGCAGAAACCGCGTGTCGCGCCAGAAAAGCGACCATCCGTGATCAAAGCCACCTTTTTGCCCATGCCCTGACCGGACAGCGCAGCAGTGGTCGACAGCATTTCGCGCATTCCCGGACCACCAGCGGGGCCCTCATTGCGAATAACAAGCACTTCGCCTTCTTCATATTCGCGGGCTTTGACGGCTTCAAACGCATCTTCTTCGCATTCAAACACACGGGCTGGGCCGCTGAACACTTGCTCGTTAGCGGTCATGCCAGCAACTTTAACAATCGCACCTTCAGGGGCCAAGTTGCCTTTCAGGCCAACAACGCCACCCGTTTTGGTGATTGGTGTTTCAACTGAATAGATTACGCGGCCATCTGCCTCGCCTTTGATCAGGTCCAACTCTTCACCCATCACACGCCCTGTGGCGGTCATGCAGTCCTCATGGATCAGGCCTGCTTTACGCAGTTCCTTTAAGACAACCGGCACGCCGCCCGCTTCATAAAGGTCTTTGGCCACATACTGACCACCCGGCTTGAGGTCGACAAAATATGGGGTGTCGCGGAAAATGTCACAAACATCCGACAGGTCAAAATCGATACCCGCCTCATGTGCAATCGCAGGAAGGTGCAGACCAGCATTGGTCGACCCGCCCGTACAGGCAACAACACGGGCCGCATTTTCCAATGACTTGCGCGTCACAACATCGCGCGCACGAATATTTTTGGCGATCAAGTTCATGACCGCTTCACCGGACGCAACGCCGTATTGGTCACGGCTCTCGTACGGCGCAGGTGCACCGGATGAATTCATCAGCGCAAGGCCGATTGCCTCGGACACACATGCCATTGTGTTGGCAGTGAACTGACCACCACAAGCACCCGCAGACGGACACGCAACGCGCTCTAGAATTTCAAGTGCGGCGTCAGACAAGTCACCATTTTGATGGCGACCAACGGCCTCAAACATGTCTTGTACGGTCAGGTCACGACCAATGTATTCCGCTGGCACATCCGCACCCGCATGCACACGGCCCGGCAAAATTGAGCCCCCATAGATAAACACCGACGGTGTGTTCAAACGGACCATCGCCATCATCATACCAGGCAAGGATTTGTCGCACCCAGCCAGACCTACAATCGCGTCATAGCAGTGACCGCGCATCGTCAATTCAACGGTGTCTGCAATCGCTTCACGCGATGCAAGCGACGAGCGCATGCCCTCGTGACCCATCGCAATACCGTCAGTGACGGTAATTGTGGTAAACTCGCGCGGTGTGCCTTTGCCCTTTTTCACGCCCATCTTCACGGCCTGAGCCTGACGGTTCAGTGAAATATTACATGGGGCCGCTTCATTCCAACATGTCGCAACGCCAACCCACGGCTGATCAATCGCTTCTTGATCCAGACCCATCGCATAAAAATACGACCGGTGCGGGGCGCGGGACGGCCCTTCGGTGACGTGGCGGCTTGGGAGGTTTGTCTTATCGGTCATGGGATTGGCCCCTTTTACTGAAATTCTGTTGGAAACGGTCTAAATAACGGGGGGCATCCGCACAAGGTGTAACTGACGGTTGTGCATCCACCCCCAGCGGGTCAAAAACAAAACATGTCAGACCGCTACGCCGCTCACATCGCCTTTGTGCGCCCTGCCCTCGGGTCCCCAAATCTGGGGCCTGTGCTGGTTGTCGCCGTGTTGATGAAAATTATTTTCATTCTGGCCCCCTTAGTCGTCGGGGCAATGCTGCCTGATCGGTGGCTTTATTTATATGAAACAGGTTTGACACCACTTGGCGTACTGGCACAATTGCTGACCTTCGGGTTAATCGCAGCGGCACTGGTCTGGCTGGTGCGAAAATTCCACGGTCGCGGGTTCTGGTCGTTGGTCGGGCCAGTAGATGCCACCATACGCAACCTTAAGATCGCCGGGCTCACGGTTTTTGTGCTGCTTGCGGCGCAAGCTATCCTCCCGCCATGGATCGTTTTCGCAGACCTTGCTGAAATACGGCCCCTGACCAGTTGGGCGGTCTGGATTATCCCGGCAATCGTCGTGCTGATCATTCAAACAGGCACAGAAGAGCTTTATTTTAGGGGCTACCTGCAACAGCAATGCGCAGCACTGTCGGATAGGCCATGGGTTTGGATGGGGTTACCATCGCTGCTATTCGGCGCAGCGCATTATTTAAATGGATTCGGGCCTGCGGACGGCGTGCTTTATGCGCTTTGGGCGACGTTGCTCGGACTGGCCTGCGCGGATCTGACAGCGCGCACAGGCAACATCGGGGCCGCAATCGGGCTCCATTTGTCCAACAACTTATTTGCATTTATGATCGTCAGCGAAAAGGGCATGCCGTCAAGCGGACTTGTGCTGTTCTTATATCCAGCCACCGACCACAGACAGTTTGATTACGGGCTTCACACATTGGCCGAACCTTGGATCATTCCCGAAATGCTCACTATTACCCTCCTGATCGGAGTAATGTGGCTCGCAGCACGGGTCGCACTAAGGCGCTGATTGCATTTTGTGTCCCAGCGTCATATCTCAAATACATAACCCAAGAGGCGCGCCATGAACTGGATCACAAACTACGTCCGTCCAACGATAAATTCGCTGTTTTCACGCCGCGAAGTACCGGACAACCTTTGGACAAAATGCTCGGATTGCGGAACCATGCTGTTCCACCGCGAATTGGCGGATAATCTGAATGTCTGCACCAACTGTGACCACCACATGCCGATCAGCGCGCGCGACAGGCTAGCGTCGATCTTTGACGGCGGCGCGTTTGTCGACGTTGCGGTGCCAGAGCCCGTCGCCGACCCGCTGCAGTTTCGCGATCAAAAGAAATACACCGACCGGATCAAAGACGCCCGCAAGAAAACCGGCGAACGCGACGCAATGCTTGTGGCGAGCGGCGACATGGGACGCACTGGAGTTGTTGTGGCCGTGCAGGATTTCTCGTTCATGGGCGGCTCGATGTCGATGTTCGTGGGCAACGCAATCGTCGCGGCCGCCGAAAAAGCTATTGAGCTAAAACGCCCACTGATTCTGTTTTCCGCAGCAGGCGGGGCGCGCATGCAAGAAGGCATTCTTGGCCTGATGCAAATGCCGCGTACAACCATCGCCGTGCAGATGCTTAAAGAAGCAGGACTACCGTATATCGTCGTGCTGACACACCCAACCACAGGCGGCGTGACCGCGTCTTATGCGATGCTTGGTGACGTGCAAATCGCAGAACCCAACGCGCTGATCGGATTTGCGGGTGCCCGCGTGATCGAGCAAACAATCGGTGAAAAACTACCCGAGGGGTTCCAGCGCGCCGAATACCTGCTTGACCACGGGATGCTTGACCGCGTGACACCGCGCACCGCGCTCAAGGATGAGTTGGTGACAATCGTGCGCCTCCTGACCGGCCTTGATGCACCTGTAAAGGGCGACTTGCCTGCCCCCGAAATAACGTCATCAGCAGCAGACGAAATCAAGTCCACCGAGGAAGCAAAAGCGTGATCGCGGCCCTGATTGGGTATTCTCTGGGGGCGCGTTGATCTGGCTCCTTTAATCTCGGAAAGTTCCCAAATGACCGCTGGTTCTGATGCAATCCTCGCACGCATGATGGCGCTGCACCCCAAAGTGATCGACCTGACGCTTGATCGGGTCTGGGCACTGTTGGAAAAGCTGGACAATCCGCAACATAAACTGCCGCCCGTGATCCACCTCGCGGGAACCAACGGCAAGGGATCGACCCAAGCCATGATCCGCGCAGGTCTCGAACAGTCTGGCGCATCCGTGCACGCGTATACATCGCCGCATCTGGCACGTTTCCATGAACGGATCAGGCTCGCTGGCGCGCTGATATCCGAGGACGCGCTAACAGTGATCCTTGACCGCTGCTACACAGCCAACGGGCCGGACCCGATCACATACTTTGAGATCACAACAGTCGCTGGGCTGCTGGCCTTCGCGCAAACCCCCGCCGATTTCACCCTGCTCGAAGTCGGTCTTGGGGGCAGGCTTGATGCAACAAACGTCATCGACACGCCCGCCATCACAATCATCACACCCATCGATTTGGACCACCAACAATTCCTTGGGGATACGCTGACCGCTATCGCTGGCGAAAAAGCAGGGATCATCAAACGCGGCGTACCCTGCGTCGTTGGCCCACAACACGAAGAATCCATGGACGTGATCGAAGCGATCGCGGCGCGGCTTGGCGCACCATTGCTGGCATTTGGTCAACACTGGCACGTCAGCGTTGAACGCGACCGGCTGATATTCCAAGACGACAACGGCTTGCTTGATCTGCCATTGCCCGCCCTGCCCGGTCCGCACCAAATCCAAAACGCTGGGGCCGCGATTGCAGCCCTACGGTATCTGGGGCGCAATGAAGACGCCTTTGAGGCAGCATTGACCCGCCCCTATTGGCCCGCGCGCATGGAACATTTGAAATCCGGCAAACTGGTCGACATGGCGAAACCTGCGGAACTTTGGCTTGATGGGGGGCACAATCCGGCCGCTGGACGGGCGTTGGCTGCAACCCTAAAAGCACAACCGCCACGGCCCACGCACCTGATCTGCGGCATGCTCAACACCAAAGATATCAGCGGATATCTACAACCCTTGGCAGAAGTGGCGCAGAGCCTGACCGCCGTCTCAATCCCCGATGAGCTTAACACTCTGCCAGCCCAAACCACAGCCGCAGAGGCACTTAAAGTTGGCATGCCCGCAAAAACGGCTGCAAACGTTGGGTCAGCTATCGCGAAAATTGTGACGGATACACCAAATGCGCGTATCCTGATTTGTGGGTCGCTGTACCTGGCCGGACACGTCATGCGCGAAAATGGCTAATTTATTTCGCCAGATGCCGCGCCCTTGCCTATGGACAGGCCAACACCCAGCTTTTACACGGTCGAGCAAGGTGATAGTCTTGCTTATATTTCGCTCCAAATTTATGGCAGCACCAATGAATATCAAACCATCTTTGAAGCGCACCATGGTAAAATTCAGATCGGTCAGCGGCTGGTTATCCCCGAAGCTTAAGGCCGCAACCTTGTTGGTTGTGGGCCTAACTGGGCCTGCCCAAGCAGCAGAGCTGAACTTTTGTTGGAAGGGCGCAGGCGGCTACTCCATGACAGGGCGCATGTCCCTGCCGGATGCGGCCATGTTCAAAACCATCCTGACCGAAGACGACATCAGTGGGTTCAAAATCTCGGGTTACCACAAGGGATCCCTGCTTGGCACATGGGACAGCGCACAACGCGGCCCAGACGCAACATGGCACCTGCGTTTTGATCCCGCAGGCATGCTATTCCTGACAGGCGGGCGGTTCGCAAGCTTTGCATCCCAAGGCTGGAACGCGGACGGCGACGTTGCCAATTGCGGCGCGCAGGGCTTTGGCTTTAATTCTGGCAACTTTGGCCAAGATATCTGCGTCAACGGGACTTACATCGAAAACAGCAGCATCGCACCCGACACGCCACTTGTCGCCACATTGGATCCGGTCACGCCAGATTGCCGCAATACCGCCGCCGTAAGCCGCGCGCGGCGCAATTAGTCCCCATAAACTGATCAAATTTATTGACGGCGAATCACTTTTGCACCAGATTCGTCGCAACAGCGTTGGCCAGCGTAACAGGCAAAACGCATCGCCCTTGGCAGGGCAAGGGGGCAGGCGCTAAGCCTGTTTTCTTGTTTTTGGGGCACAGGTCTCAAAATCCGAATCATCCGCGAATCAGTCTTTGACTTCATGCGACCAATCACACTAAATATGGTGAAAATGGGCTGTTTAGCCGCGTCATACAGCGGTTTGAACAAAATATAGCGGCCCTTTCATGAGGATAAGGCATGACGATGCGCGCATTTCTTTGGGTCGCGGTGGCACTGACAGTTGGGTCTGCAGTAGCGGCCCAGGACGCGTCCCTAACTGAAGGCCAAGCCGACGTATCCATCATGCTTAATGGCCAGCAGATTGTCATCAGCCGATCCCAAGACACAGACGCGATGCTCACTGGCGAGTTTGCCAAGACCAGCCGCCCTTGTCCGTCCTTTTGCATCCAGCCGGTTATTCCAGTAGCGGGTGTGACCCCTGCAGGTGAACTTGAAGTCATTGAATTTTTACAGAAAAATATGCCAACAACACGGGCCTTCTTATTGATGCGCGGCTTCCAGACTGGTTCAACAAAGGTGCCATTCCGGGTGCCGTGAACGTGCCATTTGCGACGCTCAGCGCTGAAAACCCGTATCAAGCCGACATCTTGCGCGCACTTGGTGCCGTGCCCACAGATGGCGGTTTCGATTTCTCGAATGCGCTGACCCTGATGATTTATGGCAATGGGCCTTGGGACGCCCAAGGCACCCGCGCTGTCCAAGCGTTAATCGCAGCGGGTTACCCGCCAGCGCTTATTCAAAACTACCGTGGTGGCCTCGAAGACTGGCTACACCTCGGCCTGACCACCGTCCTGCGCTAGACCTGACGCATAGAAAGTCGTTTGTTATGATCCGTTCCGTAGTTGCCTTGTTTATTTTTGCCGTCGTGCTGTGCGGCTACATTGTCCTGCGCCCTTCAGACAATGGGCGCCCGATGCCCGCAATTGGTAACGACGCAACCGTGACCCGCGCACAGACCGATATTGCCTTGGCCCCTGTCACCGCGACCGCCGTGCTGACAAATGCCGCCGTAATCCAAGCTCCGCAGCGTAACACCACCCCTGGGATTAACGTCCCAGTTGACAATAGGACGATGAATGCGACCGCCGCCAATGTGCTGGCCGGACTTGGGCTTAACGTTGAACAGAATCCAAACGCGATAAAAGACGACCCAATGCTGCGCATGACGACCGGCGTTTTATCTGGCATTGGGGCTATCACTGGGAACGCCGTCACCACAGCATCCTAAAAACCCAACGCCGACATCCGCGTTGGAAATGCTTGTCGTGCAAGCCCTCAAACAAGGGCAGAACGACGCCTACATCGACACACTCGTGAACGCGGCAGCGACCGCAGGCACCATCACCGTGCCTCAAATTCTAGTGACCTCTGACGGGCGCGTGGACACGCATGTGCTTCTGGCATCTATCATCACCCAAGCAACAATCGCTGCAGGCGGCGCCGCGCCCACGGTGCCCGACCGCCCCGATGGCGTTGAAGTCCGCATCGTTCAGCGCGCAACCGAAACTCAGCAATATCGGTTCTACACCGTGCGAAGCGGCGATAGCCTTGGGGCAATTGCGATGAACTTTTACGGCGAGGTCGGAAAATACCAACTGATCTTTGCAGCCAATCGCAGCACGCTTTCTAGCCCCAACAACATCCGCGTGGGTCAACGGCTGACGATCCCAGGCGCTTAACCCGTCGCCCACTCATCTGACTGCATTTCCCGCAGCCTGCTGGCCGTGCGTTCAAATTCGAACGTGCCTTCGCCCTCGACATAAAGCATCTCTGGGATTGCGGCCGCCGAACATATCAACCGGACGCGGGCCTCGTATAATGCATCAATCAGCGTCACAAACCGCTTGGCCTCGTTAAAGTTTTGGCGCGACAGCAGCGGGATGTCCTCTAACACCAACACACGCAACGCATCCGCAACAGCCAGGTAATCCGCAGGCCCCAAAAACGCGCCACATAAGGCAAAGAAATCAACGCGGCCCGCGCCATTATGAAAACGCGGAATGACCACGGATCGGCCCTGAACCGTCAACGTCAGCGGCGCATCCTGTCCACCAGTTAACGCGGCCCAAACATTGTCAATCTGCGCGCGCGCCGCCGCATTTACGGGCGTAAAATACGTCGGCGTTCCAGCAAGGCGACCTTGGCGGTAATCAACGTCGCTATCGAGCGAATGCACCACCATGCGGTCCTTGATCAGCGCAATAAACGGGGTAAATAAAGCGCGGTTCAGTCCGTTCTTATAAAGGTCATCCGGCACGCGGTTCGACGTGGTGACGATCACAACACCAGCGGCAAACACTGCCTCAAACAGGCGACCCACGATCATCGCATCAGTGATATCTGTGATCTGCATTTCGTCAAACGCCAGAAACCGAACCTCGTTTGCCAGCTTGGCCGCAACAGGCGCAATGGCATCGCTCACACCGTCTTTGCGGGCAATCGCCATCTCGGCGTGCACCATCTGCATAAACGCATGAAAATGACTGCGCTGCTTGGGGGCCTCCACGGCGTCATACAGTAAATCCATCAACATGGACTTTCCGCGGCCAACCCCGCCCCACATGTAAAGACCGCGCGTGGGTTCCGGCGCTTTGCGAAACAACCCACCACGCTGAACAGGTGCGGCCATGGCGGCACGGATACGCTCCAGCTGTGGTAAACTCACCAGTTGGGCGGCATCCTCGCGCAGGCTGCCATCCGCGACAGCCGCCGCATATATGTCGTGCATTGTCATGGCCCTATCGATACCGCGCAACGTGACGGTTGAAAACCCACGCCCCGCCTCGCTTTTTACTAAAATACTCTTGCCAACGGCATCTATCGGGGCACAGTTGCGGGCATGAAACAAAATGCGCTGATGAACCCCGTCCTTATTGCTGGCTGCGTTATTGTCATGACTGGCTTTGCCATTCGGGCATCGTTTGGCGTGTTCCAAATCCCTATCGCCGCAGAGTTCGGCTGGATGCGGGCCGACTTCAGCCTCGCAATCGCGATCCAGAACCTCGCATGGGGGATCGGGCAACCGATCTTTGGGGCAATCGCGGAAAAAATCGGCGACCGCAAAGCGATCATCGCAGGGGCATTGTTTTACGCCGCTGGGCTACTGCTTTCGGCGGGTGCGACCACGCCATTGGAACACCAGTTGTACGAAATCCTTGTTGGTTTCGGGATCGCTGGCACAGGGTTCGGCGTGATCCTTGCGGTTGTTGGACGGGCATCATCTGACGAAAACAGATCGATGTCGCTGGCAATTGCCACGGCAGCAGGGTCAGCAGGCCAAGTCTTTGGCGCGCCGCTGGCGGAATACCTACTGTCATTTATGACGTGGCAACAAACATTCATGGTCTTCGCGGTTGTCATCCTGTCAGTGCTGATGGTGCTGCCAATGATGCGCAGCCCAATCACCGCAACCAAAGCCGAACTCCAAGAAACCATGGGCGCCACCCTAAAACGCGCCTTCAAAGATCCGTCCTACAGTCTGATTTTTCTGGGCTTCTTTTCGTGCGGCTACCAACTGGCATTCATAACCGCCCACTTCCCCGCCCTCGTGACCGAAATGAGCGGCCCAATCGCGCAAGGGTCTTGGCTTGCGGGGTTTGGCATCACGACCACCAGTGCGCTTGGCGCAATCGCAATATCACTCATTGGATTGGCGAACATTGGGGGCACATTGTTTGCGGGTTACTTGGGCAAACGGTACTCCAAGAAATACCTGCTCGCGGGGATCTACACAGGGCGCACCATCATCGCAGCGGCGTTCATTATGATGCCAATCACACCGACGACTGTGGTCATATTCTCGATCTGCATGGGCAGCTTGTGGTTGGCGACAGTGCCGCTTACGTCGGGGCTCGTCGCGCATCTTTACGGGCTACGGTACATGGGCACGCTTTATGGAATCGTGTTTTTCTCGCACCAGCTTGGGTCGTTTTTGGGGGTCTGGCTCGGCGGCGCATTATACGACATTTACGGGACATACACCTATGTGTGGTGGGTCGGCGTGGGCGTCAGCGCATTCAGCGCGATCATCCACTTGCCCATCAAGGAAAACAGGCCAGCAGTGACAGCTTAGGCGTCCAACAGCGCCTTCACTGTCGCAGCCGGATGTGTGTAAGGCAGCGCATGCCCCGCGTCCATAACCTCGTCATGGCGCACATCGCGGTTCCACTCGGACAGCTTTCCCATCGCGGACAACGGAATAGTTTTATCCAAGCGACCCCAAACAGCAACCACCGTAATACCAAGACGACCCAGCGTGCGATGCACTTGGGACTGGCTTTCAGACAAGGCCCCCCGTTGGCTCGCTAAGACGGCAGGCAGATACCCTCGCCGCGCCAGTTGAAATGCTTGCATACCCGCAATATCGGCAGGCTTTGGCGACGCGATTGCACCACGACGCACGCGACCAGCGGCAAAACTGGCATGCATCCAATCGCCAATACCGGGCAACACGCGGCACACGTGGTCGAACGGTGTCGACCGCGTTTGCATACCCGCAGGAGCCACCAGAAAAACGCGTGAAACTTTGTCAGGATACGCCGCAGCAAAGGCAGCTACAATGCTGCCCCCCATCGAGTACCCCATCAAGGTCACAGCATCGGTAATCTCCTGATCAGCCAACAACTCGCCCAACTGACGCGTAAAAAACGCAATATTTTGTGCACCACTTGGGACATCCGAAAACCCCCGCCCGTACAGATCATAACTCAGAACACGGTAACCCTGCGCTGTCAGAAACGGGATCATACCATTCCAAACAATCGCAGGTGTGGTCAGGCCATGCACAGCCACAATCACCGGACCATCCTCAGGACCATGCCACCGGAAATGGGTCGTGCCCGCAGACAGTTGCGCAAAAGATCCCTTGGCACGATCTCGCATGGGCGCATCAACAACGCGGCGATGTGCCTCAAACACAAACGGCAACGCGGCAACCAGCGCTGCGATCACTGCGATGAAAAACCAAATCACGGCCTAGGCACCATGGATCACCGGAAACCAATCTGTCCGCAGGCGCTGACCGTCTTGCATGTCATGGCCTGGAAACGGCGGCGAAGTGCGCCCGGGGCGGACGACATAGCGGGCATCATCACCGACCCAACGCAGTGACACGGCACGGCGACGGCTGGCCGTGGCGTTGCCGCGCGCACCATGCACCGTGCGGTAATCAAACAGCACCACATCACCGGGCTGCATCGGCCATTCCAACACTCGCATCTTGTCGGGGTCCGCATCAGGGTCCGGCACGGGCGTCCAATCGCCAGTTTCGTAAAAATCGCTATCGTCAGACCAGCTTACTGGGCGGACCATCTTGTCCCACTTATGCGACCCCGCCACGAACCGCAGCGACGCACCTTCCACCGGATCAAGCGGCATCCACAAACTCACGGTCTGCTGGCCCTCAACAAAATAATACGGAGCATCTTGATGCCACGGCGTCGGTTTGGGCGTACCGGGTTCCTTGACCAACACATGGTCATGGAAAAACTGGGCAGTTTGGCTTTGCATCGCTGCCGCAGCCAACGCAGCAGCAGGGCTTTCACGGACCACTTTTTCAAACGCGGGAATGCGGGTCCAGTTGCAATAATCATCGAAAAATCGCCCCTGAGACACCTCGTTCTCAGACGCATATTCGCCGGGGTCAGCCATGTTTTGAGCCACACCTTCGGCCAAGGTATCAACCCAGTCTTTAAATACGCCCCGCACAACAACCGCGCCGTCACGTTGGAAATCTGCAATCTGTTCAGGGGTCATCATCGGGCAATCCAAGCATCTAGAATGTAGCGTGCAGTCATCAAATCAAGATGCGCGCCACCACCGTTTTTAAACAAAGTGATCTCATCGTCCGACCCACGCGCAAACGCGTCCAGATCATAGTAATCCGCAACCACATGCGACGCATCAATCACGCCCGCCGCGATAGGGATTTTCAGCTCTCCGATATGCCCGACAGTCGTGTGCATATTGTCAACAAACACCCGTGATTTCAGCAGTGCAGCATCGTCAACTTCACGCATGTCAGGGCGGTAGGCCCCGATCAGATCAACGTGCTGACCTGGCTTCAACCAGTCGCCAAATATATTCGGCTCGGTCGCCATTGTGGCCGACGTGATGATGTCAGCAGCACGCACCGCCGTTTCCAAATCATCGGCAATTGCAACATCAGGCAAGTCCGCCTGAAACGCCTTGGCGCCCTCGGGTGATCGGTTCCAAACTGTGAACGTGGCATCGGGAAATGCCGATTTATACGCGGCATGCAACGACCGCCCCACGGTCCCCGCGCCCACGATCAAAATCTTTGAACTATTAGGGCGGGCCAAGCGGCGCGCTGCCAAAAGACTATCCGCAGCCGTCTTCCACTTCGTTACCAAATGGAAATCCAAGATCGCCTCTAACGCGCCATCTTCACCTGAAAACAAGTTGACCGCCCCGCCGATCATCGCCTTGCCGGACTTGCGGTTATCAGGGAATATTGTGGCGCATTTTACCGCCAACCCCATGCCTTTGATCCAAGCTGACCTGTTCAATAATGTATTGTTATCACTATATAAAAATACATCGTCGACCGACGCCTTAGGCAGATCATGGCCCGCTGCCAGTGCGTCTGTCAGGGCAATCCAGTCCAGTAATTCATCGGCCTGCGCATAGGGAATCATCTCGGTCATTGGGCGTCCTTCGCGGTTAGTAATCCATGTGAAACAACGCAATCAGCCCAGCCGTGCGGGGTTTCAAACAGGTGGGTTTGCCAACCACGCTCAGCTGCCGCGTTGATGTTATCAATCCGATCATCTGTGAACAAAAGCGTCTTGGGATCGAGCCCGCAATCGCCCTCAAGTCGCTCATAAATTTCCGCATCCGGTTTGATCACGCCCATATGGCCCGAAATATAACGGCGATCAAATTCGGCTAAAAACAGGTATACGGGCTCGGCGATATCAAAGGTCTGAATACCAAAATTCGACAGTGCAAAAACCGGCACGCCCTTCCCACGCAAAGCGCGCAGAACACGCACAGATTGTGGAATGGCGGGGGCTGCCATCTCGATACAATGGTCGTGCCACATGCGAACCTCGGCGTGAAATTCGGGGTTGGCATCAGCGGCGGCATAGATCGTGTCGCGGAAATTTGCGCCGCGATCAACCTCGTCGTTGATACCATGCAGATCGATTGCCGCAAACATTTCACGCCTGCGAGCCTCGCCGATTTTCGCGTCAAAAAACCGTTCCGGCTGCCATTCGATCAGCACATTTCCGATGTCAAATATCACGGCGTTTATGGTCATGAAAGTCCCCTCTACGCAGGCACCCTAGCGCAGTTTTTTCAGCGACGCACCCTTGGGTTTTGCAATTGGACTTTCGCGGTGACGGCCTCGCGCCAAACGATGAACAACCCTGCCCCAAGGATCAGCGCCATGCCGAAATACGACACAGCATCCGGCCATTCATCAAAGATCAGAATGCCCCAAAGCACCGACAACGGCAGCGCCAAATATTCAAATGGTGCAACCATCGATGCCTCTGCGACGCGGTACGCCTGAGAAATGAAATACCCGCCGACAGCCACGCCAAATCCGACCAAGACAAAAAGCGGGAAATCTGCGGCCACCGGCCATTCCCACGCCCGCAATAAGAACCGCAATGACGGGTCAGATTGGTCACCAAAGCGGCCATCGCCAACGGCCAAACCGATAATCACACAGACCGCGATAAACACAATCTGGATGTAAACTGCCATTGTCGCCGCACTCTCCGTGCGCCCAATAAGCCGCGTCAGCATGTGCAATCCGGCATAAGCCGTGGCCGCGACAACCGGCAATAACGACGCATATTGGAACGACGCGGTGCCGGGGCGCATCATGATCACAACGCCCAAAAGGCCGACAATCACCGCCGCCCAGCGCCGTGGGCCAACATATTCGCCCAAAAATACCACCGAAAACACCGTGATAATCAGCGGGCTGATAAAGAAAATCGCCACGGCATCCGCCAATGGCATCGCCGCCAACCCAAGGAAAAACGTCATGTTTGCCATGACCACGCAGAACCCGCGGATCAGATGCATTCCCAGCCGCTTGGTCCTAAAAATCGCGAAACCATCGGTCAGCGGCGCGATCAGCACCAGCAAGATCACTAGACCAATCACCGACCGGATCAGCACGACTTCATGCAGCGCATATCCACCCGACAGGAACTTAATCGCCCCGTCGTTAACCGAGAAAAAGAAGACGGCGATCATCGCCGAAATGGCGCCCAATTGATTGGGCCTCAGGTTTGCAAACATATTCATGACACCATCCGTGGCAGGTCAACGGCGACAGGTCTAGCGCTTTTGCGACGCCCGCAAAGCGCGTTCAAGCCCATCCAAAAATCGGGACCTATCCGCCTTGGAAAATGGTTTTCCACCGCCTTGGCGAAACGGATCAGCGGCGCGCATATCGGTCATCAAATCGCGGGTCGCCAGCACGTTGCCAATGTTGGCTGTCGTCAGCGGCTCACCGTTATGCTTCAGTACCATCGCACCGTTTTCAACGCAGCGCGCAGCCAGTGGAATGTCGCCCGTAATCACCACGTCACCCACCCCCGCACGGTCCGCGATCCAAATATCCGCCACATCAGGGCCGTCAGGGACCACAACAGTTTCCACCAACGGGTTCGGCGACGGGCGAATACCACCATTGGACACCACAAACATCTGCACCTTATGGCGGCTGCCAACGCGCTCAATCTCGGCCTTTACGGGGCAAGCATCAGCGTCCACATAGATCACGAATAAAGCGCCTCTGCGTGGAACGCGATGTGGTCTTCAATGAATGTGGCGATAAAGAAATACGAATGGTCATAGCCCTTTTGCATGCGGATTTGACCTTCTTGACGGCAGCCAACAAATGCGGACGCAAATTCTTCGGTGCCCAGCAATTCGCCAAACTGATCATCGGTGCCAGTGTCGATCAATATCGGGCCATTAAACCCACCATCGACCATCAGCATTGTGGCATCATGCGGGCTCCAGTTTTCCTCGGAACCCCAATAGGCCGTAAATTGCTTGCGGCCCCAGTCAGACTGGGTTGGGTTACAAATCGGGGCAAAGGCAGACACAGACCGGAACCGATCGGGCAACGCCATCGCCATTGTCAGCGCACCGTGGCCGCCCATCGAATGACCAGTGATCGACTGACGGTCCATATCCACGGCAAAGTTTTCAGCCAACAGCGCAGGCAACTCATCGGTCACATAGGTCCACATTTTGAAATGCTTGTCCCAAGGGGCCTCAGTCGCATCAATGTAAAACCCCGCGCCCTGCCCCAGATCAAATGCATCATCATTTGGCACATCATCACCGCGTGGGGACGTGTCCGGAAACACCAGCGCGATACCTTGTTCTGCGGCCCACGCCTGCGCGCCCGCCTTAACCATCGCGTTCTCGTGGGTGCAGGTCAGACCCGACAGAAACCACAAAACAGGCACAGAGCCATGCTGGGCCTCTTCGGGCATAAACACCGCAAACGTCATGTCACAGGAACACGCCGCCGACGTATGCGAATACACGCCTTGGGTGCCACCAAAGCAGCGGTTCTCGGAAATGGTTATCATGGCGCAGGCCCCCTAATGTTTCACCAATAGGGCTACCGCAGGTTTACAGACTTGTCACCCATGCGATCACAGCAGAGATCGTCAAAACGCTAAGCCCTGTTGATAACAAAATCGTCGCAGACACCCGCGCGGGGGCAACGCCGTAATGCTGGGCAAGAATATAAACATTCCCCGCAACCGGCAGTGCGGCGGCGGTGATCATCACGCCTGCAGCATAAGGATCGACGTCAAACACCATCAACGCGGCCACAGCAACCGCAGCAGGATGCACGATCAGTTTGCAAAATGATAGCCAACCCGCGATCACCATGCGCTCGGCAGATTTTCTCGCCAGAGATGCACCAATTGCAAACAATGCACCAGGTGTGGCGGCACCACCTAATATCTCAAGAAACTCGTTCACAGGGACCGGAATGGGCACCGCCATTGACGACACCAGCAGACCCAAACTGATCGACACAATCATCGGGTTTTTCAACAATCCCAGCCCGACAGTGCGCAAAACACCAAACGACATGCGCCCGTCGCGGGACCCCGTGATCAAGATCACAACCAAGCTGCTGAACACAATTAGATCAACAGCCAGCACCATCATGACAGGGCCAATCGCCGCCTGCCCAAGCAGTAAGACAAGCATGGGAATGCCCAAAAATCCGACGTTACCGATAACAGCGCATTGGGCCTCTATCGCGGCCTCTGCCACAGATAATCCGCGCGACATAGCAACCACAGTCGCCAGCAAATACACAACCAAAGTGCCCGCCAAATACGCCCAAACAAATGGCCAGTCCAAAATCGCGGATATCTCAAGATTGGCCGCAAACCGGAACAACATCGCCGACAGCGCAAAGTAGAACACGAATTTTGTGAGGAACGCCGTGGCCTCTGGGGTGAAAAACTTGGTGCGCCCCGCGCCATAGCCAACTGCGATCACGGCGAAAAATGGCAGTGTTTTCAGAAATATTTCAAGCACTTAGTCAAATGCGCCCGTGACACGGCCCAGCAACATAAACGCGCGGGCGGTGCGGGTTTCAGACAATGCGCTGATCTCTTCATCCGTCGCATTTGGCTCAAACGTAATCAGCGTCTGGTCAAAACGGCGCAAGAAATGGTGCGCAGCATCGCGGTAGATCGTATCTTCTCGCATCCGGCCAGACGTCAGCGCAAGCGACGACCGATCCCGAATACCGCCCAAAGACGCCATTGCGCGACCCCGTTCACCATGCGCAAATCGGCGCCAGATTTCGGCGCGGGCGCGGTCGGGGCGCAGATCATCCATATAAATGCCGTCTTGCGACATCAGTGTCAGAATATCTTGTGCCGCTTGCACCAACTGGCGGGTATTGCGGTCTTTCAGGGCCAACCGCAGGGCGTTAAAGCCACGGGTGTCTTGCTCGTTATCAGGAAAGTTCAGTGCGCGGATTAAATCGGGGTTCGGCAGCGGCTGCGATATATCCTCAGCACTTGTGCCTAGCGCAAGTGTGGGCTGATCATCAGATGTTGTGGCTTGCACAGACGTGATCTTTAGCTTTTGCTCGGACCGGCTGCTGGCAAACGTCGCCAGCGTATTTTCCGTCTTGCGGGTCGCTTGGGCAATCTCGTTTAGCTTTTTCTCGACCGTCGGCTGCATGCCTCCAGCGGGGCCAGCGCGGTTCTCGATATAGGTCTTGCGCATGCCATCAATGGCGGCCTGCAAGCGACCGGATTCTTCTTTCATGATCCGCGCGGATCGGCTGGCAGCAGCGGCCACCCAGATCATCGCCACAGGCATGAATATCGCAATCAGGATCAGGATAAACCGCAAGCTGTCAAAGCGATCAGCGACCGTTGATGTGGGCGGCAAAAAGTAGAAAAATACCCCGACCAAGATCATCCAGCCAATGGATAAGACAAGCGCGATCACCTCTCCAGCAGAGCGGCCATCAGTCGATTTGGTCTTTGGGCCTTGCGCCATGATGCCTGCCTTAGGTGTAACTAATACTTAAAATTTCGTAGCTGCGCACACCACCTGGGGTGCGCACCTCCACACTGTCGCCTTCGTCCTTGCCAATCAAGGCACGCGCCAGCGGAGATTTGATATTCAGCAAACCTTTTTCGATATTCGCCTCATATTCGCCCACAATCTGATAGGTCTGCTCGGCATCCGTGTCTTCATCCACCAGCTTCACGTTGGCACCAAATTTAATTGTGCCAGAAAGCCGTGTCAGGTCGATGACATTCGCCAGCGAAATGATGCCCTCAAGTTCCTTAACGCGGCCCTCGATAAACGACTGCTTTTCCTTGGCGGAATGATACTCGGCGTTCTCGGACAGATCGCCATGCTCGCGGGCCTCCGAAATGGCGCGGATAATCGCAGGGCGCTCAACAGACTTCAGGTGCTTTAGTTCAGCATCCAGCTTGTCAAAACCTGGCTTTGTCAGTGGTATCTTTTCCATGGCGTTATCCTATCGCGGTACGGCGAAAACCTATCATCGCACGTTCATACCCTATTTGATTGGTTCAAAGTCAAGTGCAAGTGCTGTTTGGTGTCGCAGACGTAAGATTTGACGCCGTGTCCTGATTGACCCCCTATCATTGCGTGGTTTATCCGTTGCGCTACAATATTTCGGGGCCACCCCCTATCTACCACAAAGGAAGCCACATGTCTGATATAGAACGCGAAACAATGGACTATGATGTTGTGATCGTTGGGGCGGGGCCTGCGGGGCTTTCTGCGGCGATCCGGCTCAAGCAATTAGACGCGGACCTTGAAGTCGTCGTGCTTGAAAAAGGCTCTGAAGTCGGCGCACACATCCTATCGGGCGCAGTTCTGGACACATCCGGCATCGACGCGCTGATCCCCGATTGGAAAGCCAAAGGCGCGCCGATCACTGTGCCCGTAAAACAAGATAACTTCTATATGTTGGGCGAAGCCGGCAAAATCCGCATCCCAAATATCGTGATGCCACCGCTCATGAACAACCACTCCAGCTACATCGTCTCGATGGGCAATGTCTGCCGCTGGATGGCCGAACAAGCAGAAGAGCTTGGCGTTGAAATTTTCCCCGGCATGGCCTGTTCCGAGCTGGTCTACGGCGACAACGGCGAAATCAAAGGCGTCGTCGCTGGCGAATTTGGCAAAAACGCTGACGGCTCGCAGGGCCCCAACTATGAACCCGGCATGGTCCTAAACGGCAAATACGTATTCCTATCCGAAGGGGTACGCGGATCCCTGTCAAAGGAAACCATCGAAAAATACGATCTGGCCGCCGACAGCGACGTGCAAAAATACGGCCTTGGCATGAAGGAAATCTGGGAAATCGACCCAGCCAAACATTCCGAGGGCACCGTCACCCACACCATGGGCTGGCCGCTGCAGGAATCCGGCGCTGGCGGCGGGTCGTTCATCTATCACCTCGATAACAATCAGGTCTATGTCGGCTTTGTTGTGCACCTTGGCTACAAAAACCCGCACACATTCCCTTACATGGAATTCCAGCGGTTCAAACATCACCCGATGATCGCCGAGCTGCTAAAAGGCGGCAAGCGGATCGCCTACGGCGCGCGCGCAATCACCGAGGGCGGCATGCAATCCATGCCAAAACTGACATTCCCCGGCGGCGCGCTTTTGGGTTGTTCGGCTGGCATGGTCAACGTGCCACGGATTAAGGGTAACCATAACGCCATGCTGTCCGGTATTGCGGCGGCGCAGGCCGCAAATGACGCAATCAAAGCAGGGCGCGCGGGCGACGAACTTACCGCCTATTCCGACGATGTACGCGGTGGGGAAATTGGCAAAGACCTGTCTCGCGTGAAAAACGTCAAACCGCTGTGGTCTAAATACGGCCTTGCAGCATCGCTCGCTATCGGCGGCGCCGACATGTGGCTGCGCAACCTGACAGGCTGGTCACCGCTGAACCTGTCCCACGGCAAATCTGACGCCGAGGTAACGGGCCTTGCCGCTGATTATCCCGAAATCAAATACCCAAAACCGGACGGCAAATTGTCGTTTGACCGCCTCACCAACGTGGCCTTTTCCTTCACCAATCACGAAGAAAGCCAGCCCGCGCATTTGCACCTCAAAGACGCGAGCATCCCGATCGGGGTCAACCTGCCCAAATACGCAGAACCCGCGCAGCGTTACTGCCCAGCGGGCGTTTACGAAGTGGTCGAAAAAGACGGCGAGCAGCAGTTCGTCATCAACTTCCAAAACTGCGTGCATTGCAAAACCTGCGATATCAAAGACCCAAGCCAGAACATCAATTGGACAGTCCCCCAAGGGGGCGACGGGCCGAACTATCCGAACATGTAAAACCGCTGAAATTGTCAAAGGGGTCGGTCCGCCGGCCCCTTTTTTGTGGCATATGCAAAACTTATGCGAAACTTATACGAAACTTACACCGAAAAACGGGCTATTGGGCGACATCTCGCGTCTGTGAACGGGTTCCAATTGCAGACAACCTGTGGGGCGCATAGGGTGGTCAAGTTACCGCCAAACTTGAGGTTTAAACATTGTCATTCCGCACCCGTTTTATTGCCTGCGCGATCTGCGCTTTGCTGCCGTTATCAGCCGTTGCTGAACCCAAGGCAGGGGCCTATCTGGCCGCACGCCAAGCCGCGTTTGCAAACGACTTTGAAACCAGCGCGCGGTACTTTACCCAAGCCCTGATCGGCGATCCAGCGAACCCCTATCTACTTGAAAATGCTATGGTTTCTTATGTCGCGCTTGGTGACTTTGCACGCGCCAAGCCAATAGCAACAGTCATGAAGCAAAGTGGCATCAAAAGCCAAATGGCCCATATTGTTCTGAGCGTTGATGCCGCCATGCAAGACGACTGGAACGCCGTGTTTTCGTTGCTCGAAAGCGGCCTCGGGATCGGTCCCCTCGTGGACGGTCTGACGCAAAGCTGGGGCTACGTCGGCAAGGGTCAGATGGCCGCCGCATTGGAAAGTTTTGACGCCCTGACAGAAACCGCTGGACTTGGTGCTTATACCTTATATAACAAAGCCTTAGCGCTTTCTTACGTTGGTGATTTTGAAGGCGCAGACGCCATTTTTGCAGGCGCGCCACAAAACGGAATGCGCTACAATCGGCGCAGCGCAATCGCCCACGCACAGATCCTATCGCAACTAAATCGAAACGCAGATGCACTGGCATTAATCGACGGCGTATTCGGCCCGCAAACCGACCCAACGTTGGTCAAAATGCGCGCCGTTTTAGCCACTGAAACCGTGCTGCCATTCACCTATATCCGCAACGCCCAAGACGGTTTGTCAGAGGTCTATTTGATCGTCGCCCAAGCCCTGCTGCGCGACGGCAGTGACGACTACACATTGCGCTATGCCCGCGCCGCTGTCGCGCTCAATGCGGCGAACACCGACGCCGTTTTGCTGGCCGCTGATCTGCTTGAAAACCTTGGACAATACGATCTCGCGACGGCCACATATAGCACCGTCGCGCCGTCCGATCCAGCCCACCAATCCGCCGAAATCGGCAGGTCCGAGGCCCTGCGAAAAGCAGGCCGAACAGAGGCAGCCATTGAAACCCTACAAACCCTTGCGCGCACTTATCCAGAAATGCCCCGCGTGCATGCCACAGCCGGTGATGCACACCGCGAAAATGGTGATTATGAGGCGGCGAAAACGAGTTATACTAAGGCTTTAACGCTGTATGACGACGCCGATCCGTTGCGGTGGTTCATCTATTATACGCGCGGTATCGCCCATCATACCCTTGACGATTGGCCCGCTGCAGAGGCCGATTTTCGGGCCGCCCTTGCGTTGCGTCCCGACCAACCTCAGGTGCTCAATTACCTTGGCTATTCGATGGTCGAGCTGGGCATCAACATGGAAGAAGCGCTTGGCATGATCGAACGCGCCATGGCCGCGGAACCGCAGAACGGCGCGATTGTGGACAGCCTTGGTTGGGTTTTGTTCCAACGCGGCGAATTTGATGCCGCTGTTGGCCACCTCGAAAACGCAGCGGCATTATTGCCGATCGACCCAATCATCAACGATCACCTTGGGGACGCCTATTGGGCCGTTGGCCGCGTGATCGAGGCCGAATTTCAATGGAACCGTGCCCTATCATTTGACCCATTAGAATCGGACGCAACACGCATCCGCCGCAAGCTTGAAATCGGTCTCGATGCCGTCTTGACTGAAGAGGGCGCCGTTCCGCTCGAGGTTGCCAGTGGCGACGATTAGGGGTTCCGCCCCAGCCAAGATAAACCTGACGCTTCATGTAACTGGACAGCGCACCGACGGCTATCATCTGCTCGACAGTTTGGTCGTGTTTGCCGACGTATTCGACAAAATCACGGCAACAATTGCCCCCAACTTGCAGATCACAGTCAGTGGACCGTTTTCCCAAGGCATCCCGACGGATCACACAAATCTGGTGATGCGCGCAGCAACGGCGTTGCGCAAAGCCCGTCATGTGACTAAGGGCGCGCATCTGCAGCTGGAAAAGCACCTGCCACATGCAGCAGGTATCGGCAGCGGATCGTCAGATGCAGCGGTAACTTTGGCCATGTTGGCCAAACTGTGGGACGTAGATCCGCTGCCCCTAAACGCCCCCGAAGTTGTCGCACTTGGTGCTGACGTACCCGTGTGCCTGCAAGCCCCCGATCCGACTCATATGACGGGTATCGGTGAAATCTTGTTGCCTGTTCCGATGCTTCCTGAATGCGCGCTCGTGCTGGTGAACCCGCGCGTGTCGGTCCCCACTGGCGCCGTATTTGATGGGCTCGCAAGCAAGCGAAACCCATGCATGGGCACATTGCCAAAGGGTCTTGATTTCAATGGGTTCGCGTCGTGGTTGGCCGCCCAGCGCAACGATTTGGAACCACCTGCCCTTGCGATCGCACCCGAGGTCGACGCCGCGCTGAAAAAGCTTCGCAGCATGCCAAAAGTTGCGCACGCGGCGATGTCTGGGTCCGGTGCCACTTGTTACGGATTGGTCAGCAATCTTGCCGACGCCCGCCAAGTCGCACGCATTATTCAGGTGGCGCACATGAGTTGGTGGGTCGCGCCCGCAGCTGTGCTTTAAGTGATCCGCGCGACCACGTAGTCGGCCAAATCTATCAACATTGATTTCAGGTCATGATCAGGGATCGGCGCAAGCGCTGCCTTCGCTTTTTCGGCCCATTCAAGCGCAGTATCGCGGGTAGATCTCATGGCGCCGTGACGGGCCAATATGGACATAGCGCGATCCAAATCACCATCGTCTTGCTGCCCTTTTCCGATCGTCCGTTTCCAAAACGTACGCTCATCTGCATCGCCAGCGGCGATTGCGCGGATCACAGGCAAAGTCAGTTTGCGTTCACGAAAATCATCGCCGACGTTTTTGCCGATGGCATCCGTGCCGCCGTAATCCAACAGGTCGTCGAAAATTTGGAACGAAATACCAAGCGCATCACCGTATGCGAACAACGCTTTCACTTTGTCTTCGTCGGCATCGGCAATTACGCCGCCGACTTGCATCGCCGCCGAGAAAAGGGCGGCAGTTTTTCCGCGCACGACCTTAAAATAGATCTCTTCAGTCGTCGCCAAATCGGCGGCGGCTGTCAGTTGCAGCACTTCGCCTTCGGCAATCGTCGCGGACGCGTTTGCAAGGATGTCCAAGACACGCAACGACCCTGTTTCAACCATCAACTGGAATGAGCGAGAAAACAGATAGTCACCAACCAGCACGCTGGATTGGTTGTCCCACAACAGGTTCGCAGTCGGCCGTCCGCGCCGCTGATCGCTTTCGTCAACCACATCATCGTGCAGCAAGGTCGCGGTGTGAATGAATTCGACCGTCGCCGCCAAATGCACGTGGTATGGCCCGTCGTAGCCACACAGCCGCGCCGCAGCCAACGTCAGCATCGGGCGCAAGCGTTTGCCGCCTGCTTCGACCAAATGTGCGGTTACTTCTGGTATGCGCGGCGCATGCTCCGACGCCATCCGCGCACGGATCATGTCATTCACGGCGGCCATATCATCGGCCAATGCTGCAGCCAGACGTTCATGTGGTTTTGTTGCTACTGTATCAAGGCTCATCACGTTCATCCGACTGAGAATAGACAAAGACGCAAACGATGCTTACGTCGGTTATATGAAAGAATTATTGCGCACCAACGACCCGACTGTCATCGCCTTTGCAACCGCCCTTCTGGACGGCGAGAGTATAGCCTGCTTTCAATTCGACGTAAACATGAGCATCCTCGAAGGGTCCATAGGCATAATGCCGCGCCGCCTGATGGTGATCGACCGCGATCTATTCATAGCCGAGGCAATTATGCGCGACAATGAAATTGATTTGGGCCGCTGATGGATACGACCACCGATGCATTTCTGAACGGGAAAGTGACCGCTGTTCAGCCTGCCAAGGGATACCGCGCTGGCGTTGACGCGGTTTTACTTGCTGCCTGCGTGCCTGCACGATCTGGCGAGCGTGTCCTAGAGCTTGGCTGCGGCGTTGGCGTGGCGTCACTCTGTCTGTCTGCTCGGGTGCCCGAGTTAGACATTACAGGAATTGAGGTCCAGCCCGATTATGCCGCCCTTGCGGTGTCTAACGGTGTGAATGCCGTGGTGGCCGATCTGCGCACCCTGCCTGATGATATTCGGAACACCCAATATCATCAGGTCATGGCCAATCCGCCTTATTTTGATCGCGGCACTGGATCGGCGGCACCCAACACTGGCCGTGATATTGCGATGGGTGGTGATACGCCGCTGCGCGAATGGCTGGATGTCGCGGCCAAACGATTGGCACCCAAAGGATATTTCACGCTGATCTTACGGATTGAGCGCTTGCCAGAGGTGTTAGGCCACCTGCAAGGACGGCTTGGATCAATCATTGTGCGGCCGATTTGCGCGCGTGCTGATCAGGAGCCGCATCTGTTTCTATTACAGGCCCGCCATTCGGGGCGCGCGCCGTTTCGGTTGCTGTCGGCATTGATTATGCACGACGGAACAATGCATGATGCGGATCGCGAAAATTATACTGATCGCATTCGTGGGGTTTTGCGGAATGGGGATGTTTTGATCATCACGGATTAATGTTTCAGCAATCTTTTGCCGAGATTATGATCATACGCGCCAGATGCTGCAGTGCAACGTGACACGGGATTCTAAATGTGGTGCACTGAGGGTATTCGATTTCAAACCGAAGGAGGACGACCATGAGCGTAAGTTCACACGTGCAGGAACTGAAAAAGAAACACCAAAACCTCTCGGAAACGGTGGAGGTCATGCAACGCAGCCCCGCCACAGATGGTGCAAAAATTGCCCAGATGAAAAAACAAAAACTGATGCTAAAAGAAGAAATCGGTCGCTTATCGCCGCAATAGCGGACAACCAGCATTGCGATACGAAAAAGGGCCGGAAAAACCGGCCCTTATTTTTTGTCTAAACCTGCGTGGCTTAGACCATGTACTGGCCGCCGTTTGCGGTAAGTGTGGAACCAGTAACAAAGCCCGCATCGTCGGACGCAAGGAACAGCACAGCGCGTGCAATTTCAGATGCTTCACCCAAACGACCCACAGGAATCTGCGGCAGGATCACTTCATTCATCACTTTTTCCGGAATAGTACTCATCATTTCGGTGTTGATGTAGCCGGGTGCGATCACGTTAACAGTGATGCCAGCGCGGGCGCCTTCTTGGGCCAATGACTTGGTAAAGCCGATATCGCCAGCCTTTGCTGCGGCATAGTTGGCTTGCGCGAACTGACCTTTTTGACCGTTAATCGACGAAATCGTAATAATACGACCAAATTTACGCGCGCGCATGCCAGGCCAAACAGGGTGAGTCATGTTGAACACGCCAGTCAGGTTGGTACCGATGACTTCGGTCCACTGCTCTGGCTTCATTTTGTGGAACGGGGCGTCGCGGGTGATGCCAGCGTTGTTCACAAGAACCTCTACAGGACCAAGGTCAGCCTCGATCTGCGCGATACCAGCGGCACAGGCGTCGTAATCAGCAACATCCCATTTGTAGGTCTTAATACCTGTTTCAGCAGTGAAGGCGGCGGCTTTTTCATCGTTGCCAGCATAGGTGGCGGCGACGGAATAACCGGCATCTTTCAAAGCAGTTGAGATAGCGGCGCCAATACCGCGCGATCCGCCAGTGACGATTGCGACACGAGACATAGAATTCTCCTTTTGGAAATTTACGTTGTAATGTTATTAGGGCACCGAGTTCAGACACGCAATATTATTGCGTGTCCAATTCCAAATATTATGGACGTTCAACGCAAAGGGCGACGCCCATGCCGCCGCCGATGCACAGGGTCGCGATGCCCTTTTTCGCGTCGCGGCGCTTCATTTCAAACAACAGCGTGTTCAGAACGCGGCAACCGGATGCACCGATCGGGTGACCGATTGCAATTGCGCCGCCGTTGACGTTCACAATTGCAGGGTCCCAGCCCATTTCTTTGTTAACTGCACAGGCTTGGGCTGCGAATGCTTCATTGGCTTCGATAAGGTCCAAATCATCGACGGACCAGCCTGCTTTTGCTAGCGCCTTGCGGGACGCCATGACAGGGCCGACACCCATGATAGACGGGTCCAAACCAGCGGTCGCATAGGATGCGATGCGCGCGAGCGGCTCGATGCCGCGCTTTTCAGCCTCGTCCGCAGACATCAGCAATGTCGCCGCGGCGCCATCATTCAAACCAGATGCGTTGGCGGCCGTCACTGACCCTTCTTTTGCAAAAGCAGGGCGCATTTTTGCCATTGCTTCAAGTGTCGCGCCGTGGCGGATGTATTCGTCTTGATCGACAATGATGTCGCCCTTGCGGGTCTTGACGGTAAAGGCTGCAATTTCGTCAGCGAACTTGCCTGCCTTTTGTGCAGCTTCGGCTTTGTTCTGGGACGCGACTGCAAATGCGTCCTGCATATCGCGCGAAATTTCCCACTGGTTTGCCACGTTTTCAGCCGTTTGACCCATGTGGTAACCGTTGAATGCATCCCACAGACCATCGCGGATCATTGTGTCGATGTATTTCATGTCGCCCATTTTATGACCTGCACGCAGGTTGGCTGCATGCGGGGACAGTGTCATGTTTTCTTGACCACCAGCGGCGACGATAGACGCATCGCCCAACTGAATGTGCTGCGCACCAAGTGCAACAGCGCGCAGGCCAGACCCACAAACCTGATTGATCGACCAAGCAGATCCTTCAACCGGCAGGCCCGCATTGATATGCGCCTGACGCGCTGGGTTTTGGCCTTGGGCTGCGGTTAGCACCTGACCCAAAATCGTCTCGGATACATCTGCTTTGTCGATGCCAGCGCGGGCAACAACTGCCTCGAGCACGGCTGAACCCAAATCGTGGGCAGGCGTGTTCGCAAAGGCGCCGCCAAAACTACCGACAGCAGTCCGTGCAGCAGAGGCGATTACAACATTGGTCATGGGGATGGTCCTTTTGAGATAAACGTCAAAAGACAGACCGGAGCGGCGCAAAGCCAGACGTGGCGCGCAGACCCCGTCCTGCCGCTCGTACTCTTATTACCTATTGCACAAAAATAGCGCAACATTATTTCTGCATGAGCGAAGAAATCCGTGCAGATGCAGCATTTCTAATAATGATCGAACTTTGGCACACCATATAGATAGCCTTGCAAACATTCGGCGCCCATTTTTGAAAGAATGGCCGCTTCTTGCTGTGTTTCAACGCCGTCGGCGATCACGAGCATCTCAAACTGTTGGGCGACTGTGATCAAAGCCTCTGTCAGGACTTGGTTGTCTGGATCGTCAGCGATCCCGTGAACGAATCCTTTGTCGATTTTCACGAGGTCAAAAAAGAAATCTTTTAGGTGTCGAAATGCCGTCAGCCCGGCGCCAAACCCGTCCAGCGCAAACGCGATTCCACGCGGTTGCATCTCGGCCATAAAGCGGATCACAATTTCATGCAGCAACATCGCCGATGTTTCACTAATCTCAAATATCAGGCGATTACCGATTGCAGTTTTTTCTGCAAGCCCTGCCTCCAGTACGCGGCGCCACTGCCCATCACCAATTGACCGCGCAGACAAGTTTATCGACAGCCGCAACTGTGGGTTTTGGCGCAACTTTCGCAACGCCAAATCGAGCGTGGCGCAATCGACTTGGCGACCAAGATCGGTTTGTTCAATGACAGGCATAAAATGCGCAGCAGGGATCACGCGCCCAGCGGGATCCCTGACCCGAATTAACCCCTCGTAAAATGCGATCCGCCCATTGGGTCCAGCGGTAACAATTGGCTGAAATGCAAGCCGCGCCCGCTTGGACGCCAATGCCTCGCGGACAAGGTTCAGCACATCCGCATCTCGGCTGGCCATTGCAAAGTGCAACGGATCAAGCAAAGCCGCATCATCAAGCGCGTCATTGATCTGGGCAATTGTCATCTATCACCGTCCTTTGAGGGTTCACTCACTTTGCGGTCCATCCACCTAATGGCTGGTTAAGGTCTAGCAATTTCATAAAATCGGAATGATTATCTGGGCTATGGAACATCGCTGCGGTTGGGCTGGTCCCGAACAGATTTATATTGATTATCACGACACCGAATGGGGCGTGCCTGAATACGACAGCCGCGCGTTGTGGGAAAAACTGGTCCTAGACGGATTTCAAGCCGGGCTTAGCTGGATTACGATCTTGAAAAAGCGCGATAATTTTCGCGCAGCATTTGCCGGATTCGATCCCAATATTATTGCCAGCTGGGGCGAGGATGAGATCGCAACACTGTTGCAAAACGCGGATATCATTCGCCATCGCGGCAAAATTGCAGCCACAATAACAAATGCGCAGGCTTGGCAACGCATTGAAGCTGCACAAGGCTTCGATAATTTTCTGTGGGATTACGTGAATGGCTTTCCGTTGCAGGCCACTTTGGATGACAGGTCCGCCATGCCCACGCAGTCGGCACTGTCTTTGCAGATATCAAAGGACCTTAAGAAAGCTGGGTTCAAGTTTTGCGGCCCAACGATCGTTTATGCATTCATGGAAGCCTGCGGATTGATTAACAACCACACGACCAATTGCCCGCGCCACGAACCGTGCCGTGATATGGCGCGCCTACCACCGGCTTAGCGCATCCTCGTCGACATCCTTGGCCGCGACCCACGTGCTACCGTCTGCTGTCGTTTCTTTCTTCCAGAATGGCGCCCGCGATTTCAGGTAGTCCATTAAAAAATCAGCGGCGGCAAAGGCGTCAGCACGGTGCGCTGATTTCGTCGCGACCATCATAATCGGGGCCCCTGCAACCAGGCGCCCAAAGCGGTGGATCACAAGTACATCCTGCAATTTCCAGCGCGCCATCGCGTCATCAACGATTGCCTGAATAGCACGTTCGGTCATGCCGGAATAATGCTCAATCTCCATCGCGGCCAATGCCCCATCGGTGTCACGCACGATTCCAGTAAAGCTGACAATCGCGCCCACGCCGTCACCGGTTGAAAATGCGTTCAGCTCTGCACCGGCATCAAATGCGACATCTTGCACGCGGACAGACATCAGCCGCCCGTCATCGGTGGAAAAAATGCGACTTCACGGACACCCGCAAGCGGGGCAGAAAAGTCAGCCAATTCTTGGTCCAAGGCAACACGCAATGCGGACACATCCGCAAACGCGGCGGCGTAACGATCTTCGCGAGCAGATAGTTCTGCAACCAAATCGGACACGGTTTCCGCAGTTGTTTGAACGTCTTCAAACGGGACTCCGATCCGTTCACGAACCCATGCGAAATACATGACATTCATGGGGCGTCACGCAGATACGGCACCGATTTTCGGAAATAATCAGCGCCGCTAAGCACTGTCAAAACCATCGCGATCCACAATAGGCCAATGCCCAGATACCAGCTGATCTCCGCGCCCAATTCCAGGGTACGTAGGCCTAATACATCCTCAATTGACCCGTCCAAAATACCATGCTGGGTCGCGAAATCCATGCCATTGGTGCGGTCGATCAGGTAATGTTCAAACGCGCCTTTTGCGAACAAGACAGAAATTGCAGCCATCTGGACCGTGGTCTTCCATTTGGCCAAATTGGTGACTTTCAATAGCCCAGCCGTTTCGCCCAAAAATTCGCGCAGGCCAGATACAAATACCTCACGGAAAATGATCAATACTGCTGGCAACAAAATCCATGGGTTCATGCCAGAGAAACCGGTGATGACGACCAGCGCAATGATTACCATCGCCTTGTCAGCAATCGGGTCCATCATGGCGCCAAATTTGCTTTCTTGTTTCCAAGCGCGAGCCAAATAGCCATCTAGAAAATCAGTAAACGCCGCCACGACGAATAAAATAAGCGCAAACCAATCAGCCAGTGGACGGTGAAAATACAAAAACATAATCGCCACGCCGGGGGCTGCGATCAGACGCAAGAGCGTCAGGATATTAGGGATATTCCAATTCATGTGACCACACTACGCGTTCGCTGATTAAGTGAAAAGATGCTGTTTTTTCTGAGCACAAATATGTCCGCCGGAGGCACCTGTCCTCGCGCCCACCTCAACCGTTCTCGTGAAAGTAGTCATAGATCGTCTGGGCCATGTTTGCGGACACCCCTACGACGGCCTTGAGATCTGCCAGATTGGCGCGCGCCACCGCCTTAGCGGAGCCAAAATGCGCAAGAAGTGCGCGTTTTCGCGTTGCCCCGACACCTGGCACATCATCCAACGGGGTTGCCCCAATCGCCTTGGACCGCTTGGCGCGGTGGGTCCCGATGGCAAAGCGGTGTACCTCATCGCGCATCCGTTGAATGAAATATAAAACGGGGTCGTTGTGACGCAGCACAAAGATGGGTTTGCCAGTGCGGTAAAACACTTCTTTGCCGGCGTCGCGGTCTTCCCCCTTAGCCACACCGACCATTGGCACGTCACCAACCCCCAAGGCTTCCATGATCTCGCGCACAGAGCTGACTTGCCCTGCGCCGCCATCAATCAGCAACAGATCAGGCCACATGCCAGACGTGCGATCAGGATCTTCTTTTAGCAAGCGCTGGAACCTGCGGGTCATGACCTCTTTCATCATGCCAAAGTCATCACCGGGCGTGATGTCGTCGCCTTTGATGTTGAACTTGCGGTATTGGTTTTTTTCGAACCCTTCAGGGCCCGCGACGATCATCGCTCCGACGGCAAAGGCGCCTTGGATGTGGCTGTTGTCATATGCTTCGATCCGCTGGGGCGGCGCTGGCAAATCAAATGCCTCGGCCAATCCCTTAAGCAGGTGGCCCTGCGTGGCAGTCTCTGACATTTTGCGTGCAAGGCTTTCGCGGGCATTGCGCAGCGCGCCCTGCACCAGTTCGGCTTTTTCACCGCGTTGAGGCACGATTACCTCGACCTTGCGGCCCGCCTTTTCAGCCAAGGCTGCGGTCATCAGATCCTCATTGTCCAAACCGTGGCTGATGATCACCGCACGCGGCGGTTCGCGGTCGGAATAGAACTGGCCGACAAAGGCTTCCATGACTTCGGACGCATCCTCATCGCCGCTGATACGTGGGTAGTAATCGTGATTACCCCAGTTTTGATTGGCCCGAATAAAGAACACCTGCACGCAGGCTTGTCCGCCGTCGATATGCAGGCCAATGACATCAGCTTCGGCCGTGGCCGCAGGGTTAATCCCTTGCGCCGTCTGAACTTGGGTCAACGCCTTGATCCGGTCGCGCAGTGCAGCGGCGCGCTCGAACTCCAATTCCTCAGAAGCTGCTGCCATTTGTGCAGCTAACGTTTCTTGGATACCCTTGGTTTTACCCTGCAAAAATAGTTCTGCGTCACGGACGGTCGCGGCATAATCAACCTTGGAGATAAGCCCAACACAGGGGCCAGAGCACCGTTTAATCTGATACTGCAAACATGGACGGGTGCGCGTTTCAAAGTCGCTGTTGGCGCAGTTGCGCAAAAGAAAGACCCGCTGCAATTGATTGAGTGTCCGGTTCACGGCACCGGCACTGGCAAAGGGGCCATAATAGCTGCCCTTTTCCTTTTTCCCACCGCGATGCTTTTTGATTTGCGGGTAATCGTGCAATTTGGTGACGATGATATTGGGGAATGATTTATCGTCGCGCAGCAATACGTTGTACTTTGGCTTTAGCTGTTTGATGAGGTTCTGTTCTAACAGCAGCGCCTCGGTCTCGGTCCGCGTTGTGAGGAACATCATCGAAGACGTTTCCGAGATCATGCGCGTAATACGACCAGAGTGATTGTTGGGGCGGGCATAGTTGCTGACCCGCGCTCGTAAGTTCCGCGCTTTACCAACATACAGAACGCGGCTTTCGGCATCCAGCATTCGGTAAACACCCGGCGAGGAATCAAGCGTGCGCAAATACGCCGTGATACGGGCATATCCAGTCAGCTGTGGTTCATCTTTGGCGGTGTTCATCATGTGGCCTGCTGATTCTGTCTGCACTGCAATGGTAGCGGTCCCGCATCAAGAGAAAAGGCATCCACCATTTCTGTGGATAAGCCGGTGGGTAAAACCGTAGGAGCGGCAATTTATTCTTGTATTTAACGCCCCTCACCTGTCTGCCTATTTTTTAGGCACATTGTTATCCATTTGATTTTACTCGATAAAATTATCAGTAATTTGCAAGTCATTGAAAACACTAATGTATTGCAAACGAAATGTGACACCGCACGATCACAGTGTACAACTTTGCCGTTGCGTCACTCTACTCCCAGTACATCTGGGGTTTGCCAGCCGAGGTGCTGCCCCCCATCAATCGCAAGCATTTGCCCAGTCACAGCAGGTGCATCCAAGAAATAACCTAGGGCCGCGATGATATCTGATGGGTTTGCACCACGTTCCAAAATCGTGGCTTTACGTTGTCTGTCGAAGTGAGTTTTGCTTTGACGGTGCCCCCGCAACGTTGGCCCCGGACCAATCCCGTTGACCCGCACATGTGGCGCGAGGGCCTGTGCTGCCGTCTGCGTGAAGGCCCACAACCCCATTTTCGCAATGGTATAGGTCATGAATTCTGGCGTCAGATTGTGCACGCGCTGATCCAGCATATTGATCACCAACGACGACGCCACGGGCTCTCCGGCGGCATCGTCAATCGCATCAGGCGCCTGTGCTGCCAAGGCTTGGGTCAGCACGAATGGCGCGCGCAGGTTCGACCCAATGTGGCGATCCCAGTTGGCCCGACTGGCAGTTTCGATATTGTCATATTCAAAGATCGACGCGTTGTTGACCAACACTGTGATTGATCCACCCAGCGCCGCAACTGCCGCTGGCAGCAAGGCCTGTGTTGCGTCCTCGTCCAGTAGATCAGCATGAAGAGCGACCGCTGTGCGGCCCATTGCTTGCAGTTGCGCGACAGTATCTGCAGCGCCATCTGACGACCCTGCATAGTGTACGGCCACGTCATAGCCACGCGCACCCAGATACAGCGCCATTGCTTGACCCAGACGTGCGCCCGCTCCTGTGACAAGCGCCCGCATCAGATCAACACAACTGCTAGATACGTGAGGTACAATGCGGTCAGCGCAATCCCCCAGATCCGGTTGATATCGACTTTAAAGAACACGAACGGAACCAAAATAAGCGACGCCGTAAGCATCACCCAAAGATCAAACGACAAGAACTGCGGGTCAACTGGGATGTTCCCAACTAGGCTGGCTACCCCCATGATTCCCAGAAGGTTGAACATGTTTGACCCGATCACATTGCCCAGCGCCACATCCGCTTGACGGCGTAGGGCGGCCATCACGGTTGTTGCCAGTTCTGGCAGAGACGTTCCGATCGCGACCAACGTCAAACCGATCACGGTTTCCGAAATTCCAAACGTGCGCGCGATGCTTGTCGATCCATCGACCAACAGGCTCGCACCCAGTGGCAGGCCGATCATGCCAAGAACCAAGAATAGCGCGATTTTGGGCCAACCTAAAGTTGGGTCCGCCCCTTCGATTTCATTATCGCAGGTCATAGCCGCTTTGCGGTGTTTGTTGGCTGCACAAGCTGCGTAAAACAACATTACGGCCAAGGCTGTCAGCAGGATCACGCCGGTGACCCATGTGAACGGCCCAAAGAAACACAGCACAATGAACAGTCCAGTGGCCGCGATCATCTGGAGATAGCTGTTGCGCGTGTCACATTCGCTGGTGTGCATCGTGGCCAATAACGCTGGCACACCCAAAACAAGCAGCACATTAGCTGTATTCGATCCGACCACATTGCCCAGCGCCAGACCTGGCACATCGTCCATAATTGCTTGGATCGAGATAAGGAGTTCCGGCGCAGAAGTCCCAAACGCCACAATGGTCAAGGATACAATTAACGCAGGCACACCTAACCGCAACGACAGATTGACCGCTCCTTTGACAAGGCTGTCACCTGCCAAAAGCAAGATCACAAGGCCGATGCCTACATAAACCCAATCCATTACTTACGTCCCTTTTTACAGGCGCAGGGGCCTTTGCCTATCTTAAATCGTCCGCAAGATTTGCACTTGGCCGCGGCCAGTCTTGCTTGTCCTGGGAACTGCCATTTCCCAAACATTGCCAGCACCGCCATAGAGACGAGGAATAGGGTAATGACTTTGAACAGCATCTAGAGGCCGAACCGCGCAAATGCGGCGCGGTCTTCGACGGATGCAATTGCATCGTCAATCACACGCGCCCCAAAGCGGGAAATCAGCCCGCGTTTCATGCCGTAGCGGCGGAATTTCACTTTGTCGCCGAAGCGGGATTTCAGCGTCGGAGCCAAATGGCCGATGCCATCGACGAGCCCCTGATCGAAACCTTTTTGGCCTATGAATACCTCGCCTGTGAACAGGTCTGGATTGTCGGCCAGCTTGGCCCCACGCCGCGATTTTACATAGTCAATGAACGTCGCATGCAGGTCTTCCAACAGACCGCGCAGGCGCTTGACGTCAGCTGGGCTTTCTTTCTTGAACGGGTCCAGCATGGATTTGGATTTACCTGCCGTATAAACGCGCCGCTCCACGCCGTATCTCTCAATCGCGTCCTGCAGGCCAAAGCCCGCGCTGATCACGCCAATGGACCCTGTGATTGAACAGCTATCGACGAAAATTTCGTCTGCGGCACATGCCAGCCAGTAGCCACCAGATGCCGCGACGTCTTCGACAAAGGCAAAGACAGGTATTTGTTTTTCATCGGCCAAACGGCGAATGCGCGCTGCGATAAGCGATGATTGCACCGGGCTGCCACCGGGGCAGTTTATTTCCAACGCAACCGCCGCAGGTTTACCCTTGGAAAATGCTTTTTCCAGAACAGGTGCGAGGCTGGTATCATCAAGCCCGCGACCACCATTTGTGATCGCCCCTTGCAGTCGGACAACGGCGACAAAGGGTTCGGATTTCATAAACGGAATATATTTTTTCATACCTTACCATTTAGTGTGTGAAAGCCTGAGCAACAAGGCGTCACTGACGGATCCGCCAACCAGTGCGGAAAATCCACCAAATCGCCACCAGACAAGCGCCCGTAAAAAACGCGATCGCCGCCAGCGACAGCCCGATTGACACGTCTGCTGTTCCAAAGAACGACCAGCGGAAACCGCTTATCAGATAAACGACTGGATTGAACATTGTGATGGTCTGCCAGACCGGAGGTAGCATCGTGACCGAGTAGAACGATCCACCAAGGAAAACGAGTGGCGTGATGATCAGCAATGGGATCAATTGGAGCTGTTCAAAGTTCCCCGCCCAGATGCCAATAATAAACCCAAGCAGCGAAAAACTGATACAGGTCAGCACAAGGAATGCGATCATCGCAAACGGATGCGCGATGGTGATGTCCACAAAGAAGAACGCAGTTATCAGGATGATTATGCCGATAAAGAGCGATTTTGTGGCCGCCGCTCCGACATAGCCCAATGTGATTTCCAAAAAGTTCACGGGCGCAGATAACAACTCGTAAATCGTGCCCATGAATTTCGGAAAATAGATACCAAAGGATGCGTTGCTGGTCGCTTGGGTCATCACCGACAACATGATCAAGCCGGGCACAATGAAGGCGCCGTAGCTGATGCCCTCGACCTCTTGGATGCGGCTACCAATGGCCGTGCCGAAAACAACGAAATACAGCGATGTCGACAAGACAGGCGATACCAATGACTGGGTGATTGTGCGGAAAAAGCGGGCCATCTCAAATCGATAGATCGATGCCACTGCGGTAAAATTCATGCTGTTTCCTTTACTAGACCTACAAAGATGTCTTCAAGACTGCTTTGGCGGGTTTGCATGTCGGCCATTTGCAGGCCTGCCTTTTGCAGATCGTTGAGCAGCGTGGTGATGCCTGTTCGCTCACCCTTAGTGTCGTAGGTATAGATCAACGACGCGCCCTCTGGACCGATTTCAAGACTATATGCAGCAAGCGCGGCGGGTATTTCGGTCACTGGCACGGCAAGGTCAACGACCAACTGCTTTTTACCCATCTGCGCCATCATTTCGGCCTTGTCTTGGATTAGCAGAATTTCACCCTTGGAAATAATGCCAACGCGGTCGGCGATGGCTTCGGCTTCTTCAATGTAATGCGTGGTCAGAATGATAGTCACGCCGTCGGCCTTTAGATCGGCAACCACATTCCACATATCTTTGCGCAGCTCCACATCGACGCCAGCGGTCGGTTCGTCAAGGAACAACACGCGCGGTTCATGGGACAACGCCTTGGCGATCAAAACACGGCGCTTCATGCCGCCAGACAGCATCATGATTTTGCTGTCTTTTTTATCGTGCAAGGACAGTTTTTTAAGGATGCTCTCAAGATATGCATCATTGCGTGGCTTGCCGAACAGCCCTCGCGAAAACCGCACCGTGTTCATCACTGTCTCAAACGGTTCGAGGTTAATTTCCTGCGGAACAAGGCCGATAAGATTGCGCGCGCCGCGAAAGTCGGCCTGCGTGTCGAAACCACCGACAACGACGGTGCCAGAGGTCGGAACCGTGATACCGCAAATGGTTGAAATCAGCGTTGTTTTACCCGCGCCGTTTGGCCCCAGCAGCGCCAATATCTCACCTTCTTCAATTTCCAGATTGACCCTTTTGAGTGCTTCAAACCCGTCAGCATAAGCCTTGCGTAATGATCGCACCGATACGATTGACGACATCAAGATCTCCTAGATTTGAGCAGACATTAGAGCGGGCGCAGAGGAAGTAAAAGGGCCTCAACCCATTCGGGAAGCCATATCGAGCATCCGACACGAAAAGCCCCACTCATTATCGTACCAACCAAACACGCGCAGAAGCCCTTGGGCGGTCACGCGGGTTTCTGGCAGCGACACAATTAGACTCTCTGACCGTGCGCGCAGGTCGGATGACACCAGCGGCTTGGTCGTGCAACCTATAATTGGACCCGGGCTGGACAGCACCGCGATCACCTCGTCGCGCGTCACGGATCGACCAAGTGTCACGGTTAAATCAACAGCAGACACCGATGCGACAGGCACGCGAACAGCGGCCCCCTCAATCCGACCGGCAATATCCGGCAAGACGTGGTCCAACAGACGCATCGCACTGGTCGTAGTGGGCACCATCGACATGGCGGCGGCGCGGCTGCGCATCATATCGCCACGGGGCGCGTCAATTGTGGGCTGACTGCCGGTGTAGCAATGGATCGTGGTCATCCAGCCGGTTTTAACCCCCCAAGTATCATCCAGCAGGCGCACCAGCGGGGCCAGCGCGTTAGTTGTGCATGACGCGTTGCTGACGATAGCCTGATCGCCGAGGGCGGAATCATTCGCCCCCATAACAACGGTGACATCTGCGGCATCGGACGGACCCGATATCAGGACGCGGCGTGCGCCCGCGTGCAAAGGACGCTCCGCAATATCGCGCGCATCTGCCTTGCCAGTACATTCGAGAAACAGATCAACACCAGTTAGATCCAGCGTGCTCGCATCTGGGGTTCGATGCATTGGAACAGCGATGCCATTCACGTGCAGCGCATTGCCGCCCAACCGAACGTCGCCTGCAAACGGGCCAAACACGCTGTCGTATTCGAACAGATGCGCACAAAGATCGGGGGCGGCGATGTCATTGATCCCGACGATTTGCAGATCCGGCCATCCGCCACCAGCCCATGCACGCAGAACAGTCCGACCAATCCGGCCAAAACCATTTATGAAAACGCGGGTCACAGCTCTCCGGCCTCTTCGAGAACTTTGCGGGCCGAGCGGAAGCATTCAAGCGCCTGCGGAACCCCGCAGTAGATCGCAATAACGTGGATCGTTGCGCGGATTTCATCTTTGGTCACCCCGTTGGACAGCGCACCGCGACAGTGCAATTCCCATTCGGTCATCTTGCCCAGCGCACCAATCATCGACAGGTTCATCAGGCTGCGCGTCTTGGCGTCCAGCGCATCATCACCCCAGCCAAACCCCCAACACCATGCGGTCATGGCATGCTGAAAAGGACGTGTGAAATCATCCGCAGCGGCGAGATTTCTGTCCACGTATTCAGCACCCAATGTGGCACGTCGCTGTTCCAACCCTTTGAGAAACAGATCTTCGTCAAAATCGTCGGGCATCGCTAAGCTCCTTGCAAATCATCATCAAAAAAACTTTGCACGGGCTAGACGTCTTTTGCCAGCCCTATATGGGCCCGATGCACCAAGATATTGCGGTGGCAGCGGCGGTGCAAGCGGCTGTTGGGAAGGGTCTTAATTTGTTGACCATTCCTCTGCTTTTACTCATCAATCCAGTTTCTTCGCCCGGCCCCGTTTTGGTGGACTCCATCGTCCTATCGTTTTTGGCGCTTTGGCGCGCCCCTGCAAAAATAGACCTACAAAACCTAAAATTCGGAATGGCTGGGTTGGTCATAGGAACAGCATCGGCTGGTACTGTGGCCTTTGTTATCGACAGCGAAAATTTAGCTAAACTGCTGGGGCTGATTGTCATTTTGGGCGTCACACTTGCGTTGTCTGGATGGTCCGCACCGCTTAATTGACGCATCTTGATCATGGCTGGCAGCGGGGCTGGCTTTTTGGGAACCATCGCGGGGGTGCATGGCCCGCCCATTTTCTTGCTTTATCAAGTATTAGATCCAAACCGCGTGCGCGGCGCAATTTTAATATTCACCGAGACAGGCAATGGATTGTCAATAATCGCGCTGCTGATCATCGGTCGTTTTGGGATGGAACAGTTGATTGCGGCGCTTTTTCTTGCACCTAGGGTGATGGTTAGACTGTGGTTCGCGCCAAAGCTTGCCGCGCTGATCGACGCCCGCCTTCTAAGAACAATCGTTTTGTCGGTATCCGCGATCAGCGGCTTTTTCCTTGTTATTGGCTAAGCCGGGCTGAAAACATCAGTTGCCGATCGAACGGATAACATAATTCGGGTTTGTCCAAGCTTGAGTTCCGCCTTCAATCGTCATGCGCACATAGTAAGGGTTGTCCCTGCCAGCCAGCGGCGCAAACGTTCGTATGATGCTGACCGTCGTGACTGATTTCCACGTCAGATCAGTACCGTTTTGAAGCTCTAGCGTCTTGTCGCGGTAGAAGATGTTGACCGCAGTGGCTTTGTACACGGCCGCCTTGTCAAACTGCGTCAAGCCGTCCCAAAGCACAGCCCTAAAACGCCCGCGATATTCGGCACCTAAGACGATAATCCGCTGACAAGACTATCTTCGTCGAAATGACAATCGCTTTCCGTATCGACACGGTCCTCCGATACGTCATTGGGCGGTTGTCATACAATTCTCACCGGCACATGATACCCATTCTTGTAACGGTTCGGAGACTACAATGTCACGTTGGTCTAAAGAGATTGCACAGCTGGATCCGTCTGTAGATTATGAACGGATTGTATATCTGCTCAGCACGTTTGAATTCGCGTGGGATATAGAAAAGGCTCTCGAATTCGCCTTGTTCCGAACCTATGGCGTTCCGTCCATTTCGGGGCTTCTTTCTAAGACGGGTGCCTTTCGCAAAGATACCCAAAAGCGATATGACGATACAGAGTTGCTGCTCGCGGAGAGCGGGCAGGATAGCGTTCGTGGGCAGGTCGCGATGACCCGCATCAATGACATGCATGGTCGCTACCGAATTTCAAATGACGATATGCTCTATGTGCTGTCTACGTTTGTAACGGAGCCGAAACACTGACTGGACAGGTTCGGGCGCAGGGCGTTGACGACAGTCGAAATCGACGCCTCCGTCAACTACTATCGTGCGTTGGGAAAGAAGATGGGGATCAATGACATCCCACAAAGCTTTGATGCCTTCGATGCCTACAAAAACACATATGAGGTAAATCATTTCAGATATGCGCCAAGCAATGCCGAGATCGCAAATGCGACCCGTGACCTTCTTTTGTCCTTCTATCTTCCGCAGCGGCTTGTGCCGCTCGGCCGCCCCGTTGTTCATGCCCTGTGCGATCCGCGACTGCGGCAAACCATGGGGTTTACTGACCCGCCCTACTGGCTAGAAAAACTTGTCGCTACGACCCTTAATGCACGCGCAAAACTGCTTTGTCTATTACCAGCCCGTCGTCGTCCACGCCTGATCTCTGAGCGCCGCAGAAAGACCTATCCCCAAGGGTATCAGATAGGACAGCTTGGAACGTTTACGAAGGATCGGGACAAATAGAGACAGTAACGAACTACCGGTTTTTGCATGCGAAATTAGGCGCATGTCTATCAAAGAACAGTGCAAAGTCTGTGCCTGGGGCCAAAAGGATACGCACCGTGGTAACAGTCGCGTCGCCATCCAATGTCACGCGCTCCATCATGAACAATGCGCTGCGTTCGGGGCATCTCAGGACTATGGCTTCGTCAACTGTAGCCGACGTTGCAGCGAACGATATTTCACCGTGTGTGTAGGGCGCTCGCGTCAGCAACCATTCGTTTGCACCGACAGTCTCAAAGCTTGTTGCCAAGGCTAATTTCTGTAATCGGGCAAAGCCCTGCGACCGCCTCTGATTGCGCCAAGCGCACAGTTTCTTGTGACGTCATTTGGGTGCAATAGATTATATACCACCGCGCATCTAACCCCATGTTATCCAAAGCCCAAGTGACAGGCCACGCGCCCCAATGCTGAAGCACTTCGGGGACTGTTCTGCGAAATGCAAATGGATCGGACCAGCAGGAAAAGCCGCACCATAGGATCGAAGGTTTTCGACACCAACTGCGCGCAAGGTATGCGGTGCAACCCCGTACCGTGTATCATCAGGAAGCGAAAACAGCCCCGCGATGGCCCGATAATGCAGCGCCTGAAATTTGCCCAGAGCATTCCAAAATCTGATTTGCCGTGCGGTCAATTCACGCCTGTCGCATCCGCCGGGTTGATGATCAAGATAGTGAGACTCAGCGTTGGTCAAATAGCCTGCTTCAAGCATTTCCAACTGCATAAATGCAGTGATCGCCTCGACGTGATCCAGGGTCAGCCTGTCAAGGACGGTGGCGCACTGGCCTGCGCTCGTGAGAAGAATTTGAAATTGCCTGACATTTTGGGGTGGCAATCGGCCGCTTCCCAATAGCGCTTGGTAGCTCACGGCGGTCGATCGCAATGGAAAAAAGGACTCAAAATTTCCTGCCTATTCAAACAGACGATTTGTGATGCTAACGCCCTACCCCCAGAGAATTCAGGATAGGGCAATCGGGTCGATCATCTCCCGCACATGCGTCGACCAAGTGGGTCAAGGTTTCACGCATATCATTCAGGTCAGAAATCTTCTGCTCAATCTGACTAAGATGATCCCTTGCAATGGCTTTTACATCCGCGCTGGACCGACCTTGATCCTCATAAAGTTGCAGCAGGGTGCGGCAGTCTTCGATACTAAAGCCCAACGCCCGTGATCGCGCAAGAAACGTCAACTTATGCAGTTCTTGCTGCCGGAATGCGCGGTAACCATTGGTGTCGCGCAGCGGCTTAATAAGCCCGATATCTTCGTAATATCGAATGGTTTTGGCTGGCAGGCCCGCTCTAGTCGAAACTTCTCCAATGTTCATGATGTCACTCCCATAGGGTGAAGATATGGTTGGATTGGCGTTGTTTTTGTATCACGCATTGCGGGCCTTATGCGCCGAAGCCGCAGGGCATTTGACACAACAAAGACGGACGACATCGCCATGGCTCCGGCGGCCAACATTGGCGACAACAGCGTGCCAGTAATCGGGTATAATACCCCCGCCGCGACAGGGATCAGCGCCGCATTATACGCAAAGGCCCAAAATAGGTTTTGTTGGATGTTGCGGATCGTCGCCTTACTGACCGTAAGAGCATTTACCACACCTGCCAAATCGCCGGACATCAGGACCACATCCGCAGCCTCGATTGCGACATCTGTGCCGGTGCCGATAGCAATCCCTGTGTCCGCGATCGCGAGCGCCGGCGCGTCGTTAATCCCGTCACCAACAAAAGCGACGTTGCCATAAGTTGTACGCAGGGATTCAAGTGCGGCTACTTTCCCGTCTGGCAGGACCTCGGCCACAACGTGTTTGATGCCAAGTTCGCGCGCAATTGAATGGGCCGTGATTTTGTTGTCACCGGTGATCATCGCAACCGTCAAGCCCAGCGCGTGCAAGGCTGCAATCGCGTCGCTGGTTGACGGCTTGATTGGGTCCGACACGCCAATCGCAGCAACAATCTGTCCGTCGATGGCTGCAAACAGTGGGGTCGCGCCGGTGTCCGCAAGCGTGTCACCGACGTCTTTGAGCGCACCCAAGTCGATCCCTTCTTGAAGCATGAAACGATCTGCGCCAACCAGCACGGTTCTACCCTGGACCACGCCGCGTGCACCCATGCCAGTAACTGTGTTAAAATCAGATACGGCAGGTAAGTCAGCTCCCCCTGCTGCGCGCACGATTGCGCCCGCGATGGGGTGTTCCGATTGTGCTTCGACTGCGGCGATGATCGGTAAAACGTCTGCACGCAACCATCCGTCAGCCAAAGTGAACGTCGTCAATTCTGGTGCACCTGCGGTCAACGTGCCGGTTTTATCCAGCGCTATAACTTTGGTTTCTTGCAGGCCTTGCAGCGCGTCACCCTTGCGGAACAATACGCCCATTTCTGCGGCACGTCCTGTCCCAACCATAATAGACGTGGGCGTTGCTAATCCCATCGCACAGGGGCAGGCGATAATAAGAACCGACACGCCCGATACAAGCGCCAACCCCAAGGCAGGGTCAGGACCAAAGACCAACCACGTCAACACGGTGACAACCGTCAATCCCATGACAATCGGCACAAATACACTTGTGATCCGGTCCACAAGCGACTGGATCGGCAGTTTGGTTCCTTGGGCGTCTTCGACCATGCGAATGATCTGGGACAATACCGTATCTGCGCCAACAGCAGTTGCGCGGTAGGTCAGCGCACCAGTTGCATTGACAGTTCCACCTATCACAGTGTCGTCCGCAGCCTTGGATACGGGGATGGGTTCCCCACTGATCATGCTTTCATCAATAAATGTCTGACCAGACAGAACCACTCCGTCGACAGCCACGCGCGCACCGGGGCGTAGGTGTACCGTGTCCCCTGTTAAAACATCCATCAAAGGAACCTCCATGACTGCCCCATCGCGGTCGACCAGTGCGGTCGCAGGCTGCAAGCCAACAAGGCGTTGAATAGCGGCGCCTGTGCGTCCTTTTGCACGCGCCTCTAGCCAGCGACCCAACAATATAAGCGTTACAATGACGCCTGCCGCCTCGAAGTATACAGCACGTGTACCGGCAGGAAAAACGCTTGGTACAAACAGCGCAAGCGTCGAATACCCCCAAGCCGCCAAAGTACCAATCGCCACAAGTGAATTCATGTCGGGCGCCATACGTGCCAAGGCTGGCAAACCCTTTTGGTAAAATCTTCGCCCTGGTCCGGCCATGACAAGCGTGATTAGGACAAACTGAAGCAACCAACTGGTTTGCGTACTAATAAACTGCGCGATCAGCATATGCACACCTGGAATAAAGTGACTAAACATTTCGAGCAAAAACACGGGCAATGTCAGCAAACCGGCGACCAACGTGGCGCGCGCCAAAGCGCTTTCTTCGACGGCTTTACGATCTTCGCGCTCGGCGTCGCTGTCAGGCACGGAGGTCGCATACCCAGCGTCGGTCACGACCTTGGCCAATTTGGCCGCAGTCACGACACCATCAACAAGAGTGACCGTCGCGATTTGCGTCGCCAAATTAACGTTGGCCGAAAGCACGCCGGATTCTGCGATCAAAACACGTTCAACGCGACCCACACATGACGCGCATGTCATGCCATCAACCTGCAACCGGACCGTGGATTGCACCGCAGGATAACCGGCGACCGACAGCCTCTCAACGATAGCGGGCAAGGCATTCAGGTCACCCTCAATCGTGGCGCTTTCATTCGCCAAATTGATGGCGACCACCTGCACGCCATCAGCAGACGCGATGGCCTTTTCCGCGCGCCCGACACAGGACGCGCAGGTCATACCAGAAAGGTTTAGACGGAAAGTTTGGGTCATAATTCAAGTCCGATTTATTAGCATCGAATTAGACATAGGGCTTCCAGTCAGGGGAAGGTCAAGTAGCTTTCCAGATATATTGTTCTGAACGACGACGAGATCTACTTTTCTGCCTCGCGTGCCGCTGCGACGTAGCCTTCAAATTGGGCGGTCTTGATGAAGCCCGGAACAAGCGCCTCGCCGATCACAAATGATGGTGTGCCATTGAAGCCAAGCGCCGCTGCCAATTCCATCGAGGTCTGAATGTGTTCGTTGATTTCAGGTGCATCCATGTCTGCGCGCAACTTATCCACATCAAGACCAATCTCGGCCGCGGCGTTAAGAATGCTTGCCTCTTCCGCTCGGCCCTGAAGACCCATCATCGCCCAATGGAATTCTTCGTATTTCCCTTGGTTGCGCGCCGCGAGCGCCGCACGGGCTGCAAATACGCTGCCTTCGCCCAGAATGGGCCATTCGCGGTACACGAGCCTAATGTCAGGATCGGCCGCCATAAGCGCTTGGATCTCTGGTTTTACCCGTTTGCAATATGGGCAATTGTAGTCAAAAAATTCGACGATAGTGACATCGCCATCGACGTTGCCGAGAACTGGCGCATTGGGATCGCGCTCTAGGACATCACGGCGTGACGACAGCAAAGCGACCGATTGATCAGCTTTCCTCGCGTCCTCTTGTGCCTCCAGTATTGCCACCGCTTCCATCACAATCTGCGGGTTTTCGCGAATAGCCTGAAGGGCCAAGTCCTTGATTTGATCTTCTGTAAAGTCTTGCGCCACCAACGGTGTTGCCATGAGCATGGCTGCTGCCAGAATTATGCCGCATCGTTTCATTCTAAATTCCCTTGTATTTGTTCGCTTTCGGTCCGTGATGCCTGCGTTTCGCGCATCCGTTCGGGCCACGTAGATTTGATATAGCCAAGAATGTTCCAGATTTCCGCATCCGTTAGGCTGTCTGAAAATCCGGGCATGCCGCTGTCAAAATCCATGCCTTGTGCGGCCAGTGCCGCCTTGCCGCCCAGCTTGGTATAGTTGAACAGCAATGCGTCGCCGTGATGCCACGTGTGGCCATCCTTGTCGTGCGGCGGTGCACGAAGCTTGCCGTCATCGCCGGGCGACCGCCAATCGGCCTGCCCTTCCAAATTGGCCCCATGGCATGACGCGCAGCTTGTTGCATAAAGCGTTTCACCTGCAGCAATATCGGCGGATGCTGGTTGCAGCGGAACTTGCGCTTGGGCTGAATCATTTTGGGCAAACCAGAGCGCTGCGACCCCAAGACCCAAAACAACGCCTGCGGTGCCAATAAATTTATTCATCCGATTGATCCATTAAATAAGTCGCCATCGCGATCCGATCCTCTTGTGTCATGAACCTTGTGCCCATTTGCACAACTTCGCCCATGCTTCCGCCGAAGGTATCACCACTGGGCGTGATCCCCGTTTGCAATGCGTAGCTCAGGCTGTCGACGTCCCATCCAGATGACACCAATGCGGCGCTTGTTATTGCGGGTGCCTTAGACCCGCCCGGCAATACATCGTTGCCTTGCATCCGGCCAGTATCGACCTTTCGCCCGCCCGCAATGTTGCGCTCAGTATGACATGCGGCGCAATGGGTTGCACCTTCAACCAGCTCGCGGCCTCGGTTCCAGATATCGCTTTGTCCTGAAACTGGGGTCGTGCGCGGCGCGTGCAGGAACGCTGCGCGCCACAATTTAAGACCGTCCCGTTCAGAAAACGGGAATGCCAGATCTGTCGCTGGCACAGGTTCACTTACGGGTGCCACGGTTTGAAATGCTGCCCAAAGATCCGCGATTTGTTGATCTGAAAAGTCTTGGTAAAAGGCATAGGTAAACACTGGGTAATATGGCACATCGTCAGGCGATAACCCTTGGCGAACAGCCTTGGCAAAGTCTTCTATTGCCCAATCCCCGATTCCGAAGTCTGGATCAGTGGTCAAATTGGCCGCATAAACTGTGCCGAACGGTGTTTCAAATCCGGTCCCCCCTGCCAAGGGCGGGCCACCGCCTTCAACATCGGTATGACAAGCAATACAGCCCGATGCGCGCGCAAGATATGCACCTGCGCCGACGTCACCTGTCAGTGCGATGGCTTCGACTGGTTTTGCGACGGGGTAAAGGCGCAGGCCGGTGATCCCGCCAGCGCCCGCCAGCATCAAGGCGACAACGCCCATTACGATTTTCCGCATCTGATTATTCTTCTGCGCGAAACTTGGTATGGCACGCCGAGCAGACCTGAGCGGACTGTGCGAACAATGTGCTCACGGATAAGGACGCAAGCGTTTCCAGCGTCTTTTCGCCCTCAACAGCGCCACCCATCATGCTCGTCGTGTCAGCGCCCATCATATCGGTTGTGTCACCACCCATCATGGATCCGCCGGCAGGCGTGCCCTCGCCCAGCCCATTTTGCGCCGCAAGACCAAGCGCAGTCGCATAGGTTTCCAACTGGACTGCCAATACGGAAAATTCTTCCCAATTCGTCCAGATTGCGTCCTTGGCAACAGAGGGTGCTGCGTTCATGCCTTCTGGGAACAACGCCAACATCGCGTCGCCCGAATGGGCCTGAAGAATAGCTGCGTAATCGCTTGTTCTTTCAGCATCATAGCCTTCTAGGCCGCGCATCATCGGTGCAATCGCTTTGGTCGCCTTGCCCATAGCGAGCATCCCATTCATGCGCTCAAGCAACATACCTGTTGCCCCTTTATGGGCCACAGCTGTGGTTGCAAGCACAGCGATTGTCGCCGCGAAAGTGAAGGTCGTAAATTTCATTGTATCGTCCTAATAAAGTGAGTCTGCCTGTCGCCGAAGTGGCGTTATATTTCGTCAGACGGTCACGATCGGGACGGGTGGGTCGCCGCCCAGCATGTGGCTATCGGCATTCACAACCAATGCAAAATTTAGTTGAGGCAATACCAGTCCAACTCTGGACGCGACCTGCCAATTATTGATGTCCATTGCTCCAGTGCAGGACGCACCACTATGACAATGTCCGGAGGCCTCTTTATCACCAGTGTCTTTGTGATCGTGATCCACGGCCATCATATCATTTGCGACATCCGGCTCACCCAGATGAGCCACATCAGGAACGAACGCAGTCACTGCCACGATGACTGTTAGGGACATAAAAATGTTCCTCCAAACGCGGGCAACAACCTCAGGCACTAGTTAATTCCATTCTCTCGTTGCAGCTCGCGCACATATGCCACGATGTAGTTAACGTCAGCCTTCGTCAAACCCTCAACTGGTGGCATGTTGCCAAAGTTCCAGTGATGCGATTGTACGCCATTTTGTGCCGCACTCCAAAATGCCTGATCCCCGTGGTGACTTGGTTCATAGATTTTATGAACCAACGGTGGGGCAATTCCATTCTGACCCGCTGCATTTTCACCGTGACAGGCTGCACATGCCCCATCAAACACGTTTTTGCCGATCTGCGCATTTTCGGAAAACGTCGCCGGTATAGCAACGTTTGCAATTGCATCGCCCTGCACGATAGCGCTCGTGTCGGGCGTCGTCATGTCATGACCCACTGGAGTCTGGGCTGGGCCAAACAAAAGTACAGCGAGCCCAGCAAGAGGCACACCAATGACCACATAGGTCCATATCGACTTAAACATACGCATCGTTCCTTGAAAAATTAAATCAGTTTGACTTGCGTACCGATCGGTGACCGACCGTACACTTCTTCGATCTGCTCGTTGTACAGCCCGATACATCCGTTGGACGACTTTCGGCCAATCTTACGCGTGTCGGCGGTTCCGTGAATACGGTAATAGGTCCAAGACAGATAGAGCGCGCGCGTTCCAAGCGGATTTGCGGGATCACCACCGGGGATCGTGGTCGGCCACTCAGGGTTACGCTCACGCATTGACGGTGTTGGGGTCCAGCTTGGATTGTCACGTTTCTCGATCACCTCGGTATAGCCACGGCGCGTTAATTCGTCGGTCAACGGAACAGATGTCGGATATACACGCATCTCGCCGTCGGCGGTCCAATGCTGTAGCACCCGAGTGATGGTATCCGACAGCAAAATACCCTTGCCAATCGAATCAAAGTGGTCTTGCCAATTATGAACGCTGAAACCTGCCACATTTCGGGTAGTTCCTTGTGCCCAGACCACTGGCGCAACAAGGCTAGCAGCAGCACCAAGCAACAAAGAACGACGTGTTGTGGAAATAGTTTTCATTTGTTCAGCTCCTCAGCCTCATATTTTTTGTATCTTGTCGAAGGTTCCAGTCAGGGAAGGTCAACCCACAATGCGCATCACATAGCCGTGATCTCAAACTGCTTGACCTTCCAGTGTAGGAACAAGTCAAACATCGCTCAAATAGTTAGTACTACAGGAGAGAAAAATGAAGATGTCGGGTATGAAATTGGGTATGATGGCATGCTGTGCGGTGATGGCTGTGCCATTAATCGGGTACTTCGCGATCGGCGGATCAGTTGCATCTGGTGGAGGTGCGCTAGGTGCTGCATTGCCATTGCTTGCCTGCGTCGCACTTCACGGTGCAATGTTTTTGTTCATGGGGAAATCCTGCCACAGCGACAAGAAGGTAGCGGATGATGTAGATCCCGCCGATGTCGTTTATCCAACAGGTGCTACGACGACGGCAATTTCTCAGATTAAGTCGACCGCTCCGAAAGAACATGTTACCGCATAATAGTTGCTTTCGGCCCGGCAATTTCAGATCAGGAACGCACATAAAATGGTATCCACGTTTTGGGCCTGACAAAAGTAACCGCGATCTGTCTCGCGATCTGTCTTTGGGGCGTGAACGCATTCGCGGCGACGTCGGATGTGTTCACGACGCAAGCTGCCAGCGCAAAATTGATCACGGCTGAAAACGCTGTTGCGCCCAATGCTGGCGTTTTGTCCGCGGGAATCAGTGTTGCGCTATCTGACGGATGGAAAACCTATTGGCGATCCCCAGGAGAAGTTGGACTGCCGCCCGAAATCGATTGGAGCGGTTCAACAAATTTAGCATCAGCAGAGATGCTTTGGCCTGCCCCGACACGGTTTCGCGCATTCGGTATTGAAAACTTTGGATATGCCAAGCAGGTCACGTTTCCAATCCGGCTGACGTTAACGGACCCAGGTCAGCCCACCGTGTTAAAGGCTGACGTGTTTTTACTAGTGTGTTCAGATGTATGTGTACCGCAAGATCTGACGCTTACGCTTAATTTGCCTGCAGGAACCGGAATTGATCAATCCGCCGCCGCTGAGATTGCGAACTGGTCTGCTAAAGTCCCCACCGATAGTGCGTTTAGCAATCTTGTGGCGAAGGCTCATTTCTCCGATGACACATCCCTTTTGACAGTTGCTATTTCAGGGTCAGCTGATTGGCGCGGTGCCGATATTTTTCCAGAAATCGAGGACGGTATTGCCTTTGGCAAACCGGACATCCGTGCCGCGCCAGACGGGAATAGCGTTTGGGCCACGTTTCCAATATTCGGAGACGATCCCGATCCCTCTAAGCTCGCGCTGACGGTGACTACTGCGGATACGGCGGTGACATTTGAAACCATTCAAATCGCGGCATCGGCCCCAGAGCCACCGTTCGCAAAAGCCAAGGCATCCGCTGGGCTTGGCGCTCGCCTATGGATGCTTCTAGTTGCATTTCTCGGCGGGTTAATCCTGAATGTAATGCCCTGCGTCTTGCCCGTATTATCGATCAAATTCACATCTGCATTGAAAATGTTGGACCGCCCAATTACCCAAACCCGTTTGGGGTTCCTTGCGAGCGCGGCTGGCACAGTGTCGTTTATGTGGGCTCTCGCGGCAGGCGTCTTGGTCCTGCAAGCATTGGGCATGTCTGTTGGGTGGGGATTGCAGTTTCAGAACGCATATTTCCTTATTGCTCTTATTCTTGTCCTTGCGGTGTTTACCGCGAACCTGGTGGGGCTGTTTGAATTTGGCTTGCCCCAAGGGCTGATGACACGGCTGTCGCACTCCAAAGGCAACGGGTATGCGGCCGATTTTGCCACCGGAATGTTTGGTGCCGTGATGGCGACCCCATGTTCAGCGCCGTTGTTGGGCACTGCTCTGGCATTCGCGCTAACAGGCACACCACAAGACGTCGTAATGATTTTTACCGCCATGGGGATTGGTCTTGCGCTGCCGTATCTGATGATCGCAGCAAGACCCCAATGGGTTTCACAACTGCCTAAACCGGGCCGTTGGATGGCCGCGGTCAAAGCAGTGTTAGGCGCCATGCTGTTTGGAACATTGGTCTGGCTGCTTTGGGTGCTTCAGGCGGTCTCAAACCTAACCGTCATGGCCGCTATCGTTGCAATATTAGCAACCATACTCATCTGCATCATTTGGAATAACCGCGTGAAAAACGGTCTGCCAGTTGCGGTGGCCTTGATCGCGGCAAGCGCAGGCTTTACGTTACCGATGATACTGGAACAACCTGCGACGGTACAGACCACAACCCTGAACTGGGTGCCGTTTTCCCGAAGCGATATTCCAAAGCATGTGTCGCTTGGACACCGCGTCTTTGTCGATGTGACTGCCGATTGGTGCCTAACGTGCAAGGCGAACAAGATTTTGGTCCTCAATAGGAACCCCGTGGCAGGCGCACTTACCGCGCCCGATATTATCGCAATGCGAGCCGATTGGACTCGCCCTGACCCAGTAATTCTACAGTTTTTAGAATCAAACGATCGGTTTGGCATACCGTTCAACGTCATCTACGGCCCGGCCGCCCCCGAAGGCATTGTGCTGTCCGAGGTCTTAACTCAGGACAGCGTCATAAACGCATTATCCCAAGCGGCCAAGTAGCTAGGATCCGGCGGGATATTCGGCGCCCCAGCAGGCGCGCTGTATCTCTTCGGAAAACAACCGCATGCGCCGATTGAAACGCCGGTTCTCTGCGTACATCAAATAGATGTTCAAAGGTGAGTGACACAGATCTTCTAAAATCGGGACTATGTCGCCCGATGTAATAAGTGGACGGCTGACAAATTCAGGCAGCCGGACGATGCCTAAGCCTTGACGAGCAGCGTCGCCCAAGAATACGCCGCTTTTTGACCCCATCACAGGCTTAAAGGCAATTTTTGTCGTGCCACCTTTGGGGTCTTTGAAGGTCCACTCTCCGCGCTTGGCAGTTCCAAAACCCAATAACTTGTGACGCTTAAGATCTTTGACAGTTTTTGGTGTTCCATTGATCGTAAGATAAGTTTTGCTAGCATAAACTCCGGTGCGTGATTGACCAAGCAGCTTGGCATTTCCTTCGTTCACCACCCCGGCTGTGATCCGGATTGCAAAGTCAAAATTATCCTGCGCCAGATCGATGGTGCGGTTGTCGAAATTTACATTTAGCTGGATGTCGGGATGTTGTTCTTGAAAGTTGGTTAGAATGGGGCTGAGGAACGTCAGTCCAAGCTCATGCCCGACGGAAATAGACAACGGCCCTTCAACGCGGCGCGGCTCATGAGTGAAATCGCCCGCGATCGCATCGACATCACTCACGACCCCCAAGGCCCGTTGATATAGCTCTTTTCCCGTATCCGAAACTTCCCACTGCCCCGGTTTGCGCTGAATCAGCGCGACAGCGTATCTGTCCTCCAATATGGCAAGCCGCCTGCTGACAGCAGATTTGGCCACATTCAACTTCTCTGCCGCTTTTGAGATGCTGCCTTGCTCGACGATGTGCACGAACAAGCGCAAGTCTTCAATCTGCCCCATGTGTTCTCCAAATTAGAACGTAAGCGCCCATATTTCACACCTTGTCGCAAACTTGGCATCAAGTATATATTGTCTCAACCAGAAAATAGGATTGTTAAATTATGTCCCTCACCATAGAAAAATATGGCCTAATTACGATCAAGGCACTTCTAACACTTGCGTTTGTCGCAGCGGGTGTCTCAAAGCTCGTCGGCATTGAAATGATGGTTCAAACTTTTGAAGGCGTCGGCATTGGCAAGTGGTTTCGTTACGTGACGGGGGCGATCGAAGTTTGCGGCGCGATCCTACTTTGGGTTAACGGACGTCAATTCTTTGGGGCTGCTTTGCTGCTTTGTACAATGATCGGTGCGGTGTTGGCTCATATCTTCATCATTGGGCCGTCAGCTGTCCCTGCGCTGGTATTAGGCGTGCTTGCCGCGATTGTTGCCACTGCGCATCGCGATCAAATTCAGAAGTAGGCATCGTCGAAACGATCAGACATCATCACAATAGGTGAGCGCATATACGCATGGTCAATAACGCCCCACATGATCGGGCAAATCTAGGTTAGACACATGACAAATTCGGTTCCAATTATTGCAGCAATCGCCCCAGCCAAAGTCGACTTGGAAGTAGGCAAAGATTATTTCTGGTGCCAGTGTGGCAAATCCAAAAGCCAGCCATTTTGTGATGGCTCCCACGCGGGTAGCGACATCACGCCCCTGAAGTTTACAGCGGAAAAAACCGGCCCCGCCGCATTGTGTCAATGCAAGGCCAGCGCCAATGCGCCGTTTTGTGATGGGACACATGCGTCATTGGGCGACCTCAAACCGGGTGATGATGCCCCGGAGCCCAAATCGGACATCCCAAAAGCATCTCCGACACCCGAAGAGCCAACAGTTGCGCGTATCCACGCATTGGCCAAGGACGGATTGTCCAAACTGGGTCATCACGGTGAGATGGGTGCAATGGGCGTTCCTCGCAAAGACCTGCCTCATTGGGACGATATCCAAATCTTGCCCGCGCAGATGGCCCGCAAACCACTTCTGGACGATCAGCCGGTTGCCACTTCGGTGACGATCGGACCGCGCGCCGCAAAACCGTTGCAGTTGGACATTCCATTATTCGTCTCAGACATGAGCTTTGGTGCATTGTCTGAAGAAGCCAAAATTGCCCTGTCTCGTGGCGCTCAGATGGCAGGGACCGGAATTTGTTCTGGCGAAGGCGGTATGTTAGCCGAAGAACAAGCCGAAAACTCGCGCTATTTCTATGAGCTTGCGTCTGCTCGATTTGGCTGGAGACCGGAGCTGGTCGAGAATGTTCAGGCGTTTCATTTCAAGGGCGGCCAAGGGGCCAAGACTGGCACGGGTGGCCATCTGCCGGGCGACAAAGTTCAGGGCAAAATCGCTCAGGTGCGCGGGCTAGAACCCGGTCAAAGCGCGATCTCGCCTGCGACGTTCCCTGACCTGCATACGCCTGCTGATTTTCGCAAAGTTGCGGATGAGGTGCGCGAACGGTCTGGCGGCATCCCCATCGGGTTCAAACTGTCCGCAAACCATATCGAGGACGACATCGACTTTGCGTTGGAAGCCAGCGCTGATTACATTATTCTTGATGGCCGCGGCGGTGGAACAGGTGCTGCGCCATTGATCTTTCGTGATCATATCTCTGTTCCAACGATCCCCGCTTTGGCCCGCGCCCGTGCCCATTTGGACGCCAAAACTGGCCGCGAGGTAACACTGGTGATCACAGGTGGTCTGCGTGTGGCTGAAGATTTCGCCAAGGCAATGGCCTTGGGTGCTGACGCAGTTGCGGTGTCGAATTCGGCCATGCAAGCCGTGGGCTGTATCGCAGCGCGCATGTGTAATTCAAACAACTGCCCCGTCGGCGTCGCAACCCAAAAGCCAGAGCTACGTGCGCTGCTCGACGTTCAGATCGGCGCGCAAAAACTCGCGCGCTATTTTGGTGCGTCGGTTGAGCTAATGCAGGTCTTGGCGCGGGCCTGTGGGCACAGCAGCCTGTCCGACTTCACCCACCGTGACATCACAACCTGGAAAAAAGAGATGGCGGACCTGAGTGGCGTGCGTTTCGCAGGTGTGAACCGCTAAGCGCACAATTGCTGTGCAATATCGACGGTTTTATCCGCTGTGATCGGCCCTATCTAAGCTATCTGAATGGCGACAATAATGTCCAAAACTATGTCGGGCATCGAACCGATCAAAAAGTTGGCAGTGCCCATCAATGTGCATCATTGTGTGCGCCGATAAGCAGGAGATAGACGTGACGAAGACATCGATTGAGGAATCACAAACAGACGCTGCGGCGCGGCGCGGCAATGGCGAATTTGTGCGCGGCGTCAGCGGGTTCAGGGCCGTGTTGGGTGAGGACCCAGATTTTCCGGTCGAACCGAACCGCTACCACCTATTTGTCGCATTCAATTGCCCGTGGTGCCACCGCGTAACCTTAGCGCGCAGTGTGCTGGGGCTTCAGGATAGCATCACGATGGACGTGGCATTTCCCAGTCGCACAGGCGAAGATGACCCGATCGCACCGAACCGTTGGGAGTTCAATCCAGCCCGCATTGCATCGCTTACAGGCACGACGTTGCCTGAATGCACAGCCGAAACGGCAACTGGGCAAAACTTCCGTTTGGCCAAGCAGATCTACGACGCGGAAGGGTCTGATGAGGCGTCTGTCCCCATTCTTTACGATAAGAAAACTAATCGGATTGTCGCAAATGAAAGCGCGGAGATCATTCGTATGCTCGACGCGCAGGCGCAGGCTCTTGGCAGTACTGTCGCTGATGATCTCAGGCCCAATTTGTACCCATTGGGCGATAGGCACGTCCAACTGCGCCAAGACATCGATGCCCTAAATGCGCAAATCTATGTAGGCATCAACAACGGTGCATACAAAGCGGGATTCTCTTCAGATCAGAAAGTTTATGCAACTGCGTTCACCGCTTACTTCGACACACTCAGCGCGCTGGAAACGCGGCTCGCCGCCGATAATCGCCCATTCCTAACAGGCGATACCTTCACCGAGGCCGACCTGCGCCTTTTTCCAACGCTCTATCGACACGATCCAGTTTACTATGTGCGGATGAAGCTGAACGGCGCACGCATTCTCGACTATCCACATTTGTGGCGTTGGCTTTGTCGCGTGTACGCATTGCCAGGCGTCGCAAATAGCAACTCATTGGTTCATTGTCGGCAGGGCTATTTTGGTCGGTCTTGGAATAATGTCGTGCCCTTGGGGCCGTTTAACCCGATGCCCTATCCAGACGCATATTCGCATCCTGAGCTCGGTTCGTAGGAAAATCGCTTGGCAGATCGCGAAAACCCTTATGCAGGTATCATCGCAACCAACGTGTCATTGAGACAAAAGGCCGGTCGAACAACAACGAGCAATTTCCCATCACTTTGTTTATATAGGCGAGCTCCTGAACATAAGTTAACAGGACAGTTTGTGACGTAAGATTCAAATGACGCAACTCGCTGGAACGTTGGCACGGGTACCAGTGATTGCCTGTGATAAAAACTATAGGTCAGATCGTTCTTGGAAACCACCTTAGATATTAAAGGTTAAGTCCGCTGTAAGCGTTTTAAACTAAACCTCTCCACATTTTGACAACTCGGAAACCAGCTTTCTGGCTGGATATGTGTCAGTCTAGTAAACAGCATTTCAAAGTTTATCGCGCAGGCTGAACCACAACATTGCGAGCACCAACAAAGGTGATCGGAAGGTAGGCCCACCGGGAAACGTCTTGGTAGGAACTTTGGCCATAACGTCAAAGCGCTCGGCCTGTCCGGAAATGGTTTCAGCCGCTATCTGGCCTGATAGTGTGCCCATGGCAACGCCCGACCCAGAGAACCCAGACAACGTTAGAATATTTCCTGAAATCCGTTCGTAGTGCGGCATCCGGTTCATCGTGATCCCAAGCGTGCCACCCCAAGCGTGATCAATTTTGATATCTTTGAGTTGCGGAAATATTTCTGCCATCGGCTTACGCACAGCGGACGCGATATCATTAGAGAACATATAGCCATAACTTTCTGTGCCGCCAAACAGCAGACGATTGTCCTTCGAAAACCGGAAGTAATTGACCACGAATTTGCTATCAGCCACAGCATAGTTGTTGCGAATGATTTCTTCTTGTCCGTCCGGCCCTATGGGTTCGGTTGACACAATGAAGTTGTTGATGGGCATCACCCGTTGCGCTGTATGCTTTTGAATATTGCCCAGATAGCCATTGCAACCCAGAACGACATACCGCGCTTTTACCGAAGCGGCGGTGCAATTGACGGTCGCCGGTTCGCCTTCCTCAATTCCGGTTACTCTCGACTGCTCAAAAATGCGGACACCCGCTTTTTCAGCTAGCCGCGCAAGGCCTAGCACCAATTCAAACGGGTCGACATGACCCGCACCCATGTCAAGCGTGCCGCCATGATAAGCAGGGGAGTTGACCAAATGACGGCATTCCTCGGCCTCCAATACACGGATTTTGTCGTAACCGTATTTCGCCGACATATGCGCGACATAGTCGTGATTATGCGGGTGATAGCGTTTGCGGTGTGCTGTATGGATAATTCCGTCATTGAACTCCGTGCGCACGTCAGGCTTTTTACAAAGGTCACGGACCAGATCAACGGCTTGTACACCGATGTCCCACAGCTGGCGGGCATGTTCGTCGCCAAGCATTTCCTCCAAATTTTCTTGATCCAACCGCTGACCAATGCCGACTTGGCCGCCATTGCGTCCTGACGCGCCAAACCCGACACGCTGCGCATCAAGCAGCACAACATCGTAACCGCGCAAAGCAAGGTGATATGCAGTCGAGAGCCCCATGAAACCAGCGCCAACAACACAAACGTCACAGTGCAACTGTCCCTTGGCCGTCGGGAACGGTTTGAGATGCTCTGCCATCGCTGCATAATAAGATGGCGGATATTCGCCCTGACGGTCGTTTGCAGTCAATAAGTCCATCGGGGTCAAGCCGCCTCGAAAAGGCCGTCAGCGATAATTTTCTCAAGGCACTCGTCTAGTGATTTTCGTGCCCGTTCGATAAGAATATCAATCTCATCACAAGTGATCGTCAGCGGAGGCGAAATGATCATTCTGTCCCCAACGCTGCGCATAACCAAGTTATTGGCAAAGCACCTTTCACGACAGATAAAACCAACAGTGCCTTCATCCGCCGCAAACTTTGCGCGTGTCGCCTTGTCAGGTGTTAATGCGATTGATCCCATCATCCCAATAATGTTCACGTCGGCGACAAGCGGATGATCGGCAAGGCTTTCCCATTTTTTGCGCAGATAGGGGGCCGTAACGTCTTTGACCTGATCGACGATGTTTTCTTCTTCAAGAATGCGCAGATTTTCCAATGCCACCGCGCAGGCCACCGGATGACCAGAATAAGTATAGCCGTGGCTGAATTCTGTGCCTCGCAAGACGTCCGCGACTTTGTCGGAAATGATCGACGCACCTATTGGAATATAGCCCGAGCTAAGTCCCTTAGCGACCGTCATACATCAGGTTCAATTCCGACTGTTTGCGACCCAAACCAATTTCCAGTCCGACCAAAGCCACAAATCACCTCGTCCGCGATCAGCAGAATGTCATACACTTTGCAGATGCGTTGGATTTCAGGCCAA
>Ga0209815_1000100_pt1 | contig 62529 bp, 42 predicted proteins | sample CoawatmetaG00DNA_FD_187507 | JGI IMG/M metagenome (GOLD analysis project Ga0209815, IMG submission 187507) | Marine microbial communities from the West Antarctic Peninsula - Coastal water metaG002-DNA (SPAdes) (version 2) | ecosystem: Environmental > Aquatic > Marine > Coastal ...
AACGAAAAATGACAAAAAATAGCACTTTGAAAGCTAGAAAAAAACAGTATCAAAATTTTTAACTAAATTAGCAGAAACCTCTCTTAAATTTTGAGCGAAAAAGTTCATTTTTATTTGACTACATACAATAAATCTGTTAGTTCTTTGGGTTTTAGGTTTTTATATTTTGATTGAAACAACTCCCAGTTTTTAGTTGTTTTTATAAACTTATTCTTCTTTTTTAGTTTTTTATAATAAGCATCAAAACTTGCTTCAAACTCTCCTTTTTCTTCTAAATTTATTATAGCATCATTTAGAATTAATGATGCTAATTTCATACGAAACATTAATGTATTAGAATCTATCCAGTTTCTCCCACCTTTCCAACCAGAAACGTTTTCTGGATATAAAAGCGTTTGCCCCATCATTTTTTGTAAGTAAGTAAATTGCTTTTTTTTGTTGAATTTAACAGGAACTATTTTCTGAATCCCAATCAATAATTCTATGGGTGATTTTATTTTAACACCAATATTCTCTTCGTTGTAAAACCAATTAGAACTAAAAATATATTTCATTAAATTACTAATGTCATAATCTTTAAAAAAGACTTCTGTAATTTCTTCTAACCTTTTTTCATCTATAATTGGATTGATAAAGTAGGTGTATATTTTTGTACAAATAAATTTAGCACATTGTCTTTGTTCCAAAATGATATCTATAATATCTTCTCCATCAAAATAACCTGTTTTACCCAAAAATGTTTTTAAACCAAAATCATGTTGATTTTTTCTTAATTTAAAGTTCCCTTTTTCATCAAAAGACCAACCAGTAAATGCTCTTGCAGCTTCTTTAATATCTTGTTCAGAATAATTACCAATTCCTAATGTAAAAAGCTCCATTAGTTCTCTTGCAAAATTTTCGTTCGGTTTTTGTTTGATGTTTTGTCTGTTATTTAAATACTTGCTCATAGAAGGTTCTTTTGCAATGGCTTTTACAAAAGCTCTAAAATCACCTAAAGCATGTTTTCTAAGAATATTATTGTATTGTTGAATATGAAAAATTTGATTGTTGTCTCTACAAACAAAAACATTGGCCCAAAAAAGCGCCATTTTTTCTCTTAATTTATTATTGGGTTCTTTTAATCTATTTATCCAAACATAATTTAATTCTCTAACTTTCTTTTGGCCAATTTTCTTTAATCTATTAATCTCTGCTTGTGTAAATTTTTCTTTTAATTCTTTATTAGATTTGTTTTCTATTTCAGAAAGCCCATTTAAGTCTAACTTCAAATCAGTGTTTTCTGATGAATCTAAAAATAATTCAGAAAGTATTTCTGATTTTGATTTTAATTCAAGTTTAGATAATTCCTCTATATTTAAACCAAAGTTGGCTCTCCAGAATAAATGTATTATTTGTCTTTTATTCACAATAATTAACTTTGTATTAAAATTACGAATTAAATCTACAACTACAATACAAAAAAATAAATTGGGTAATACTGTGTATGTAAGAATAGTATTTATTAATAATTAGTTTGATGTGAACATAAATTTAAAGCAGTTCTTTTAGCATTTTAACTGCTTGTTCTGCTGTAATATCTCTTTGTGGTGAACCAAACATCTCATAACCTACCATAAATTTCTTTACAGTTGCACTTCTTAATAATGGCGGATAAACACTCATGTGCCAATGCCAGTGTTTATTGTCTTGATTGTTTGTTGGTGATTGGTGTATTCCACTTGAATATGGAAATGAAGTTTGAAACAAATTATCGTACGCTTTGGTAATTACAGAGATTGCTTTTGCAAAATTAGATGATTGTATATCACTCATTTCTGTAATATCTTTTTGTGCTTTTTTTGGAGCAATCATCACTTCAAAAGGCCAAATTGCCCAAAAAGGAGTTAAAGCGACAAAATCTTCATTTTCATAAATTATTCTTTCGTTCAACTTTAATTCTTGCGTCAAATAATTCTCTAAAAGACTTTTATTTTCTTTGGAAAAATATTCTTTTTGCTGAGTATCTTTTTTCTCAACTTCATTTGGTAATGTAGATTGACTCCATATTTGTCCATGTGGATGTGGATTGCTACAACCCATTACTGCTCCTTTGTTTTCAAAAATTTGAACGTAATTAATATCTTTAAGTGCTGCTAATGTTGCAAATTCTTTTTGCCAAACGTTTACAACTTTACTAATATCTTTCACTGCCATGTCTGCCAAACTTTTAGAATGATCTGGACTAAAACAAATTACTTTACAAATACCTGTTTCGCTCTCTGCTTTTAGCAAACCCTCATTAAAACTAAATTTTGGCGAATCTTTTTGAAGTGCTGCAAAATCGTTTATAAAAACAAAAACATCTTTATAATCTGGATTTATTTCTCCATTAATTCTTGTATTTGTAGCACACAGATAACAAGTTTTATCGTAGGTTGGTCTTTTAGCCTGAGATATTTCTTCATTTTGACCTTGCCATGGTCTTTTTGATCTATGTGGAGAAACTAAAACCCATTCTCCTGTTAATATATTGAATCTTTTATGTGAGTAATCTTGTAAATTTGTGTTCATGATTTCTAATGATTTACGATGCTTGTTCCTTTAGATAATTTTACTTGATAAATTGAACATTCTTTTCCGAATTTATCTTTATAATTTTTTGAAATTTGTTCTTTAAAACCCGCAACTTTCGATTTTTTAATTAAATTAATTGTGCAACCTCCAAAACCACCACCCATCATTCTTGCACCTAAAACACCAGCGTTATTTTGGGTTTGTGCTACTAAAAAATCTAACTCTTTACAACTAACTTTAAATTTTTCACTTAAACCCTTGTGTGATTTATACATTAATTTACCCAATGTTTTAATGTCATCTTTCAAAATAGCTTTCGAAAACTTTTTTACACGTCTATTTTCTTGTAATACATACAATGCTTTTTGATAATCTTCTATAGAAACTTTATCTTTAATAGTCTCTAATTGTAATTTTTTAGCATCTCTAAGCGCATCAATTTTTAACATTTTCGATACTTTTTCACAGACTTCTCTTCTGTCATTATAAGCACTTTCAGACAAATCGTGTTTTACGTTTGTGTTTACTAATAGAAGCTTGTATTTGCCAAAATCAATTTTAAAAGTTTTGGAAGTAATGGTTCTGCAATCTAATAATAACGCACTTTTTTTCTTCCCAAACATGCTTGCATATTGGTCCATAATTCCACATTTTACACCAGCAAAATTATGTTCTGCTTTTTGAGAAATTAAAATTAGTTGTTCTTTAGAAAATCCTAAATCAAATAACTCATTCAAACCATAAGCAAAACTATTTTCTAATGCTGCAGAAGAAGACATTCCTGCTCCACCAGGAATATCACCTGCAAAAACTGCATTAAAAGGTGCTAATTTTACGCCCATTTTATTAATTTCGGAAACGACACCTAAAATATAATTTTGCCATCCTCCATTTGCCAAAGGTTCTTTTACATCTATAGAAAAAGAATACATTTCTTTTTTATCAAGTGCATAAACACTGCTATTATTTTCTTTATTTTTTTGGATGGCTAAGAAGATTCCTTTGTTTACAGCTGCAGGAAAAACAAATCCTTCATTAAAATCTGTGTATTCTCCAATTAAATTAATTCTTCCTGGAGAAAAAACTGTAATTGGTTTTTGACTAAAAATTTTCTTAAAGTTATCTTTAACTTCCTTTAGTAATTTTTTGTTCATGATTCGTTTTTTAAAATATTGTATTTAACCTTTAAGATGAATGCTCCATGCTACCTCAAAGTTAGTATTTGGTTTTAGTATTTGTAAGCCTACTTTATTATTAAAACTATCGGAAATTCCTGTTAAAGGTTCAATAGCAATCGTATTTTTATTCTTTGGAGTATAAATTTGCAAATAAGATTTTGGGTGATTTGTTTTTAGTTGAATATGATTTTCGGGAGTTTTAAATTCTATTGTATTGTTTGTTAATGCAAAGCAATCATCTAAATTTTCTAATTTTAATTGTTGATTATCATTAAATTCAATTAAACTTTCTGTAATCATTTTTGTGTTATGAACTACTTTTTTATCAGCCTTAAAAATTAATTGGCTATTGTCTAAATCACTGCTATAAAAGTAGGGATGCCAACCTATTGTATATGGAAACTCATTTTTATCAGTATTTATAACATTTAGATTTAACTCTAAACTGCTATTAGTAATTTTATATTTTACTATAATTTTATATATAAAAGGAAACCCACTTTCTCTTTTTTCTTCTGAGTATTCTAACGTTATTTCAGAATAATTTTCTTTTATCTCTGTATGAATTAGGTTGAAGCTTTTATTGTAAATTAAACCATGTAACGCATTGTTATTATCTGCATCATTGCAAGTAAGTTCTAAACTTTTATTATTTAACTCATACTTTCCATTTGAAATTCGATTTGCAAACGGAAAAAGTATAGATGAAGCATAGGTTTTGCTATAACTTGATTTTGGTAAATCTGCTAAAATATTTTTACCTTTCAATTTTAAACTACTTAAACTTGCCCCATTTTCTAAATCAACAATTGCTTCTGTATTGTTGTTATACAGTTTTATGGAGTTTGTGTTTTTTATGTGTTCAACTTTAATCATTACAAAGAATTTCTAATTATTAATTTAGAAGGGTTTTCAATTTGAGAAAACTCTTTTCTACTAATTAAAGTTGCTAAATTTTCGCCCATTTTTTTAAAATCTGTAGAAATTGTAGTAATTCCATTTTTAACTACTTCTTTTAACATGGTGTCATTAATACTAATAATGCCAACATCTTCTTTTAGATTTAACCCAACTTCGTTCATTTTTTTTATAATTCGAATTAGATTTTTATCCTCAGGTATTAAGTAAATTTCACCTTTTCCAACTTCTCGATTTTCTATATTAGAAACAACTTCAAATAGCATATTTTCTTTTTTACAAAACTTTTCAAACCCAAATAACATCTCTATTGGCTGAATTTTCTCGTTAAATATTAAAACCATTTTAGCATAGTTTTTAATCAAATTATTTGCTTCTAAAAGTCCATTAAAAATAGTGTCTTCAAAGTTTTGATAAACAGCAGCATATTTATTTAACGCTGGTTTTAATTGATCTAAAATAAAGACCTTATTCTCTGGAAGTGTTTCTAAAATTGGAGAAACATTTTTTAAGTTTGCAGGCATAATTACATAAGAGCTATAATTTCCAACATTTTCTGCAATTAGCTTCTCAAAAATGATTGGATTAAAATGATGGAAAAAAATATCTACTTGAACATTTTCATCTAATTGAGCTAAAAAAGAATTGTATAAATCTTCTTTAAAAGAATTTAACTCATCAAACAGTAAAAAAACTTTTTGACTTGTTTTAGTGTCTTCACTAAAAACGTAATACCCTTTACCTGCTATAGATTTTATAATTCCGCGATTTTTAAGTTCATTAAAAGCAGTTAAAACCGTATCTCTTGAAAGCCCGTATCTATTTTTAATTTCATTTAAAGATGGAAGTTTATCATCTTTCTTTAAATCTCCAATAGATATTGCCTCTTCGATAAAAGCAACAATTTGCTTGTATTTAGGTTTCTTAGATTTTATTTTAAAAGATTTAAATTCCATTATACAAAACTACTAATTTTTATTAAAATAACCAACCAGTACCTACAGGTTGTTTTTTAATAAAAAAAAAGCTAATTTTGTAACTCATAAAACTTTTCAATGAAAAATAAAATAATAGTAACAGGTGGTTGTGGATATATAGGTTCTCACACAGTAATAGAATTAATAAATAATAATTTTGAAGTTCTTATTTTAGATGATTTATCGAATTCTACAGAAGAAACATTGGACAGAATTGAGAAGATTACCAATGTAAAACCCACTTTTGTGAATGTAGATTTAAAAGATGAAGTAAAAACGAACGCTGTCTTCAGCAAACACAAAGACGCAAAAGCTGTTATTAATTTTGCTGCATATAAAGCTGTTGGCGAATCTGTTAATAATCCTTTAATGTATTACAAAAACAACCTTTATTCTTTAATGAATACGCTTGCTGCACAAATAGAAAACGGAATTAATGGATTTATTTTTTCTTCTTCAGCTACTGTTTACGGAACTCCTAAAACACTTCCAATAACTGAAGAAAATGAAACACAACGTCCATTTTCTCCTTATGGAAACACTAAAAAAGTTGCCGAAGAAATTTTAGACGACTTAATAAAAGCAAACTCAAATTTTTCTGCAATATCCTTACGCTATTTCAATCCTATTGGCGCACATAAATCTGGTTTAATTGGTGAGTTACCAAACGGAATTCCAAATAATTTAATGCCATACATAACACAAACTGCAGCTGGTGTTCGAGAAAAATTAATGGTTTATGGTAATGATTACCCTACAAAAGATGGAACCCCAATTAGAGATTACATCCATGTTGTAGATTTAGCAAAAGCACACGTATTAGCTGTTCAAAGAATTATTAACAAAGAACAAGATACCTCTTTTGAAATTTTTAATTTAGGTACTGGAAATGGTTTTTCTGTTTTAGATGTTATTAATTCTTTTGAAGAAGTAACAGACTCAAAATTGAATTACGAAATTACTGAAAGAAGACCTGGAGATGTTCCAGAATTATACGCATCAACTAATTTAGCTGAAGAAAAATTAGGATGGAAGGCAGAAGAAACCTTAAATAATATGATAAGTTCCTCATGGAATTGGGAACAAAAATTAAGAAATAAAACAAATTAGTTCTACTTTTAGGTTAAAATAGCAACATGCAAGATTTTAAAAATTTTAATTTATTCTTTTTAGTAGTAATTTTATTTATTTCGAGTTGTAAAGAAAATAAAAATGCTGTGGACATTAATAAATTGACTCCAAAAAATATGGTTTGGGTTGAGTCAAAAACATTTTTACAAGGAGCAAAAAATACAGATCAATTTGCAATGCCAAGAGAAAAACCTGCTCACGAGGTTTATGTAGATGGATTTTTTATTGATATTACTGAAGTTACAAATAAACAGTTTCGCAATTTTGTAAACGCAACAAATTATAAAACAATCGCAGAAAGACCAATAAATTGGGATGAGATTAAAAAACAACTTCCAGAGGGAACTCCAAAACCCCATGATTCTGTTTTAAAACCTGGAAGTCTAATTTTTAATAAAGATGTTAAAGCGGTTGTAAACATGGCAAATTATGCTCAATGGTGGACCTGGAAAGTAGGTGCAAATTGGCAACATCCTGCTGGACCAAATTCAAATATTATAGGAAAAGAAAATCACCCAGTTGTTCATGTAACATTAGAAGATGCGCAAGCATATTGTAAATGGGCAAATAGAAGATTACCAACAGAAGCAGAATGGGAATCTGCTGCACAGGGTAAAAATAAAAATTCAATTTTTACTTGGGGAGATAATTTCGAATTACTCAACGAAAATGCAAATACTTGGCAAGGAGTCTTTCCTGTTAAAAATGAATCTAAAGACGGATTTGAGTTTATTTCACCAGTGAAATCATATCCTCCAAATTCGATTGGTATTTATGATATGACAGGAAATGTATGGGAGTTAACGAGTGATTTTTTTAATGTAAATTATTACAATGATATAGATACCTCTAAAGTTTTACAAAACCCTAAAGGAGCGACAAAATCATTTAATCCAGGAAATCCATATCAAATTGAACATGTAATTAAGGGAGGTTCTTTTTTATGTCACCAATCTTATTGTGCAAGTTTTAGAATTTCTGCAAAAATGGGTTCTGAAATTAGTTCTGGATCAGATCACAATGGATTTAGAACTGTAGCTGATGTTGAAATGTTAACGAAGAAATGATAGTTACTGCTCCAATTAAGTTTTATAAAACTTGTTTTAAATCTTAAATTTAGTAATTATCCGAAAATAAAAATACGTTGTTTATTCTACAATATAATTACCTCTCTTTAGACCAGGTTCTTCATACTTGTTTAATTGCTTAAACAATTCTGTTTGCATCATTTTAGCAATATTTGCATATTTTTTTTTGTAGTAAAAATTGATAATCTCATCAGGATCTTTTTGTAAATCGAACAAATACGGTTTTTCATTTTTATCAATTACTAACTTATATCTATTGTTTACAGCTGAAACCCACCAACCTCCAGATTTTGCAAAATAGGTAATTCTATCTGAAGTTATTTCTTTTTTATTGTTTGTAAAATCATCAGAAGTATCTAAACCGTGAAATTTTGTATCTGTTTTTATATCCATAAGACTTAAAACAGTTGGCGCAAAATCTACGTTTGTATATGCTGTGTTTAGCACTTTTTCTCGTGGAATTTTATTTGGATAGCGAATTAAAAACGGAATCCTAGCAGAAGCTTCATAAGGCAAACCTTTATTACGTCTATTATGTTCGAAAAACATATCTCCATGATCTGCTGTAAAAACTACAATGGTATTATCAGTTAGATTATTATCATCTAAATATTTCAAAATTCTCCCAACAGAATCATCAACATGACTTACCATTCCAAAATATTGTTTTAAAGCATTTTTCTCTTTTTCGAAAGATTTTTTTCCTTTTGCTTCATTATTTTGTTGTTTTGTTGCCCAACTTGGTCTATTTGTTACAAAATCAGGATTCATTGTCTTTGGCGCTTCAATTTCTAAATCCTTATACATTGTATTGTAGGGTGGTTTCGCATAATCTGGCGTGTGTGGATCTGGAATAGAAACCATAACTGCAAAAGGTTTATTCTTGTCTCTTTCTATAATTTCTAATGTTTTATCAGTAAAAAAATCTGTTAAATGAACAATTTCATTTTCGGGAAATCTTTTAGCAACATTTTGATTTACTCCTTTGTATTTTCCGTTTTTTATATGAAGATATGGTGCATGACCTCCAGTCATCATAAATCGATTATCTTCAAAACCAGCTTTGTATTTAACATTAAATATGTATTTTCCCTCACCAGCTAAATGCCATTTTCCAACATAAGATGTTGCATAACCTTTATCTCTTAAAATAGTAGCAAAAGTTGGCACTTCTTTACTTAAATGCAATCCGTTTTTTGGAGCTCCAGTTGCTTGAGGATGTAGCCCTGTAACAAAAGATGCTCTTGATGGTGTGCAAACTGGTGAAGAACAGTAATAACTTGTTGCAATTGCACCTTCATCTGCTAATCTATCTATGTTAGGTGTTTTAGAATTATTACCTTTTCCCCAAACAAAGGCTTGTTCTTCTAGCAATAATTTCTGATAAGCACTTATAGTTCTAAAACTATGTTCGTCTGTTTGAATAATAATTAAATTAGGTTTTTCTAATTTAGCGTTATCTTTATTTGAATTTGAAACTATGTTTTGACCTTTACAACTTGTGAAAATTAAAACAATTAAGACTACCAGTTTTATAAATTTCATAGACTTATTTTTTACCTTTTAAAATGTTTTTAAGTTCATTTCTAAACTCTTTTAAAATCAATTTATTTTTAGAATTACTCGCAATATTTGTCCATTCATTTGAATCTATTCTATGGTCATATAATTCCTCAAAACCATCTGGATAAACAGTATATCTATAATTTTTATTTCTTAAAGAATGAAGTCCATCGTCTTTAGAAGTCAATACAAATTCTTTAACCTCTTCATTCGGATTCTTTACTATATTATAGATGCTTTCTCCTTCTACATTTTCATTTTTAGGAAGATTTGTCATTTCAATTAAAGTTGGATACACATCTAACAAAGAAACCAAAGAAGTGCTTACTTTGCCTTTTCCGTCTCTTGGATCAAAAATTAATAGAGGTGTTTTTGCCGAACGTTCCCACAAAACATTTTTAGACCAATGTTCTTTTTCTCCTAAATGATATCCATGATCTCCCATTAAAACGATAATAGTGTTTTTGGCATACTTACTTTTCTTTAATCCATTTAACAAATGCCCAACACAAGCATCTGCAAAAGAAACGTTTGCCATATATGCTCTAACTGCTTCTTTCCATTTGCCGTTTTCTACAACAGATTTATGAACTCCTTTTTTGGCCATATTATTTCCCATTTTTCCAACATCATCTAAATCATTTTTTGATGTTTTTGGGATTTTTACATCTTCTAAATTGTACATATCAAAATACTTTTTGGGAGCAAACCAAGGCAAATGTGGTCTAAAAATACCACAAGCTAAAAAGAAAGGTTTATCATGTTTTTTTTGTAAAAATTTTGATGCATAATCTGCAGATTTAAAATCGTTATTATTTTCCAGAGGGACATTAACAGGAAACCAATCAAAAGATCTTAAAAAAGAACCTTTTACGCCATATTTTTTTAAATTTAAATTATGTGTTTGTTTATCTTTTTTATCTGGAAATGTTCCTCCTAAACCTCCTCTTTTTTCTTGTTGAAAAGATCCTGGATCACTTCCTGGTCTTGGTTCTTTTTTATTTCCTCTTGGACTATGAAATATTTTCCCAGCAGCTGCAGTCTTGTAACCATTTTGCTCAAAATATTGTGGAATTGTTACTGTATTCTCAAAACCTTTTTCGTCTCTAAAATGCTCTTTATTTCCATAAACACCTGTTGTAGAAGGTCTATAACCTGTCATAACACTAGTTCTAGAAGGGTTGCATAAAGGTGCAGAAGAATACGCATTTTTAAAAATGGTACTGTTTGCTGCAAGTGCATCTATATTTGGAGTTTTTGTTTGTGGATTTCCACCAAAAGCACCTACCCAATCATTCAAATCATCTACCATAATGAATAAAACATTAGGTCTTTCTTGTTTATTTTGTCCCTTTGTATTTAATACAAAAGCGAGAATAATTAAAATAGTGAGTTTAAAATATGTATTCATAATTATAAGGTTTATAGTTACCAATTAGACCATAAAATTAAATTTTAGTTTAATTTTATTCAATAAAAAGTAAAGAGAATTAATTTATCAGTTCAATAAGTTTATTTGCAAAAGCTATACCAAGTCTTTTTTGACCTTCTGAGTTATAATGAACATTATCTGAATGTTTTGGATAATCTAACCAACTTTTATCCATAGAAGTTTTAATAATTGCAACATTTTTATCTTCGTTAGCAATTTCTTCCATAAATGTTCTTACCATTTTAGAGCCTTTATTTTTAAACTTGCCATAATTTGAATTTATTTGACCAACAACAAAAGGCATTTTTGATTCAATAAATTCAGTTCTATAACTGTCTATTAAATTTTTTAGATTTTCTTTATAAGTTGTTGCGCTAATTTCTATGGCTGCATCATTTTCTCCTTGCATCCAAAGTAAACCAAGAATTTTAAAGGTTTTATTTTCTTTTTGAATCGATACTAAACTTATTTTGATATCCTCTAAATGCTGTGCATATAATTGTAAACTTTGCTTTTTAGGTTTTTCTACTGCTTTTGCTTTATCTGATGACCAATTAGGATTCCATGCTCCATACAAAGCAGTCCCTCCTTGAGAACGTTTTATTAATACAAACTCTTTATCAGGATACTTTTCTGCTAACGTTAGCCCAAATAACAACTCTGGACCAAAACGTTTGGTGAAATTATATTTTTCTGTTGGATTATTTTTATACCAAGTTAAGGGCGAAACTTTTTTTCCATTAAAAACCAATGATACTCTATCTGAATTTTTTTCAATTCGCTTTTTAATGGTTTTATCTAACTCATCATAATTGCCTGCACCTACCATATTAGATTGACCTGCCAACAAGACTACTTGAATTTCCTCTTTTTTATTTTGACTATTAATTTTATTTGACGCACAAGAACATAAAAAAAATAGCGATACTGTATAAATTATAACTTTCATTTTAAATTTATTAGTTTTAATTAATGTAAAAAAAAATACTGAAACATTACATTTCAGTATTTACAAAATTATTAATTCAACTTAATTTTTACTCTTTTGTTTCTTCTCCTTTTTTAAAACTTTAGTTCTAGATTTGGCTAAATCTCTGTCAATTCCTTTAATCATTTCTTCTAGAGAAATTTTCTTATCATCATTCCTATCAATACCTAAAAACATAAAATCACTTTTAAACGCTTTGCCTTTTTTGTTGGTTTTACCTTTGTAAAAATCTTCCCATTCTTTCACTGTGATAAATTCATCTTTATCAGTATTTATTCTTTTAAATTTATTTTTTGCTTGTTTCTCAGTTTGTTGAGCAGAAATCTGAGAAACCATAAATAATGCAAAAACAATCGTTACTACTTTTAAAATTTTCATACATTGAGATTTTTAATTATGATTTAAAATTAATCTAAAATCAACTAATTTTGTATCTTTAAGTAAATAAAGAGTGTGTTTACATACGTTTCTAAAAATTTTCTTTCAACTCTATATCTATAAAACGAAAACCACCTAAAGGTATATTTATTTTGGTTGATGAATTAACTTCTTTAAATTCTTCGCCATTTAAAATATCCGAAATTTTATTTATTTTAATATTATTAAAAGTAACAATTGCAGTACTTTCTTCTGGATTGATATAGCCATTATCTATGATTGTTAATCTTAAATGTGTTGGTGATACTTGCGCAACAACCCAAGCTACATCTCCAGAGACTGTTATTGGTAATTTTTTAGCATTTTCTTGAATTTCTTTTTCGATTACTTTATAATATTCATCTGCTTTAAAAGTTTGTTTACCATCAGCTGAATAATAATTTCTACCATCTGTAATGTATTCTTTTAAGATATTTTTATAGAAAGGATGTAAGTTTTCTGACAACTTTTTTCTAGTAACATTTGGCTGTGCAAAAACGCCTTCTTGAGTTGGTGTTAATAAAACCAATCCGTTTTTATAAGGTGCTAAAAAGTTTAATCTGCGTTCTTTAACTCCTGCTGCATATCTAGAAAAATCCCATTCTGTAACAGGTGCTCCTGGCCAAGAACCATTTAATCTACTAAATACAAAAGGATTATTTTTCTCAAACTCTTCATTGTAAAAAACACTCCATTTTACATTAGAACCATCATCTATAAAATGAGGATCTGGTTTTTTCATACTTAAATGTATAGGCGAGAAACTTAAAATTTCATTTCTTTTTGGCACATACAAAGCGCCTTTACCAATCAGCTCCCAGTAAATACTCATGTACTGCTGATCAATAGAAAAATTATTGATGAATTGCGCACCATAAGCTGTATGAAAAATTAGCATTCTTAAAAAATGATTTGGCAATCTTTGGTAGCCTAATTGTCTAGATCTGTCAAAAGAAGCATTATCAGGTACTGCTCTTGTTCCCCAATTATTTACAACTCCACTAGACCATAAACCCAATCTTCCTGCCAAGCTTAACTCCATAGATTTGTCTGTAGTTTCTTCCATTGAAGGCACAAAAACATCTGCAAATTCTCCAGACATTAATCTTTTCCATTGTTCTAAATAAACGATTCCAAACCAAGCATTGTGTTTGTTTCTTAAAAAAATATTTGTGTTTCTTGTTTTTGCGTATTCTGCTAAAGGATATGCTAAGTCATTTACCAAATACATCGCATTTTTAGTATGATCTTCCATTTCTGGATAAATCAAAACCGTTTTTTTGTTTTCGCTATTTGCTTTATCAATAACCCTTTTTGTTGTGTTTATGTTAAACATATAAGGATCATTTCCATGACCTGCCCAATATGCAATTCCAGGAGCGTTTTCTAACTTTGCAGTTATTTGATTAAATGCTTCTTCACTTGTTAACGTATATTTTTTTCTTCTATCTCTTGAGTTTTTGTATTTTTCATTTGGTACATTAGAACGATCCCAATTTTCTACATTTCTCATATTTAATGAATTCAAAAAATATGGATTTTGATATTCCTGAAATAATTGATTTTTTAAACCTTTTAAATTATTAGGTATTTTTTCTGTCATCAAATACACCCTTTGTGATTTATTTTCTGATACAGGTTTTGTATATTTTTTTAAATTATCGCTTATTTCTTTCGTGCTTTTTAAAATGGTAGATATTTTTCCTTTCGCCACTAAATTTTCAAAACTTTTTTTCCATTTCGAGTTGTCTAAATTTATAATATGAATTGCACTTCCACCACTTTGGCTACTTGCTAAAACAACTTTGTTTTCATTAGGTATTTTGCAAATATCATTATAAGCATATTTACCAACAATTCTTTCTAAATTTTTATCCGAAGAACCAGGTTCATACAAATGTATTTTACTACCAGCTCTTGTAAAATAAGTTTTTTTATTATTTTGACTGACAACTTCTGTATGTGCAATATCATAGCCAAATGAAATCTTATTCATTTTATCTGAAGAAAATTCATCTGTTTTTGTATTGTAGGTGGTTACCAACAGATCGTTTACATGAGATGAAGCTCCTAAAACTATTTCTTTAAATCCATCATTATCAAAATCTACAATATTAAAATCTCCAATTGGTCTAATTCTTAATTTTCCTTTGAAAGATTTACTTTTTGTTATTTTTTTACTTTTAAAAGGTTTATCTTCTAAAGGATTAAAAAAATATAAAGTCCCAACAGTTTGCATATGGTTATTTGTACCTAAAACTACCAATTTTTCTTTACCATCTGGATTTTTAAAAGTTTTTATAAAATTTGACATGCTCAAATTTCCAGCGGGTAATTTTTTACCAATAAATTTTCGCAGTTTTTCTTTTGAATATGTTGTAGAAATAATTTGTTTTAAAAACTCACCCTTATCACTTATATAATAAATGCTATTATCGAAACCACCTGCAACAACATATGTTTTGTTGTCTTTTTTAATTGCAGAAACTGCAAACATAGGAGCTGTGTTTCTAGAAAATTTCCACAATAATTTTCCATCAGAATTTATGCAATAAATTGATCCATCTGCGTTTGCTGCAAGAATTTCATCTTTACCATCATTGTCTATATCTCTAATATATACATCGTGATTTATAAAGCCAGAAAGTTCATTTTTCCAAAGGATTTTTCCATCATAAGAAATTCCAAGTAAAGTCCCTTCGTAACTACTTGCAACAATGTAAGATTGTTGTTTATTTTTTGCAGTTCTTACTTTCAAAATGGTAAGTCCTGTTTCTATACTGGTAATTGCATCTTCTATATTTTTAGTTGTTTTATTAACATTACTTGAAGAACAACTAACAGTAAATAAACAAATTATTAGAGCTAAAATATAGTTTTTATAAAAACGGTTTTTCATTTTTTAAATTTTGAATAATAGAATTAAGCAAAATAAACGTAAACACCAACTACAACAACGCAAATAGCTATTCCAGCTTGTTTGGTGTATTTCCAAGGTGTAATATCTACTTGTTTTGTATATTCTTGAACGAAAGGTTCTTTTCTTGGTTTTAACTTACCAATAACTAACATTATTATTACATTTAAAATGAATAAAATTGCCATAACATCTAAAAAATGAGGATAAGCTTGAGCTTCAACCAAAGCTAAAGCTGTTTCATCTGTAACTCCTGATGCTTTTGCAGCATCTAATGCAGTGTTTACAAAATAAGGCTGCATAAAAAACTGACTGATTATATATAATGCACATCCAGAAATCAAACCAATTTTAGCAGCAATTGCTGGAACATATTTGGTTAAATAACCAACAATAATTATAGAGAAAATAGGAATACTATAAATACCATTTATCTCTTGTAGATAATCAAATAAACTACCTGCATTTGCAATTAATGGTGCAATAAACATTGCTGCAATTGCTAAAATAACACCAAATGTTTTTCCGTATTTTACAACTGTTTTTTCATCTGCTTCTTTATTGATGTGTTCTTTATAAATATCGATTCCAAAAAGTGTAACAGAACTATTTAGAACACTATTAAATGAACTTAAAATTGCTCCAAACAATACTGCTGCAAAGAAACCAACCCAAGCACTTGGTAGTACTTCTCTTACCAATTCTGGATACGCACTATCTGCAGATTCTAAATTTCCTTCAAACAAATGAAAGGCGATTAAACCTGGTAAAACAACAATTATTGGTCCTAATATTTTTATAAATGAAGCTAATAACAATCCTTTTTGACCTTCTTTTAAATCTTTTGCACCTAATGCTCTCTGAATAATTTGCTGATTTGTTCCCCAATAAAATAGTTGTACCAACATCATTCCTGTAAAAATGGTATAAAATGGAACAGGATCTGTTTCACCTCCCATAGATTTGAATTTCTCTGGATTTTCTGCTGTTAAAACAGACAAACCATCTAAAACGCTTCCATCACCAATCATCATTAAACCGAAAATCGGAATTAAAATTCCACCAACTAATAAACCAACTGCATTTATAGAATCTGAAACTGCAACTGCTTTTAAGCCACCAAAAACAGCATAAATAGAACCAATAATTCCAATTCCCCATACGCAAATCCAAATTGATTGTGTATGTGTAACTCCTAATAATTGAGGTATATCAAACATGCCACTAATCGCTAAAGATCCTGAATATAAAATTACTGGAAGTAACACCACTACATATCCTGAAAGGAATAAAACTGAGGTTAGTGTTTTTGTTGTAACATCAAAACGTTTTGCTAAAAACCCAGGAACCGTAGTTAGGCCTCCTTTTAAATATCTTGGTAATAAAAACATCGCTGTAACAACCATTGCAATTGCTGCTAAAGTTTCCCAAACCATAACTGATAATCCGCTTTGATAAGCAGCTCCGTTTAAACCTACAATTTGTTCTGTAGATAAATTTGTTAGCAATAAAGAACCTGCAATTACGCCAGCTGTTAAGCTTCTTCCTCCCAAAAAATAACCGTCTGAAGATAACTCTTCTGTATTTCTTGTTTTTAAATACGCTATGACTGCTACCAATATTGTAAAGCCTAGAAATGATATTATTTGCATAATTGCTTTGTTTTAGTTAGTTAATTATTTTGTTTTTATTTCTGGTCATTTTTTTGATAACCAAACACTCTAAACGTTTAATTTTAATTCTTAATTATTGAAATCTTTTTCACTTTACCTTCAATACGTAACTCAATAAAATATACTCCTTTATTAAAGCTACTTACATCTATTTGTAAATTCTTTTTTGAAGCAGTTATTTTTTTAATTTCCTGACCTAAAGAATTATAAATAGTTATATTCTCAATTATTTTATTGGCTTGAAAATTTACGATTCCTGATGTTGGATTTGGATAATACTTAAATCCATCATTTGTAATATCATCAACAGACAATGTATTTTGTGCTACTTCCAATAATAAAACAGCATCTTTTTCCATTGTAAAAGTTGAAGCTACACTTTTACCATTTAATAAATTTGTTATCGTACTAATAGCTGTACCATTTCTGTATGATAAATTTACTTGTGTACTTTCTTTTCCTAAGTTTACAATAGTAATAACTTCTATACCGTTTTCTTTTGATATCGTTCTAGAGAAACAACCTTTTATGTTTAAACTGTTTGTTTCAGCAAGTATTAAATTTGGTAATTCGTCATTATCAAACAATAAATTAAAAGCTGTGTTTTTAATATTTTCTATTGTTGAAGCTGGAATTATTGTTCCATTACTGGCATTCAAACTTAGAGTATGATTAACGCCATATTCATTTTTCTGAAGACTTTCTGCATCTACAATAACAGTTCCTCCATTGTCTAAATATGCCTGTAAAGAATTCAATTCCTCTATGGCTACAAATTCAGTTTTGTACACTAGAATTGCATTCCAATCACTATTATTTTGTTCATCAATAATACCTTTTGTAGCAAAACCAATTGGAGTTCCATCAAAATATATAGATTCATATAAATCAAAAATAGCATCTAAATGATTTGTTTTGTTTATTGCAGAAGTTTTAGAATAAAAAATTCTTAATGGTTTCTTTAATTGTTGAAAAGCATAGACATCTTCTGCATTTGCATTTAAATCTATTACTGTAGCTTCTACTTCATTTATAATTCTTGGTTGTTGATTATTAGAACCTGCATATCCTTTTCCTGCATTATTTCTAATTGAACCATCTGCTTGTCTTGCCCAAAACCAAGTCTGAGAAATATTCATTCCTGACACATACGCTAACCAATAAGATGCTCTTGCATAGGAGGGTTTTAGATATAAATCTCTAAACCTACCTGTAGAAAGATAATGAGATTCGGAGTTGTAAATAATTTTATTTGGGCTTACAGATTTCATAAAATCGTAAGACATGCTTAACTCACTCCAATGAAAAGAATAGGTGTCTTCCCAATCTTCAGTTGGTCCCCACATGTGAGAATTCCAACTTTTAGCATCATTTCCAATAATTTCTGTAAGTCTCGTTAACGCTTCTAAATCGATACCACTATCTTTAGGGTTATCAAACCATAAATGTGGCATTATTTTAATATGTGTTTTGGCATCAGCATCATTTTCTTGAATTTTATTCTTCAGAAAAGTAAACCAATCTGTAACACGATACATATTAAAGGTCATCCAATCATACCAAATTGGAGTTCCTTGTAAATTTTTATTTATAGGAATTTCTATGGTTACAGCATCAAAATTAGCAAAACTTGTACTCCATAAAGAATTTAAATTAGAAATTGAAGTATGTTTATTAGATAACCAAGTTCTAAATTTTGCTTTTGTATATTCTGAAACCGGGTCTGCTTCCCAAGTATCTGCAATCGTATTCCAATGAGGTTCGTTTGTTAGCAAATACCCCATTTTTGTATAGTTTTTACCTGCCATTAACGGTACGCAACCATCTAACAAAAATCCTTGCATTTCTCTTGCGCCTGGATTGTCTATATCGTATTCAGTATATAAAGTTCCTCCGAGTTCAAAACTATCATAGGCATCTAAAGACCATTGTGGTGGGTTTTTATGATTCATGAAAACACTACCAAACCTACCATTTGGTTTAGATTGTAGTTCATTTATTACATTGGTTTTTATATTTCCTTCGGCGTCAATAACGTCTGAAGGTGTCATATAATAACCATCTTTATTACCGAAAAAATCATTCAATTCTGTAGTTGAAGGTCTCCAAGTGTAATCTGATAGAAATACAGGTTTACTATTAAACAATACTTTATTATCGACTATAGAAATGTTTTCCCAATCTATAATTAATGAAGGTTTATGAATTATAGTCCCTGCAATTACTTCATTTATAATTGTAATAGCTTCATCTAACATTAGGATGACTTCATTACGTTCAAAATTTGGAAGATCTGTAGCCATTTGTGCAGCATTATCTTCATAAATAGGAACTAACTCATAAAGTGAAGTGTTTTCTGCTATATTATTTTCATCCCAATTTGCGAAATTTAAAAACACCTCTGCAGTTCTCACCGTCATTTTCTCCTTAAAAACGTCTAAACCAGCATTTTCAGCTTGTGTAATTAGTGCATTTAATTCAGTAATTTTATCTAAAGCTGTTTGTTCTAATTGCCCAAACGAACTTTGAAAAAATATTAAAAAGAAAAACAAAAAAGTTATCGTTTTTGTGGGTTTCATTTTTAATTTATACTTATTTGTGTAAAGTAAATGTTTTTTAATTCTTCAATTAATTTCTAAATAATATTATGATTTTATCATGAAAAAAATTACCTAAACTTTATATCCTTAACATTTAAGCTATATTCTTTTCCTCTTATCGCTTCAAATTGTTCTATCATTTCAGCTAATTTCTTTGGATTAGATTCCGCTAAATTATTTTTTTGACCAATATCATCTTTTAGATTATATAATTGAAATACAGGAAAACTTCCTACTTCAATACCTACTTTTTTTCTAAAATTAACACCTTTATACGCAGGAATCATTACCCAATCTCCACTTCTTAAAGCAGTTCTAGAAGTTGCTTCTATCACTAAATTGTCTCTTCCAATATTTGCAGTTCCTAAAAACGTACTTAATAAATCTTTACTATCTGTAGATGCATCCGAAGTACCTGTTAAATTTGCTAATGATGCTAATAAATCCATTTGACAAACTAGTGCATTTGAAGTTCCTGGTTGAATTTTTCCTTTCCAATACGTAATAAAAGGGACTCTTGTTCCAGCTTCAAAGATGCTGTACTTCCCTCCTCTTAAACCACCATTTTGATCATGATTTCCTGTTTTTTCTACAGCATCATCATAATAACCATCATTTAAAACAGGGCCATTATCACTAGATAAAACTACTAATGTGTTTTCTAACAAACCTTCTTCTTTTAAGGTTTTCATAAACTCGCCAACTGCCCAATCTGCTTCTACAATTACATCTCCTCTTGGCCCTAAACCAGATGTTCCTACAAACCTCGGATGTGGTGTTCTTGGAACGTGAGGTTGTTGCATTGCATAGTATAAAAAGAAAGGTTTTTCTTTATGGCTTTTTACATAGGCTTGTGCTTTTTCTAAAAAGTGATCTGCCATGTCTTCATCTTTCCATTTTGCAGCTTTTCCACCTTTCATATAACCAATCCTACCAATACCATTTACAATGCTATTATTGTGTCCATGATGCCATTTCATAGTTAACATTTCTGGATTAGAAATTGCTGTTGGTTCTCCTTGAAAGTTTTCTTTATAATTGATTTCTATAGGATCTTTCTTATCAAGTCCTACAACATTTCCATCTTTTATATAAACGGTTGGCACTCTATCTTGAGTCGCTGCCATAATGTAAGAAGTTTCAAATCCTACTTCATTTGGTCCTGGAGAAACGGTTTCATTCCAATTTACAACACCAGTTCCTAAACCTAAATGCCATTTTCCTACAATTCCTGTTTGATATCCTTGTTTCTTTAATAATTTAGGTAAAGTTTGTTGTTCTGTGCTAATTAATAAAGGTGCTGTACCTGGTAAAATTTTTGCTTTTTTATTTCGCCAAGGATACATACCTGTTAATAATGCATATCTACTTGGTGTACAAGTTGCAGATGATGCATATCCGTTTGTAAATTTTATTCCTCCGTTTGCTAAAGCATCTATGTTTGGTGTTTTAAAAGCTGTTGCACCATAAGAACTTACATCTCCATAACCTAAATCGTCTAAATAAATAACTACGATGTTTGGTTTTTTTGAAGTTTCTGTTGCTACTTCTTCTTTTTTCTCAGTTTTACAGCCCAATAAAAAGATACTAGTTGCAAATGCTATAAAGTGTACATACTTTTTTATCATGATGGATTTTTATAATTTTATTATTCAAAGAAAAAATTGATATAAAAAGACTGTCAATAAAAGACAGCCTTTTTATATCAATCATAATCTATATTATTATCTTGCCTCTAATAGTCTCCAACTTAAATCGTCGAAATACATAATCTGTTCTCCGGTTACACCAACATTGTCTGAAGCATTTATTTTTAAGTCAAACTTTTTATTAGTTAAAGCGGTAGCTATATTAATTGTATTTTTCACTTCTACCCATTGCCCTCTAGGCAAAGTAGAAATATCCCAAGTAGTAAGTACGCCTCCTTGTACTTCTGTTTCGAAAGCTAGCATTGTATTACCTGGTTCTAAATACACCATGTAGGATACATCATAATCTCCTGCTGGTAATGTAGCTATAGCGAATGTTGATTTTGCTCCATGAGTAAACCAACTACCTTGTAGTTTTACCGTTGTAACGCCTGATGGACTTTCATATTTCATTGAAGATGCACCACTGTTTGATAGCGCTGTTGTTCTTGTAAGATTAAGAAATGGAACATTAGTGTTACCAACCCAATAACCTTCTGCATATCCTTTTTTAAGAAAATTACCAGTTGTTGCTTCTACTTCGTATCCTGTCCAGTCTAATCCTGCTCCAGTAATTATATTGTCGCTTCTATGCAATAATACGTTTGTTGCAGTAAAACTCTCTAATACTCTAAAGTCAACAGAACCTATGTTTCCTGCAGTATATTCAACTGTAATAACATCTGAATTATAAATTGGCGCAGACAATACTAAATCTATTTGTGTAGCATCTGAACTATTTACTGTTGCTGATTGTACTGGAATATTTTGATCGAATCCTGCAGCTGTGTTAACAACATGAACTGTAAAATTACCTTCTTCTCCTGTAAGTGTTTCTATTTCTCCAGTTACATTTAAAGAGATAACCTCTGAGTCTTCTGTTATCATACCATTAAGCACAAAAGGTTGTGATGATGGAACAACTTCTATTTTAAGTGGAATAAGCTTCGTTGCTTCGCCATCTGGTTTAGCAGCATCATTCCTTTTTGAAGTAATACTACCAGCTGTAAAATTACCTAATCCGTTATAAGATAAATTTACAGTCTCTGCTCCACTCATGTCCATGGCTCCTCCATTAAAGCTCCAAGTTCTAGCATCAGGGTCTCCTGTTGTTGTTAAATCGATATAAGTAAGTTGTTCTCCCGCTTCTACAATTACAGTTGGCCATGAAGCAGCATCAGCTTCACTTGGCATATCAGCTTCACTTACAGTAAGTACTTCATCTGTACCTTTCATAATTTTGAACATAGGTTTAACGTCGTCGAAAACATTCACTGTAAAAATCTTATTTACAACCCAAACACCATTAGTAAGAACCGATTCTGTAACAGAATCCTTAAAAGTATTTCTTAGTGCTATTTCTTTTATTCCTGGGTTTCTAAAAATAACATTAATTAATTTTTCACTAGAATCCAATGGTCCTGCAGCTCCTACAAAATTCGTGTAGATTGTATCTTGTTCTGCATTAAAATTACCATTAAGTAAATTAGTATCTGTTGGTATACTCCAGCTATGTGTTAAAGCATTTTTAGATACATCTCTAAAACCTATGTAATTGTTTAAAGCTGAGACGTAATCAGCGTCTTCAAAACCTTCAGTTGTAGTCCATGATAAACTTGAGAAGTCTCCATAAGGCGCTTGATATTCACTATCATCACAACTAGTGATAAATGTTAGTATTAATACTGAAATAATAAATATTTTTTTCATCTTTCTTCTTTTTAAAATTAATTAGAAACCGAGTTATTATTTAGAGTTTCACTTGTTGGTATTGGAAAATATCCATCTGTGTAAAACTGTGCAGCTCCTGTGTATTCTTGTACTAATTGAGGATCACCACTTGGATCTGGGCTAACTCCTGCTTGTACTAAAGAATTATTTCTCGATAGCGTACTAGAAGTAGCGTCGTTATAATAATCATAATCTGTTACGTAATATGAACGAGTAGATAAATCGTTAAATCTATTACTAGCAACATTCCAACGTCTTAAATCAATAATTCTAGTTGAAACACCTTCTACAGATAATTCAAGCGGACGTTCTACGTACATTAAATGATCCATAAGAGAGTCTTCAGTATATGCTGTACCATCTACTAAACTTGCATTAGGATCTAATAGTTGTAGTCCCCAACGTTGACGAATAGGATTTATAAGATCGATTGCTCCACTTATATTACTATCTCCTTTTAATACACATTCTGCATACATTAAATACACGTCTGCCAAACGATTCATGATTACATTTTTACCAGACTTCCAACTTGTAGCACCCGTATCATTTTCATTAGCTACAATGTCATGATTTGTGTATTTTTTGAAATAACCATATTTTCTTTGTGCGCTACTAAAGTTTTGTAATATGGCAGCAGATGGTTGTAGGTAGTACTCTGTGTCCTGATCATTAACTACAGCTATCATTGCGGAAGATCTAAGTGATACACCTCTAGCTCTAGACAAACCTGTTTCTCTATCTATTACTGTATTTCTTGCATCAGACATGTTTAATGGCTCGTTATTATACGCATGAACTAACCATGCTGCTGCAGTAAATTGTTGATTAAAACTAGACCCTCCTGCATCTTGTGGCCCAGAAAACCTACCGTTTCTCATATTAAAACTTTCCTCATCCCATTGAGATTCTTCCAATTGTTGATCTACAGTATAATTAATCTCTAAAATAGACTCGGAATTAAAATCTCCAGCTTCTGTAAACATAAGGCTTGCGTCTTGTATTAATGCATAACCATAAGGTCCATTAATTACATCTTGAAAATACGTTTTAGCTGTTTGATAATCTGCTGGGTTACTAGAAGCTGAATATAAATAACTTGTACCAAGAATAGTAGCTGCTGTACCTGCAGTTACTCTTGTTTTCTCTGGAAATGTTGCTGGTAAATTTTGGTACGCATATTCTAAATCTGCTCTAAAGAAATCCATCACTTCTTGTGATGTACTTAAAGGTTTAGAAAAATCTTCTTGATTCCCAGGTATTTCATCCCTAATAACTATTTCTCCATTATTGTATAAAGAATGTAAATAAAAGTGAGATACTCCTCTAAAAAATCGAGCTTGCCCCATTTGTTCTGTCCAACGATCTGCAGCTTTCAAGTCATCAGTCATGCTATTTAAACCATCAATAACTTGATTTGCTCTCCATATTACTTGATATAGAGCATTCCAACGATCATTTATAAACTGATTATCTTCAGGAATAACGTGCTGATAAATATTTAATGCACTCGCTCTAATATTACCTGATCTAATACCAGGAAATGCCATGTCTGATCGCCAAGATTCTTCTCTGGCGCTAACAATCCATGTATTTAACATAGAACCATAAACTGAAGTTAATACTGTCTCAGACTCGTCTAAATTTTTAAAATAAGTATCTGCAGAAATTTCATTTGGATTTACTTCTTCCAAATATTTTTCACATGATTGCATTATAGCAAAGCAAAAAACAAGTGTTACTATTTTTATTAAATATATTTTCATTTTTTTTGAATTTTATTAAAAAGAAACTTTTACTCCTAAACTATATGTTGCAGAAATTGGATATCTTGATTGATCTATACCTCTTCTTGCTACATTATTACTACCTATTTCTGGATCATACCCTTCGTAATTTGTAATTGTAATAGGGTTTTGGGCGCTTAAAAACATTCTAAATTTATTCATCCCTAATCTATTACTAACCTCTTCCGGAAGCGAAAAACCTAAAGTTAATTGTTTTAATCTTAAATAATCGCCACTCTCTAACCAGTAATCTGTTGTTCCTGCATAATTAGGGTGCTCTCTACCACGGCCTCTAAACGATGGAATATTTGACGTAGGATTATCTGGTGTCCATTGATTTACCAAATCTTGATGACGTTGCCAGCCATAAGCAGCTGCTTTATTACCATTTAAAATCTCAGCACCAACCGTACCAAACCAATTCATAGAAAAATCAAATCTACCAACATCCCATCTAAAGTTTATACCATATTCAAAATCTGCTAAACCACTTCCATGATATGTTCTATCTTCTGTTGTAATATTTCCATCTCCGTTTGAATCTACATATTTTAAATCTCCTAATTCCGCATTAGCTCTTGATGGAAACTGTCTGTAAGTGTCTCTTTCTTCTATTGTTTTAATTGTGCCATCAGTTTCATGTAAGAAAAATGCACCTGCTTCATAACCTTTAGCAATAACAGTTGATCCCGAAGTATCTCCACTAACTAATGCAGAGTTACTATTATAGATAATACCATCTCCTACAACTTTTGTAATTTCATTATCATTAGTTGTAAATGTAGCACCTATTCTAAACTTACTTTTTCCTATTGAAGTTCTATAATTAGCCGCTAACTCTAATCCTTTATTCGTCATATTACCAACGTTTAGTACTAGATTTGGATCGTAATAAGCTCCTGAAGAACCTGGTAGCGTTACTGGAAATAGCATATCTTCTTTTTTCGTTACATAGTAATCTGCAGTGAACGTAATTTTATTTTTAAACATTGAAATATCAACTCCAACATTATTTGAGATTGATGTTTCCCATTTAACATCTCTATTTGCATACGATCTAATTGAAGAACCAAAATCAACTGAACCATCACTTGTATCAAAAACATAATCTGCAAAAGGTGCTATAGTACTTGCAAACTCATAGTCGCTAAAACTATCATTACCTACTTGACCATGACTTATTCTTAGTTTAAATTTGTTAATTGTTCCTTTTAGAGGTTTCCAAAAAGGTTCACTAGATACATTCCAAGCTGCAGCGATTGATGGGAAAGTTCCCCATCGAAATTCTCTTCCAAATCTTGAGGACCCATCATAACGAGCTAATGCAGATATAATATATTTATCATCGTAATTATATTGTACTCTTCCTAAAGTACCTACTCTTCTAGTATTATAATTAAAACCACTTCCTACATTCTCATTTAAAGTTCCACCATTTAAAACAGTAATTGAATTATTGGTAACACCCTCTATAGAAGCAAAAAACGTTGTATTACTATCTTCTTCTAACGTAACAACTCCTTGTGCTGAAACATTATGTTTTCCAAACTTTTTCTTAAAACTTAAACCAGCATCCCAGCTAAATTTTGTTGTTCTTGTAGAAGTTGCAGTTATTCCACTTAAAGTAGGATCTGTTTCTACTACTCCATTATCTACATTAAACAAATCAAATCTTGGACGAAAAACATTTCTATTATCATTTATAATAGAAGAACCAACATTGGTAATAAAATCTAAATTTTCTGTTATTTTACGAGTAACACCTAAATTAATATTAGTTTTATCTCTATTGCTATCATCTTTTCTTTTAAGTGCTTGACCTAATGCAACAGTTGGTGTTCTTGTTCCACCATTACTATTAACAAGTGCGATATCAGAATTTGGATCAATTTGAGGAAAGTAAGGTCTATATCTATTTGCATTTACTATAAGCCCAGCACTTGCACGCCTTCTGTCTTCATTAGTTAATGCAATACTTCCATTAATTTTCCAATTGTCAGTATTATACTGAACAGAAATACGGCCATTAAATCTTTTAAAATTTGAATTAAGTAATGATCCATCTTGATCGAACAAACTTCCTGATGCACTATAAGAGAACTTATCTGTTCCTCCTACCATGTTTAAACTATATGTTTTTACTTCTGCAGCATCTACCAAAACATAATCATCAAAAGCATTATCGTTCCCTAGCCATTCTGGATTTGTATTTGTAATAGGTTCAAAACCTCCAAAATAATTAAACGTATTAATTTCGTAAAACAATTGATCTTCTGTATTCATTAAAGGTGTACTACCTCCTAAAAACTGAAAACCAGTATTATAATTTAAATCAATACTCATGGCGCCATCTTTTCCTTGCTTTGTTGTAATTAAAATTACACCTGCAGCTCCTCTAGATCCATATACAGCTGTTGATGCAGCATCTTTTAAAATATCTATGGTTTCAATCTCATTTGGTGCCAAACCTGGATCACCAATTTGTGGTATACCATTCACAACAAATAATGGTGTGCTTGTTCCGCTTAAAGAGGTAATACCTCTAATCTGAATATTAGCGGCTTCACCTGGCTCTCCAGAACTTGCAGAAACACTAACCCCAGCAATTTGTCCTTGTAAACGTGAAGCGACATCTGATGTTATAAATTGTTCAATATCTTTTGTAACAACTCTATTTACAGCACCTGTAACTTCTTTTTTCGTAACAGCACCATAACCAATAACTACAATTTCGTCTAAAGATTCTGTATCAGAATCTAGAGAAATATTTAAAGTAGTACTTGTAATTTTTACCTCTTTGTTTTTCATACCCAAGTATGCAAAGAAAAGTGTTTCACCAATTTTAGCTTTAATTGTGTACTTTCCATCAAAGTCTGTAGAAGCACCATTACTAGTACCTTTTACTAAAACAGACACTCCAGGTAATGGAGTACCATCTTCAACATCTGTTACAATTCCAGTTATAGATAGTTCTTGTGCATTTATGCTAAAACTACAAAATGTAATAGCAAAAAGACAAAGTACACTATAATGTGAAATTTTGTTTTTTAATAATTTTTTTAATTTCATGGGTTGAATTTTACTTGTTTTTATTGATTGTTCTTTTCTTAATTAGTTAAATTTAGCTTGCGATTCATTATCACTTTTAATTATTTTAGTTGCTTTTCCTTTATAAGTATTGTTTTTAAAAATAATTTTTTTTGATGAGCTAATAGTAATTGCTGGATTGTTAGCATGTAACTGCGGAAAAGTACCAGAATTAGTAATTGTATTTCCAGTAAACTTTAATCCGTCTGTATTTGTAATTTGAAGTATTAAATTATCAAACTGATTAAAAGTATTGTTTGATATTTCTATGTTTTTGAAAGCTATATTTTTATTATCATCGTCTGTAGCAAAACGAATTACTCCTCTATTAAAACCACTATGTTGATTGTCTTGAAAAACATTATTTCTAATAATTACGTTTGCAGCATTTCCAGATTCAAACCAATGCCCACTTTCTACAGGAATTAAAATAGCTTCCATTTCTGTACTAAAAAAATTATTTTCAATGACAGTATTTACTGGGTTAGAAATTAAAAGACCTCTTGCTCTATTATTTTGAATTTTACAATTTTGAACTAATAATTCTGGATATCCGTCTAAGTTTTCAATTAAATCTCCAACTTCTAAAGTTGATGGTAGTTTTTCATTGAATGTGATGAGTTGGTATCTGCTATTTACATATTCAATATTTTTAATAGTGACTTTATCATACGCAAAAAAAGAATTTTCTAATCTTACCAAACCAATTGTTTCATTAGGCTGACCGATTACAAATCCTTTTTGTTGATGATGCATCATTCTTACACCTACTTTATCATCATCTAAAATATCCACGATTTTTTGGTAGGTTCCATGTACATTTGTAGCATCATCTAATTGATTTTGAAACGTAGAATTCTTTAAAACTACTTTACCAGAACAACCAACAAAATGTGTTGCATCAGCTGTTGTAGAAACCATTCTTCCTTTTGATGGTGTAATATTGAAGTTGTCTAAAATTAAGTCCGAAGAATTTTCTGCAATTATCCCCATTCCTCCTGCATGATGAATATTTATGTTTGTACCATTAAATCCTTTGGTGTGTGTTACTCTAAAAGCTGGTGCAACTCTATTAAAACCTTGCTCGCCTTTCATGCTTAAAACAAACCCTACAGGAGGCATTTGTTTTGTATGTCCAAAAACACGCACCAAACCTGGTTTTAACTCTTCAACTCTAATTCTAGATTCTTTACCAATATTTTTAAATTCTGGAGCTCTTTTATCATAAGTATATTTATAGTTGATGTTTTTTACACCATTATTTACTTTGTTTTTCACAACAGTAGTTATACCTGTATACGCTTCTGTATTAAAAACAATTGCTTTTCTTTTTGGATCATATAAAATAGATTGCCCAATAGTATGTTCGTAATATTCTTTGATAAAATAGATTTGTTCATTTCTAATTTCATAAGGATATTCATCAGAAATTTGCATATCAAATGTTTTATTTTTTGAATCGTTTGCAACTATCAAACCTTCGCTATGAAAAGGTTCGTTCCAATCTATAGATAAATTTTTTACAGTTATATTCTCGCTTTTATCAACAAAAAAAGGAATCATTACTCCGTGAAAAATAAAAGTTGAACCTTGTCCGTCAATAGTTAAATTTTTAAATCCGTCTAATGGAAATGGTGTATTTACCATCAAATCGCAATGATTAGAAATGTATGCAAATTGCTCAAAACCTTTATCTGGATAAAAATGATAGGTTCCTTTTTCAAATTTTATTTCTGATAAGATATTTTTATCAGCAGTTAATATTCCTTTTAAAACAGTTGCAGTTGCGTCTTCTTTTATGTCTAATTTAAAAACAACAATCTCTCCTTTTTTCTCTTGTGATTTACAAGAAATACTTAACATTAAAAAAAATGTTAATAGAATAATTTTAGTAGTATGTGATTTTATGTTTTTCATTTAAAATTTAAGAAGTAGATTACTTCTATGTAAAGATTGTTTTTAAATTTTAACATAAAGATAACATCCGTAAATATTAGGTGTCAATTAGTAAATCGCCTTAAATAACAAGGTTTTATTGACAAACTAAATCTTAAAGGAATTAATTATTCAGTTTTAATATTAAAATTATCTGACTTTAAATTACTTGATTTTGCAGAAACTGTTCCGTTTAAAGATGCACCAATTTTAATTAATGCAGCTGCAATTCCTGCTTCTGCTTTAATAATATCTGGATTTATAATCTCTAAATCTCCTGTTAATTCTAAATTTATTTGCTCTGAAAAATCTGGGTTTACAGTTCCGTCTTCATCTACAGCAGCTATGTAACAAAATACAACATCATTAACTCCTGCTACAGGTTTTTTTCCACTTTCATCAATCCAAATTTTTAATTTTGTAGGTTTTTGTGGCGTTTTAACTACATCTTCAGAAACTTGTTTTCCGTTAATAAAACCAACTGCTTTTAAAGTTCCTACTTCAAATTTAGGAACTTTAAATGTAAATGGTGGATGACTTAATTTATCTGTATTTTTATCAGAATCTGGTTTTTGATTTGCAATTAATTCATCATTCAAAAATAATTTAACCTCATCTGCATTTGAAAACACTTTTACATCTGTTGGCGATTTCTCATTCCAATACGTAGCAATTTCTAATACATTTTTATCACTTATATCTCTTTGACTTTGGTAGAAATAGTAGGCGAATTTTGGCAACCTAAAAAGATCCATTAAACCAGAATATTCTATATTGTCATGATAACCTCTGTTATAATCGAACATTACCCAATAACTATCTGAGTAAGCATCTGTGTGTAAATTATCGTTGTGTGCTTCTTGTACATTATATGCTTGATTTAACAAACGTTTTTCTCCTAAAGCTCTTGGCTGACGACTACTTAACTCTAAACGTAAATCGTTTGGTAATTTATCTTGATTTAAACCTGCATTTTTAGAATAATATTCCCAATCTCCATATTCAGAAACGGTAAGTGGTTTATTTTTATAAGCATGAGGTCTTAAAATTCTATGTTGACGTGCTTGTAAATAAATATCATATACATCATCTTTCCAACCAGCAGAATACACATTTTTACTTGGGTATTCTATATGCGTAATTCCATGTAGTTTTTCCATAAAATAGAGCGGCATTGTTTTGGTTTCATTTAGTGAAACTTCCCAAGCTAAAACAGATGGATGATTTCTGTCTCTTCTAATTAATTCTGTTGCAGATCTATAACAATATTCTCTAAAAGCATCTGTATCATTATAAAATTGCCAACCCATAATGGCATCTAAAACGACCAAACCTAATTCATCACAAGCATCCATAAATGCAGAAGATTGCGGATAATGTGACAATCTTATATAGTTAAAACCTGCTTCTTTTATTTTTTTTGCATCTCTGTATTGCGCATTGTCAGACAAAGCATATCCAATAAACGGATAATCTTGATGACGATTTACACCTCGCAAAAAAGTCTTCTCGCCATTGATGTATAGTTGGTTTTTATCATCAAAAGTGAAAACTCTAATTCCGAAATTTGTGGTTTCTGAATCTACTTCTTTTTCTCCAATAAATATTTTTGTTTCTAACTGATATAAATTAGGATTTTTTGGCGACCATAATTTAGCATTGTTGAAAGTGAATAATTCCTTAATTTCAACATCGCTTTCTCCTGCTATTTTTTTGTTTGATGATTTTTCTTCCACCAATTTTCCATCATAAAAAACACTTTGTACAACTTTAATTTCTTTTACCTCTTTTTCTTCGTTGATAATATGTGTTTTTACAGCAACTTCAGATACTTCTTTTGAAACTTTTGGAGTGGTTATAAAAATACCTCCACCAGCTACTTTTTTTGCTAAAACAGCATCAGAAATATATACTTTTTCAGAAATATGTAACCAAGCATTTCTATACAAACCACCATACATATTAAAATCTAAACGCTTTAAAGGTTTTGGACCAGTAACTTTATTATCGGTATTATCTAATCTTATAGCTACTACATTATCGCCTTTTTTTACATAGTTTGTAATATCTACTTTTACTGGTAAATACCCTCCATGATGTTCTGAAACCAACATTCCATTAATCCATATTTTAGAAAAATTCATGGCTGCTTCTAAATCTAAAAATACTTTTTTGTATGATGGATTAACAGGAACATCAAAATTTTTACGATACCAAGCAACTCCTTGCCATTGGTTATTTACGGTTTGTGGTTCTATATTTGTGGTATGTGGTAAACTAACATTTTCCCAAGAATTTGCATTAAAATCGGTTTTACTAAAAGCCTCATATGAAGTAGTAGTTTCTTTCAGTTTTGTAAACTTCCAATCTTTATTAAAATTAATTTTTGCTTGATAGGTTTCTTCTTTACAAGAATTTAAACTATAAGTAAAAATCAGCAAAAAAGAAAGGTTTACTATATTTTTAAAATTGGTTTTCATTGGTTTGGATTTTAGTTTTAAACGCAAAGTTTGCACAGCGTTTTTTTTTATTTTTTACTGTAAACTGTTACTAAAAACTGTTTACTTACTTTTTTATTGATTTCTTGTACAACTGGCTATACTCTTTATAACCCACTTCTTTTCCTGCTTTCATTTCTTGATAAGCTTTTGGATGATGCTCTCTAAACCACTTCACAAAAGGTTGACCAGGAACTTCACTTGGATTATAAATTTCACTTACAGGAGTAATTTCTGTATCAAAAGCAATTGTTTCTGCACGTAATTTTTCTAAAATATCTGCATACTCATTATTTTCAGCTAAATTATTAAGTTGATAAGGATCTTCCTTTAAATTGTACAATTCCTCTTTAGGTTTTGTAGGTTCAAAAAATGGTTTTTGATCTTCATTTAGCTTTCCTTCTTTGTATAATTGTCTCATAATATGCACAGCAGGTCTATAAAATTCTAAATACGCTTGTTGCGCATCAAAAGGAACTTCTGGCCTATCATTTCTAATATAAGACCAATCTCCTGAAGTTACAGCCCTTGACTTTTCGTCAATTTCATCCCATAAATCTCTTGCACCGTAAACGAATTTTCTATCAAAATTTTTATTAAAAATGGATTTTCCTGTCATATAATCAGGAACCTCGATTCCTGCAAAATCTATGATGGAAGCAGTAATATCTGTTGCAGAAACTACATCTTTTCTAACTTCTCCTCCTTTAAATTGTTCAGGATAATACACAATAAACGGAATTCTTAAACCTGGATCTTGTAAATATCCTTTTCCTTTAATGTTGCAACGTCCATTATCACCTATAAAAATAACAATGGTATTGTCTGTCATTCCTTTATCTTCTAGCTCTTTAAAAATTAGTCCAACTTCATTGTCCATGTATTCAATTTGGTCTAAGTATTTAGCCCAATCCAATCGAATTGCAGGATGATCTGCCATATATGGAGGTAAAGTCAACGTTTTTTCATCTACAGGATGTTTCGATTTTGCACGAACTTCATCCCACCAATCTCCTCTGTGTGTTACTACTAATTGTATTTGCGCAAAAAACGGTTGGTCTTCTTTTGTAAACGTATCATATTTATCAAACAAACCAAATGCTGTTTTTCCATCCCAATTTCCAATAGGTTCGTGTTTGAAATTTACATCAACCTTTCTCCCTTTTTTCATTACAGATTGATTTCCTAAAATGGTGGTATACCCTGCATCTCTTAATAATTTTGTAAATGGTTTAAATTGAGCATCTAAAGGAATTTCTCTATTACTTCTGTGATGATGTGTGTTTGTTTTTATTTGATGTGTACCAACCATCATTGCAGATCTGCTTGGAGAACAAATAGGATTTGTTACAAAAGTATTATCAAAACGAATGCCTTCTGCAGCCATTTTATTTAGGTTTGGTGTCTTAACATCTGGCATTCCATAAGTTTCCAAATCTGTGCTCATATCTTCTGCCATAATCCAAATAATATTTGGACGCTCTTTTTTAATTTCAGTTTGAGCAACTTTTTGAGGTGTTTTTTTACAGGAATAAATTGCAAAAACGATACAAAAACTACAAATTATATATTTTATTGATTTCATATTTTAGTTCATTTAAAATGATGGTACAGCCTCTTTTTCCCAATTTAAAATATCTTTTTTTAAAATATTTTCTATCTCTAAACCACTACCAATTAAGTTATTTTTTTCGCTAATATCTTTATCAAAATTAAAAAGTTGAAATTTTCCTGAGTGATATTTTACTAATTTAAAATCGCCAGAGATTACTGCTGCATATTGATCTTCATAACTTCTAAAAAAATAAATACTACGTTTTTGTATTTCATTACCTTTTAAAATTGGCAATAAACTAACTCCTTGAATTTCTGGATTTTCGTATTTTTTTCCAGAAGCAATTTCAACTAAAGTTGGAAAAATATCTATGGATTGTACAGGAATATTCGTTTCTGTATTTGTTTTTGTAATTCCTGGATAAGAAATTAAAAGCGGAACTCTCGCTCCACCTTCTCCTAATGCATTTCCTCCTTTTTTTCCACCTGATAAAGGCGCATTTGTATAAGCTCCTCCTTGATCAGATAGTACAATAATTACGGTATTATCTTCAATTCCTTTTTCTTTGATTGCTTTTCTTACACGTCCTATAGATGCATCCATAGCTTCTACCATTGCTGCATGATTTGCATATTTTCCTTTTAATCCTGCATCTTTATAATTCTTTAATAAATCTTTTCTTCCTACAGAAGGTCCGTGCACAGAATAGTACCAAAACGACAACATAAAAGGTTGTGTTTTATCATAATTTGAAATAAAATCTACAGCTCGGTCTGTTAAAACATCTGTTAGATAATCTCCTTCTTTATAGTTTTTTTGAAACTCTTTTGGATCTCCTTTTTTGAAAAACGGATAATAATAACTTTTTGGATGTCCGTTATCTGTGGTTCCAAAAGTTTTATCAAACCCTTGGTTTTCTGGATAATGTTTTCCTTTTCCTAAATGCCATTTACCAACAAACATATTGTAGTAACCGTATTCTTTTAATTTTTCTGCATAGGTAACTTCTTCTAAAGGCAAGTAATTTCGAGACGGTCTTTGCATTGGGTCTTTTGGCCACACGTTATAATCGTCATTTATAAAATCTTTTTCTTCAGGAATATGTCTAGACATTTCTAATCTTACCGCTTCTTTACCCGTTAACAAAGACAATCTACTTGGGCTGCAAGTTGGTGTTGGTATATAAGCTCGTGTAAATTCTAAACTTTCTTTTTTGAATTGATTTAAATTTGGAGTTTTAAAAATAGGGTTGCGATATTCAATATCTGACCAACCATAATCATCAATAAATAATAAAACTATGTTTGGTTTTTTATTTTCTTCAGTTACTTTTTTACTGGTTTTACAAGAAAATAGTACTGAAAAAAAAATCAGTATAAGTAAGGTTGGTTTTTTTAAAAATAAATTCATAAATCTAATTTTTGCTAAATTTAAATACAATTTGCTGGTGGTGTAATCTGCCCACAATTATTAATAGCATTACTTGGATAGATGAAAAAATCTTCCTGCTCAAAATCGGTATTTGTTTTAGTTATTTTACCAATAATAACATCATAACATCCATTTCCAGAACCCGAACATCCACTTTTAGCACTTGCATTGTCTCTTATTGCACCAATCGATTTTCCAAATGTACTTTCATTATCAGGATTTTGACATTTAGAAACTAATGTTTTTCTATCTTCACAATCAAAATACTTAAAATCTTTTCCTTTAATCTGTGCTCCATTTCCACCTGTAACAGTAATATCACCAATAAAAGAACGACTATCAAAAGTTCCTTTGCTATTTATAAGGTTTGGTTTATTACTAATAAAACCAGCAGCAATTTGTACTGCATGTGTAGAGTTTACCGCAGTACCTCTTTCTATATCTACTCTACCTTGATCTACTCTATGAGGAGACATATTAAAAGCGGCATCGCCAAAAGATACTTTTAGATCTCTACCAACTACATCATCAACCGTTATTTTATTAACCTGATTTGTAGCAGCTGCACCAGTTTCTACTCTTAAAGTAACTCCTCCTTGACCATCCAGATTTTTGTATAAAACACTTTTTCCTGTTTGCATTTGCACAACACCATAACCTACATGCAAATTCGTCATTTTAATGTTGGAAACAACTCCACCAATAGGTATTTCATCTACATTAGCACTTGACGCTAGGTTTAGCACAATATTTGAAAAGACTGAATAATTGTCTGTTAAATTCAGCCCAGAAAATTTAAAATTTCTTGCATTGCTAAACTCTACAAATCTTACTCCATTATAATCACCCACAGGAATATTACCCTTAAACCAAGTACTAATATCTGTGTTATTTTCATCAGAGTTAGTAATGGCTACATTTTCAACTAAAAAATCTTCGCCAACTCTAAACATATTTAGATTTCTGCCTGCAGTATTTCCACTTAAGTCTGGTTCAATGGTAACATCTGAATCAATTTTAATATGAATGTTTGATTTTAAAATAACGTTTATAAAACAATAATTTCCTTTTTTAATTCTAATAATTCCTCCTCCAGCATTTGATAAAGTAGTAATTTCTTGATTCAATTTTTGACTATCAGCTGAACTACAATTACCATTTAATGTAACTGTAACTTCTGTATTAGGAATTTTATTTGTGTAAAACCGAGCTTCATTGTCAGATAATCTATCTGATGTGGTTTCTCCTTGATAAATTAGTGTAGGAGAGTTGTCATCAATAACTTCTTCCTCTTCTGGTTCTTTGATATCTTCAATTGGGTCTGAAGAACAAGCCAAAAACACAAAGCTAAAAATAACAAAAAAATAAACTAAATTAGAATTATACGTTTTCATTTTATATCATTATAAATTTCTTACGTAAATATTGTTGAATAATAAAACAAACGTGTTTCTTTTGGTTTTTATAAGGTGCTTTAGAGTACATTTATTCTATTAAGAATTTTTTTACACCTTTTTTAGTTCCTGTTTCAAAATGTAGAATGTAAAAGTTTTTTGAAAAATTAGACATATCAATATTTATTTCTTTTGTATTTTTTATTTCAGTTATAATTAATTGACCTAATAAATTATAGATTTTAAGTGTTCCTTTAAAATCACTTTTAATGGTTAATTTTTTAGAATTTTCTTGTTGATAAATAACAATACCTTCCTCATCTATAAAATCATTTATATTTAAAGCTTCTGCCATTGTAGAAGTTTGTAATGGGTTTGTTGTGTTTTGATCATCTCCATTTATCCAAATTGGAGTTCCATCAATATCACAGCCTTCAAAATCATTTTCTCCACCATCTGTTATCAATCCATCTGCTCTAACTTCCGAAGAAAAACCAGTATGTGTTACATTATCTAAAACAATTTTATATCTTCCCTCTGGGCTATCTAATGAAACATAATCTTCTAATGCCAAATAATACACAGGTGCTAAAGATGGAGATTTATAAGATTCATCATCTGGATTTTTCTGATCTAACACCATATATCCTCTTAATGCACACGGAACAAATCTTAAACGCGCTGCTCTTACTTGTGCATTTACGCCATACGTTGCCGAAACATTTGCTATTACCGTCTCTTCAGAAAAAGTACCAGAACTGTGGCCTAATAGTGGATTACCAGAACTATCTACTTGACCTTTTGATGCTGATAAAAAGCCAAAATTAATAGATACAACTGCTTCACAACTAACACCTGAAACATCTCTTACATCTACAATACCTTGTGTAATAGTATGTGGAGATAACATTACTGCATGAGCGCCATTTCTACATGAAATATTTCTACCATAATTGTTATTTATAATAGGCGATTTATCTGTAAGATATCTATCTGCAAGGCCAGAAAAACCAGATTCAAATCTTAATGTTACGCCACCTTCACCAGATAAATTTCTATACAGTATATTTTGGGCAACTTGAGATTGAATTAAACCATAACCATAATGTGCTTTTTCTATGTCAAGGTTTTCAATAATACCAAATGATGGAAACTTTGCTGAACCTTGGGTTGTTTCATTACCAACTGCACCAGAAGAAATACCATTAAATTTAGTGTAATTATCTAAAATTACAAAATCTGCGATTCTAAAATTATTTGCATTCCCTAATTGAAACGCTCTAATATCTTCGGTAGGTTGTAAATTAGAAAAATCGAACGTGAACCTTTGACCGTTTGTACTTTGAAAACTCCAATTATTTACATTAGCAAAACTATTATCAAAACCTGCTCTAAATAAAGCATTTCTTGGAACAGATTTAAAAATCACACCTGGATGAACTCGAATATGAACACCCGTTTTCATGTGAACTTGCTCTAAAGTATACGTTCCTGCATTAATGGTTAAAACTCCTCCACCAGAATTTGACAAACTATTTATCATGTTTTGTAATGCTGACGTTGTACTAGAACCATTTGGAAAACTCATTTGGTTACTTGTATTAATAGTTGGGATGTAAAAATAACTATCGTCAGGAAGTGCTCTGTCTATTGGGTTTTGTGAATTAATTAAACTCACAAAACCCAAACATAAAATAATTAAAATATGTCTTGCTGTTTTTATCATTTTCTAATTATTTAATAAATATTTTTTTATTTAATAAACCCATTTCTGTTTCTAATTGAACCAAATAAACACCTTTAGTAGTTTTTGGTAAATCAATATTTTTTGTGCCATTTATTAAAAAAGAACTATTCATAATTTGTTTTCCAAGAATAGTAAATAATTTAAGATTTACTTTTTCTTGTTGTAGGCCAATAATTTTTAAAGTTGATGAATTTATTATGTAAATAGCTACTTTACTTAAATCTAAAGTAGCATCTATCTTTAAAGTAGATTTTGACGTAGTATGTAAATAAAAACGACCAATTTCATTAGATTCTTTACTTACCGAAACTTTATATTCAGCATTTAAAACATCTAATTGAGTAAAAGTATTTTCTTGCCTGTCTTCTAAAAAAACGTTCAATCCATCAGGAATATTATTTGCTTCTAATTTAAAAGTGATTTCAGCATCTTCAACTAATTTTAAACCTACAGGAACAACCATAGTTTCTAAATCTGAATTTGGTAACGCTTGAATTTGATAATTTTCACCTTGGTTATTTTCTAACAAATGTGTGTATAAAGAAAAATCATCTGGTATACCTCCAAAAACTTCTCCATCATAACCTCTATCATAACCTTTCGTTGCATTCTCTATATAATACACCTCTGCATATCTGTTTGTGTTTCCATTTTCTACAGTTAGTTTTATTTTTGATCTAGAAGATTTTTGAAAAGTATCCGCTCCAATTTCTTGGTTTGTTTCTGCAAAATTTAATGTTGTTTCTTTATTTACTTTTACAAAAAAGGCTTGCCCAGGTGCTACTTTAAAATCACCTGATTTATTATAGGTTTCATATTTGTTTCCATCATCATTCCATATATAAATTTCTTCCAATGCTAAATCATTTGTGTTATTTGTTATAAAAGTAGCACTACTAATTTTAGAAGTATAAGGATTACCTAATAAATTAAAACCTGTTCCCTCATTTGTAACAGCAACATTTACCCCTGTGTCTTCAGTATTTAACGTTCCTTCAAATGTAACTGTACCATCTGTGGTTCTTTTTACAATATATCCTTTACCAGCTATAAAAGTAGTTGCAGTTCCATTAAAATAAGACCAAGTATTGTTGCTTTCTATATAAGTAGCAAGCCCTCTATTTCCTCCTGTTCCTGTAGCCAAAATGTTTGCGTCTGCCCAAGCTGTATTTAAAGCTTCTCCTGAAACCGGTGGAGAAACTGAAAACCAACCTTCTTTATTAGCTGTTGCGCCATTATCTATTGCTGTTAATGTTCTTTTATACTTTGCGTTACCAGTAGATTTACCAGTAATTTTAAGTTGTACTCCATGTTCTAAAATTAAACCATTATTGGTAACAATATCAGAATTTAGAGTTAAAGAGTTTCCTGAGGTTATGGTTAGTGTTTTAGAGTCGTTTATGGCAATTGTAGCATCAGAAACCACGTCTGAATTAATGATAATATTATGTGCAATAGTTTTTAACTCACCTTGGCTTGGCAACGCACTACTTTCCCAAGAACTTACATTATCCCAATTTCCGTCTGCAACAGTTAAGTTTTTTGCGTAGGTAGCACAGCCATTAAAATCGTCATCATTATTGTCTGTTATTAAACCATCTGCTCTAACTTCTGATGAGAAACCAGTATGAGAAACATTCTCTAAAACTATTTGATATCTTCCTGCAGGAGCATTAAAAGATGTATAATCTTCTAGTGCTAAAATTAATCCAGCTGATAATGATGGTGCTTCATAAGACTCATCATCTAAATTTTTATCAACGCTTATGTAACTCTTTAAAGTACAAGGAACAAATTTTAATCTAGCAGCTCTTACTTGCGCTTTTGTTCCAAAAGTTGCAGAAACATTTGTAACCACAGATTCTTCTGAAAAAGTACCTAGTGTATGACCGTTTAAAGGATTACCGCTACTATCTTCTTGCCCCTTGTTTTCTGATAAAAAACCAAACATTGCAGAAACTGTAGCTTCGCAACTAATACTGCTAATATCTCTTACATCTACTACTCCTTGAGTAATTGTATGTGGAGATATCATTAAAGCATGTGCACCATTTTTACAAGAAATATTTCTACCATAAACTCTTTGTATAGTTGGTGTATTATCTTGAAGATATCTATTTGCAAGCCCCTCAAAACCAGACTCAAATCTTAAAGTTACACCACCTTCACCTGATAAATCTCTAAATAAAATATCTTGTCCTACTTGACATTGTATTAACCCATAGCCATAATGTGCTTTTTTTGTATCTAGATTTTCTATAATTCCGAATGAAGCAAATTTTGCAGATCCTTGTGTATAATCCCCACTTATGTCAGGATCGCCAACAGCTCCAGAAGAAATGGCATTAAATTTTGTAAAATTATCTAGCACTACAAAATCTGATATTTTAAAATTAGTTGTATTCCCTAATTGAAAAGCTCTGATTCCATCTATATGTGGATTCATATCTGAAAAATCAAAAGTAAATCTTTCTCCATTTGTACTTGTAAAACTCCAATTACTTACGTTAGTAAAATTATTATCATAACCAGCTCTAAATAAAGAATTTTGAGGTGCAGATTTAAATATTACATCTGGATGCACACGAATATGTACACCTGTTTTCATATGTACTTGCCCTAAAGTATAGGTACCAGCGCTAATCGTTAAAACTCCTCCTCCAGAACTAGATAAATTATCAATCATTGTTTGTAATGCTGATGTTGAACTGTCTCCTGCTGGAAAAATTGCTGTGTTACCAGTATTAATCGTTGGATTGTAAAAATGAACATCAGCAGGTAATTCTCTATTTATTGGTGCTGAAGAATTATAAAAAGTAATTTCATCAATAAAAATACTTCCTTCAGCTACGTCATAACCAGACCTAAATAAAAGGTTTATTTCTTCTGTAGTTGTAGTTGCGTTATTCCAAGTAGCGTGCGTATTTAAATCAAAAACATACGTTTTAAATTCAGTATCGTTAGCAGTTATGGTAAAATTTATTGTTTTATCACTACTATTTGTCGTTTCTGCTTTAATTCGAAATTGAGTCGCATTACTTTCGTTTTTAACAACAAGTTTTAAAAAGTTTTTTGTTGTAGGATCTATCGTTGCTGTAGCAGCATTTAATACTAATGTTGCATTATTATTTTCTCGAACACATTTTAAAGTATTTCTACCTGTTGAAACATCTAAATCCGCTGAAGATATTTGATGCCCAGAATCCCAACCACCTTTATTAGTTTCAAAATCAAAAGTTTGTCCTTGAAGTTGAAAAATGCAAAAAAACATAAATACAACTTGTATTTTATTCAAAAAAATTTTCATTAATTTTTATTTTTTTTTCTTGGAACACTTTTACGATTTACATAGTCATATTGTCTACCTGTATAAGGGTATTTATCAAAAACATCCCCTTTTCCAAGTGTTCTTGGATCTCCTTGTGCAATTAATTCTGCTTCCATTTCTGCTCGTAAATTTTTACAAGTTTCTTTGTACTCTGGTAATAAAGCCAAATTATTCAAACAATGAGGATCTGTAAGAATATTATACAACTCCTCTTCTGGTCTTAACCCAAAACTCATTTCGTAATATTTGTTACTAGGCTTTAAATTAACCAATAAATCTTTTGTTGGTGATGGATCTACGTTTCTAAAACCATATTCTGGATTACCAGCTGGCCAACGTTCTGGTTTTATATTGTGCGCATACAAATACGTACTATTTCTAATGGCACGAACGGGATAACTTAAGTTGATACCGTCTTCATTTGCACGTCCAATATCATGTCTTTCTTTTCCTAATAATGCATGATCTCTTTTGGCATCAATTTGACCAGATTTATCAGAAAAAAAGATATCTGTAAAACTTTTACCTGTCATTTGTTGGTGAGGTTCCTCGCCGGCAACCTCCATAAAAGTAGGTGCAAAATCTGGGAAGTTTACAAAGTCTTCAACGGTTCTACCAGCTTTAATTTTTCCTTTCCAATATGCAATCAATGGTACGTGAAAACCTTCTTCATACAATTGTCCTTTTACTCTTGGAAATGGCATTCCATGATCTGAACTAATCAGAATCAACGTGTTTTCTAATAAACCTCTTTTTTCTAAAGATTTTATGGCTTTTCCTATATGTGTATCAAACCATTCTACCTCAACTGCATAATCTAAAACATCTCCTCTAATAGTTTCGTTATCAGGATAAAAAGGCGGAATTTCTACATCACTTAAAATTTTACCTTCTTTTTTCCAAGAATCTAATTCATATCTTCTGTGTGGTTCTTTTGTTCCAAACCAAAAACAAAAAGGAGTATTTGTTTTATCTGTTTTATCTGCTAAAAATTTTTCAAAATTTGCAGCATAATCTACATTGCTAATGCCGCTATGTGGTGGTTTTAATTTCAACTCATTAAACTCTGGTCCTGCAGGATTGTGTTTTGTTGCATATTCTCCAGGTCCCCAACCTTTGCCTGTAAAACCAACATCGTATCCTTTTTCCATTAATAAATGCGGATAAAATTTAAATTCTGTAGGAAAAACTGGCCAATGATTTGCTGCTGCTTTTAATTGCCAACTGTACATTCCTGTTACCAAACTTGCTCTGGCTGGCGCACATTTAGGATTACAGTTATACGCATTGTTAAAAACCAAACCTTCATTAGATAATTTATCTATTTCTGGTGTATTTATAAATGTATCTCCATATGCACCAAAGCTTTTCATAGAAGCATCATCTGCAATAAAAAACAGAATATTTGGTTTTTTATTTGTCTTTCCTGCTGTTGTTTTATTTTGAGTTTTACAATTAAAAAAAACTAGTAAAACTGCAAATACGCAATAATTAAACATCTTTTGATTACTTATTTTCATTTAAAGAAACTTTTATACTTTTGTTAAAACCTTTATTATTATTTGTCTTCAATGTTTTTTGAGATATTCTATCTACCTTAACAGTAGTGTTTTCAGTAAAACCTTGTACTTTATTATTACTTAAAGTGATATTCTTACTATTCATAAAATCAAATAAAGGCGCATTTAGATATTGACTTTTTGCTAATTTTGTCTGCTTTATGGTATTGTTTCTAAAAATTAAACCATCTAACCTGTCTGCCCAAACAATTCTACTGTTAAAACCAACTATGGTATTGTTTTCGAAAATAATATTTCTATCGTAAATTTCTGACTGATTAAAACCTTTATTCAACTTTGGTGACACCCATAAAACAGGATGATCTGTGCCTCCATGAGCACAATCTACAAAAGTATTATTTCTAATAATTACATCTTCTACAGCACCAGATTCGTACCATTTAGAAGTTTCTCCACGCAAACCAATGGAGGCCATGTCTGATGAAAAATAATTGTCTTCAATAACAATTTTTAAAGGTGTTTTAATCATTGCATTTCTTGCTCTGTGTTTTGTAACTCTGCAATTACGCATTGTAAAAACAGGATTCCAAGTTTTGTTTTCTAACACATCATTCTTAGATAATGATTTAGAAATTTTATTTTTAAAGGTTAATTCTGTGTATTTTTCGTTGATAAATTCTGCTTTTACAACTTCATTTACAACACCTCTTTTAGGACTTGGTTTTTGTATAAACCAAACTTCATCTCCTTTATCTGCAAATTTGAAACCCATTTGTTCAAAATGATGTAAAGCTATTCTTACTGTATAATCATCAAGTATTTTATCTACTTTAACATAGGTTCCATGTACATTTGTACCATCATCTAACATACCTTCTATTCTACAGTTTTCTATTAAAACACCTCCTTTACAATTGGCAAAATGAGTAGCATCTGCAGTGCTAGAAATGTATCTATCAGAACCATCTCTTGTAAATACTCCAGAATTGATAATCTTAATATTGGCTGTTCTTTCAAACAAGAATCCCATTCCTAAAGCATGATGAATAATGACCTTATCATATACAACATTTTTACATTCTTGTGTTTGAAAAGCGGGTGCATATCTGTTTAAATCTTTACCTCCTTTTGCTGCTATTATTGATGAAACTGGTGGAAATTTTCTTAATTTTTGATGAAATCTAAAAACTCCATTCCCTAATTTTTCTACTTTGTTAGGATTTAAATGCAAACCAAAAGAACCATAAAAAGTTGATTTTGTTTTTGGGTCAAAACAATGTGTATGCCCTAACTCATGAAAGTTAAAACCATCTACATTTGGAAAAGTTATTTTATCATCTTTAAAATCCCAAGAATACCCATCAACCAAAGGTTTTACATCCATATAACCTTCTTTTTTATTTGTTGCTAAAACTTCAGCTTCAAAAATGAAAGGGATATCCCAATCTATAGTTACATTCTGTACCTTAATATTTTTACAATTTTCAAATTGAAAAGGTGCCATTCTTCCATGGAAAATAAATTCAGAACCATTTCCTTCTATTTCTATAGCGTTAAATTCTTCGAACCTAAAGGCAATACTTTTATATCCATTTCCATGATTGGTAATGAATGAGAATTTAGTATGTGCATATTCTGGCAAAAAAGTATAAATTCCTTTTTCAAAAACGATTTTAATTTCTTTTGTTTTTGCACAATTAATTGCTTCTCTAACAGAAGATGTTATGTCTTTTGTTGAGTGTTTTATATTGATTATTTCTGTTGCATTAACAGTAAATATTTGAAGAAATAAAATAGCGAAAACTATAAAACTTGTTATTTTTAATTTCATGTTTATTTTTTATAAGTTAACTCCTGAACCTTGTAATGATGCATCATGACTCCACATAATTGCCCAAGGATCTTTTGTTTTTAATTGAAAATTTTTCATTTTGATTTTCATCGCTTCTAAAACGTCTCTAAATTCTTCCTTATTAGCAAGGTTTTGTAGTTCATTTTTATCTTTTTCTAAATCATACAACTCAAATTCTGGTCTAAAAAGAAACTCTTTTACGGTTTTTGGTCCAAAATATTCAATATCATTTTTATAAATACTTTGCCAAGTAGAAGATGCCCATAAATCAGATGCAAAAGGGTATTCTAATGGATATGCAATATTCCAAATTAGTTTGTAATTTTTACTTCTTACTACTCTCATTGGGTAGTACATAGTAATTTCGTGAAATGTGTGTGATGCATAAATCTCATCCCAACCTTCAACTTTACTTTTATCTAAAATAGCGTCGAAAGATTTACCATGAAATTGTTCTTTTTTAAAGTCAATTTTTACCATATCTAAAATAGTTGGCGCTAAATCTACCCAAGAAACCATTGCTTCATTGGTTGTGTTTTTTATATCTTTTGTTGGGTCTTTAATGATACAAGGTAATTTAATACCTGGTTCATGAACCGTAGTTTTTGCTCCTGGAAAAGCCATTCCATTATCAGAAATATAAATAACAATGGTGTTTTTGTCTTTACCAGTTTCTTTTAGCATTTTCATCAACTTGCCAAAACCTTGGTCTATTCTAGAAACACTTTGATAATATTGTGCAATTTCTTCCCTAGTTTGTTTTGTGTCTGGTAAAAAGGACGGCACTAGAACATCTTTTGGGTCGTAAGCAACAGTTTCAACATCTTTATATCCATTTTTTTTGTTTCCAAAACTGTTAGGAATATCCCATTGTTCTGGTTCAAAAGGATGCCCCCTGTGAGGGTCATCAGTACAAAAATATAAGAAAAATGGCTTGTCAGATTTTAAAACATCTGCACATGCTTCTGCCATTTCTACTGTATTTCTTGGATCTGCTTCTAAAACTGTATTAAAGTGATATACTTTTTCTGGTGCAACATGATATTTACCAATTCTTGCAGTTTCATAACCTGCTTCTTCCATAATTACTGGTAAAGAAGTTTCAAAATCATACGTACTAAAATGATGATAATCGTGCACGTGACCATAAGAACCAGTTGCATGACCAAATTTACCTGATAAAATTACAGATCTACTTGCAGCACAACTTGCGCTTGTACAATATGCATTTGTAAATTTTACACCTTCAGATGCTAATTGATCTAAATTTGGTGTTTTGATTACTGGATTTCCATAAGCGCCAATTGCATCTAATCCATGATCATCTGCAACAAATAATATGATATTTGGTTTGCTGCTTTCATTTTTATTAGTAGTTAAACTTATTTTTGAATCTTTACAAGAAGTTATACTTGCTATTAAAAATCCTAAAATTATGAAACTACTTTTTGAGATTATTGTATTTTTTTGCATACTGCTATTTATAAATCCTTATACGGATACATAAAAATAAGTACATCGCATAAAAACCATGTGCTTGAAGATACAAATAAGGTGATTGTGTGTAATTTTATCTATAAGAGTATTGAATTTATAAACAAAATAACTCTTAAAGTTTGCACTTTAAGAGTTATACTCATTTTAGTAATAATTAAAATGATTTTTAAAAACCAGTCCCAGGATCTTCAGGACTTTGAGCTTGTGCTTTCTGTGGATTTAAAATCATATATGTACCTAATGCAGTTAATGCTGCATATTTACCGTAATTACCAATCTTTTTAAGAGCGTCTTTACGAGTAATTTCTTGTTCTTTATTTTCTAGTTGTTTTTTCATGATGTTTCGTTTTTAAATTCTCGTTAATTACTCTAAAATGATTTTCTTATTAATTTTACCTGTTGCTGTTTGCACTTTTGCAAAATAAACTCCTGTTGCTAATCTTGGTAAAGAAATTTCTTTTACTCCATTAGCGTTAAAAGACGAACTTAGTATTTGTTTTCCTTGAATATTAAATAAAGACACAGATGCTTTACCTTGTTGTAAGCCAGCAATTTTTAAAGTAGAAGCACTAGACTTAAAAATACTTACACCTTGTAATTCTATATTATCAACAGATAAAGAACTCTTAGCTGAAGTATGTAAATAAAAGCGACCTACTCCATTTATAGCTTCAGACAAAGTTACTTCATAATTACTATTCGCTTCATCTAAGCGTGTAAACACATTGTTTGCTCTATCTTCTAGAAACACTTTAATATCTGTTGGTAAGTTTAAGGCTTCAGCTGTAAAAGTAATTTTACCAGCTGTAGTTTTAATACCTACAGGAATTACCATTGTTTCTAAATCTGAATTTGGTAAAGATTGCACTTGATAGTTTTTCCCTTGATTACCATCAATTAAATGAGTAAAAATTTCGAAATCATTTGGGATACCTCCAAACGTTTCTCCTTCATAACCATTGTCAAAACCAGTAGTTGCATTGTCTAAATAATAGACTTGTGCATAGTTTTTTACTGAACCACTTTTTAATGTTAATTTGACTTCTGCTTTTGAAGACTTTAAAAAAGTATCAGTTCCTGTCATTTGATTAGATTTAGCAAAAGTAACTAAACCACCAGCTACGTTCCCTTTTACAAAAAACCCTTGACCTGGTGCAATTGTAAAATCCATTGCAAAAGTTTTTGTTGTATACCCTCCATTTGTGCCTACAGTTTGATCAAAAACATATATTTCTTGAGTTTCTGATAAAGCAGCATTCCCTAAAAAAGTGGCACTACTCATATAAGATGGGTATGGATTACCAACTGCATGAAACTTATCTGTTCCTGCTGTTAGTCCAATACTTGCACCAAGATCACTTACATTTAAAGTTCCTGTAAAAGAAACCACTCCTGTTGCAGTTCCTCTTTTCATAATATAACCTACTCCATCTGTAAAGGCATCATCATTAGCTTCTAAAACATAAGACCAAGAATCTGCCCCAGTTGCATAAGAAGCAATACCTCTGTTTGTTCCTGAACCAGAAGCAATATCATTTGCAGTATACCATGCAGTATTATAATTTTCACCAACAACTGGTGATGAAACTAAATGCCATCCTTTTAAATTACCCGATACAAAATCAAGGCCTCTCTTATAAGTTATATCTCCTGTAGAAGTTCCACTAACTTTTAAACTTCCACCAGACTCTATACTCAAGCCATCATTAGTAACTAAGTTACCTGTAATATCTAAAGATTTATTTGGTTCAATTCTATAAGTTGCATCTGTAGGTATTGTTATATCTGATGCAGATGTTACCTCGTGTTCTATATTTATACTAGCATTGGCTAATACTGGTATAGCACCATCTGCTGTAGTTCTTGTTACAAAAGAAATTTCATCAACTTCAAATGTAAATGCTCCAGAAGGAGTACCACCAATTAGAAAAAAGTTTACGTCACTTTTTACTGCAGACCAATTAGCCTGTCCAGTTAAATCGAACCAATAAGTTCGCCAAGTGCTATCAGAAATTAAAACATTGTTAGGAGCAGTAATATTTCCACCTCCATTATTAACCCTAAATTTATGTACTGCAACTCCAGCTTGTGCCCTGTATACAATTTTAACCCATAAATTTGCTGCATCTATAATTTTATTGGTTTTTGAAATAGTTACTCTTGGTGAACCGACACCATTAATAGTAGTCATTTCCATAATACCTGTATGACCTTCTGTTGAAACTGTTTTATAAGCTAAAACAACAGATGATGCTTGACCATTAACATCTCCTAATTCAGTGTCAAAAGTAAAATGTTGTGCATTAAAACTCATGCTTATACCTAAAATAAAAAAGCATAGAAAAAAATATTTTGAACTTTTTTGTATTGTTATTTTCATAATAAATTGATTTTATATTATAATTATTTAATGATTAATTTTTGGGTAAAAGATTTACCTTCAGATACTATTTTCAATAAATAAATACCTGACTTTATATTTGAAGTATTTAGTGTATAATTCTTTGAAGTTGTAGTTGTTGATAAAACTTTTGAGCCTAAAACATTGTACAAAGATATATCTCCACCTTCTAAAGTATTTACATTTAATTTTTCTGAAACTGGGTTTGGGTACACACTAACACCATCTAAAATGTTTTTATCAACACTTAAAACTGCTGGGTCACCTACTTGAACTCTATCTATTTCAAAAACACCACTTATAGGGTTAGTTCCATCTTCTACAAACTGGAATCTTAATTGTAAACTACCAACCCAATCTGTATTTCCACTAGGTACATCAATTACATACTGTTTTACAGATGTATCATTTGAAGAAATAGTTATGTTATCCACAATTAATGTCCCACTTTTTTTCAACTGTAATGTTGTTGCATTAGTAGCATTTTTAAGTGTAATAATAACTCTAGATAATTCACCAGCTGGACCAACGTCTACAGCGTTTTTTCTAACTTGAGTATTGGTGTTTGCTCCAGATGGAGTAACTTTTAAAAAACCACCTTCAACTACAAAGGTAGAGCCGCCTGGAAACAGAAATTCTTCTTCATCAGTATCAAAATTAAAATCTCGTGGTGTTTGTGCTAGAGTTATAGTACTGAATGTAAAGACAGCTAATAATAATACGTTTTTAAGTAATTTTTTTTTCATCTTTATTGTATTTAGTTGATTTGCTTTCAAAGCAACAACTAAACACAATAAAAAATGTGGTTTTAGGTCAATTAGAGGTGTCTATAAGTAAAATACTATATAAAATAAATGGTTAAGAATTAAATTGATTATTTTCTTCTTCGGCAAATTTACTAGGAGATACATTATACATCTTCTTAAAAGTTTTAGAAAAATGGTGTCTATTTTTAAAACCTGTCATCATAAAAACTTCATTTACTGATAACTTTTCTTGAGATAATAATTGGGCTGCTTTTTTAAGACGATATGTTTTTAAAATTTCAAAAGGTGTTTGATTGGTTAACTCTTTTACTTTTTGATAAAAATGTGTTCTATTTAAATACAATTCTTTTGCAAGACTATTGATATCAAAATCTTGATTATCTAGATTTTCTTCAATAATACTATATAGTTTTTCTAGAAAAGCATTATCATTTCTATTGTTTTTATTATTCTCTTTAGTTAACGGAATACCAACTTGAAATCTTTCTCTTAAGTGCTTTCTATTGATTAATAATGCCTCTACATTGGTTACCAAGCGCTGCACATTAAATGGTTTTTTTATATACGCATCTGCACCATCTCTAATACCTCTAACATGATCTTCTATATTTGTTAAACCTGTTAAAAGTATCACAGGAATATGACTTGTTTTTAAGTCAGCTTTAATATTGATACATAAGTTTAATCCATCTAAAACTGGCATTTGAACATCACTAATAACAATATCTGGCCATTCGTTTTCTAAAGCATCTAAACACTCTTGTCCGTTTCTAAAAACTTTTATTTTAAAATATTTTGAAAGAATCCCTGAAACGTAATTTCTCATTTCTAAATTATCTTCGGCATAAAAAATAATTTTATCAGAAAAATTGCCACTTACTTCTATTTCTTTTGAAGTTTCTCTTTCTATAAAACCAATATCGACTTTTATTTCCTTTTCTTTTGGCAACTCAATTTCTTCATCAATAATTTCGTCTTCTTCTAATTGTTTTTTTACGATTGGTAATTGAACAGTAATAGTAGTTCCTTTATCAAGCTCGCTTTCTGCACTTATATAACCATAATGCATTTCTGTTAATTTCTTAGTAAATGCTAAGCCAATTCCAGAACCTGCAATATGCTGTTTATCTGTTGATTGAGATTGATAAAATCGCTCGAAAACATGTGTTAAATCTTCCTTTTCAATTCCCATTCCTGTATCACTAACAGTAATGATTAAGTTTTTCTCATCACTTTTAAACTCAATTTTTATAATATCTTCTGTTTTAGTATACTTAAAAGCATTGCTAATTAAATTATTAATTATTTTTTCTATTTTACCTTTATCAGCAGAAACAATAATGTTTTTGTCTTTAGAAATACACACAAATTCTTTTTGATCTTTACTTGCTAAAAACATAAAATCATTTGCTACATCTCCAATAAAACTATTAAAATTGAATCTTGAATAATTCATTTTTAAAAGATTAGCATCTGCTCTTCTAAAATCATGAACTTGGTCTATCAATTGTATTATCTTTTTTATTTGTCTTTGTACCAATCCTAATTTTTCAGATACATCAAAATTATTTTTATACCTATCAGACAAAATTTCAATCGGACTTGCTATTAATGTAACTGGAGTTTTTATTTCATGTGAAATATTAGAAAAGAAACGTAGTTTAGATTCGTTTAATTCTTCTACACTTCTTTTTTCTAATTTTTCTATTTCTACTTTATGGTTTAAAGCTTGAATCTTGGTAATAGCAGAAACAATCACATAAATACTTAAGGTCAATAAAATTAGATATACCAAGTAGGCCCAATAAGTTTTCCAAAAAGGAGGTGTAATAATTATTACTAATTTCCTCGGCTTTGTCCATTCATTTAAAGAATTTGAAGCCATATAATTAAATGCATATTTACCAGGTTGTAAACCACTATAATTTATAGTGTTTTCGTTTGAAGGAAGTTGAATCCAATCTTTATTTACATCTGATAATTGATACTTAATTGTATGGTTTTTGGGATTTGAAAAATGAATACTTGTTAACTCAAATGAAAAAACATTTTCATTATATTTTAAAGATATTTCTTCTTGTTCAGAAATGTTTGTCTTTAATACAACTCTTTTATTTAAAGTATCTCTAGCTTTTATAAGCTTATTAAAAATTTTAAAATTATTTATATAAATTTTAGGTAACTTTTCAGTTTTTATAATTTCATTACTATTAAAATAAGAAAAGTTATTTAATCCAGAGAATAGTAAAGTTTCATTTTCTAATTTTTCTGATGCAAACCAAAAATCTTCAAAAGGCAAACCATCTGCCAAGTTAAATTTTCTAAATTGTTTACTTTTTAAATCGAATTTATTAAGACCAATATTCGTTGAAACCCATAAACTGCCGTCATTGTCGTACAAAATGCTTTTTACAACATTATTAGACAAACCTTCTTTTTCTGTATAAGAAATAAATTCTAAAATAGTTTTATCTTCTAAAACTTTACAAATTCCTCCATTCTCTGTACTTAACCAAAGTTCATTATTTGGTAAACGCACTATTGAAGTTACAAAATCACTTGAAATAGATTTCTTATTGTTTTTATCCTCTATGTACCTGTCTACAGCTTGATTTTTCAACCACCTTTTTTGATTATTTCCTACTCTAAATAAACCATGCCCAGTACCAACCCAAATAAACTCTTTAAAAGGATCTGCATATACATACCTAACTGTTTCTAATTTGTTAGTTTTAAAAAAAGGATTTGAACTTAAAGTCTCTATGTTTATTTCCTCATTTATATCGTTAATTCTTACTTTATAAACGTCATTTGTTGTACAAATCCACACATTTCCATTTTTATCTTCAGAAAAAGACCTGAAGATATCATCTTTTGTATTTTTTAAAACGGAATGTGATATTCTTTCTGCATTTTTAATTCCTTTTTTAACAAGAAATAAATCATTTATCCCTTTTACTTTTAGCCAAGTATTCTTTTTTTTATCTACAAAGACACCACCTATTTTATAACTTTTAGGAAGTGTAAAAGGTAAAGGTTCAAATTCATTTGTTTTTGTATTAAATAAACCTATATCTCCAGAAATAGTAACAATTAGCGCTCTATAATCATCGTATTTAGAAATAAAAGTAACTGTTGTTGAAGAAATTTTAAGAGCCTTTGATTCATTTTTAACATAGGATTTAAAAACGTTTTCTTTCGTATCAAATTGATAAATTCCTTCATTAAAACTACCTACCCAAATAGCATTGTTAGATGAGTTTATAATTTCACTAATTCGCAATCTGTCTATACCATCAGTAAAAAAACTAAGTTTAAATGGATTTACAAAACTTGAATTTAAATAAGATTTAAAATTCTTTATTTGCACAATACCATCATCTATTGTACCAAGCCAAAGATTGTTGTTTGCATCTAATTTAACTGTATTAAAGTTATATTTTGATAATAATTTATGCTTTAATTCAAATTTATTTTTATCTCTATTTACAATTGCTATTCCATTTTGAAGGGTAATAATAAATGTTTTTGCACTAATATTTATAATTGAAGTTGAAGTAGCAATTTTTTCTGGAAGTACTTTACTAATTTTTTTATTTCCTAAGGCTTCGTAAAAATAAACTCCTCTAGAACTTGCGAAAACAATACCTCCATTTTCTAATTCTAATGCATTATAAAAAATGATTTCAGATGTATCAATTGCATTAAATAAACGATCTACTAATTGATATTTATCATCAAAAACTAATATTCCACTTCCTTCAGTAAGACAGTAGGTTAAATTGTTTTTTTTACTAATGTAAATACTTCTAATTATTGGACCGTTCGTTTCTTTATTATTAAGTTTGTTAGAGTATACTTTTAAAAATTTTTCTTGAGAATAACTATATATTGTTAAACCTTCATCAGTTCCAATCCACAAATCTCCACTTTTATCTTCAGAAATTGATCGAACTCTATTACTCGTTAGAATATTTAAATCAATGGTATTTTTATAAGTTATTAACTTATTACCATCATATTTATTAATACCTTGATAAGTTCCTATCCATAAAAACCCTTTAGAATCTTCTAAAACACAAGAAACTCCATTGTGAGCTAAACCATCTGATATTGTGATTTTTTTAGCATACTCGAAATTTGATTTTTGAGCACAGATAACAATACAATTTAATGTAGCAACTATAATTAGTATATAAATTCTTTTAAACATTAAAAGTTATAAATTATTAAAATATTTGGTTTTTAATTGTTGAAAATACATGATCACAATGTACAATTAAAGATTTTAACAATTACACACTCTAAAATTATTTCGATAACATTTTTGGCATAGCAACTTTCCTAAGACCCATATGATTAGATGCTGAATTTATAGTAATTCCCATTTTTGCTGAGATTCTAAAATTAGCAAAATAAAATTAATTACATAAAAAAGAACGGCCTTTCATTAAATATACTATTTGGCATGGATTTACCTGGACTATAAGGTTTATTGGCTACTTTTGGATTTAAAATAGATTTATAAAATAAAAGCCAACTTCTCAAAAGATTTATTTAAAATTGATACATAATAAATTTGCAACTATTCATTTAAAAATGAGGCATAAATAGAGATCAAATTTATTTACTCTTAGAAAGCTTATAAAGAATTAGTGATAGAAATAAACTCTTCAATTCAATAAAAGAGAAACAATATAAAAAAATAAAGCTATAACCGAAATCAGGACATCAAAAGTTAAGATTAGTTTAGCTTTTCCTCCTCTAATCAAAAGAAAGCTTTTGGCTAATCTCATTAAAAGAAAGATCCCTAAAAAGGAAAAGTAGTAAATCGATGACGGATTAATTAAATGTCCAAACTCAAGTTTTAATATCGATTTAAAATCCCTTGTAAATCCGCAAGTTTTACAAATAATATTATATTCTTTTTTGAAAATGACAAGAAACCTGAAAATTATCAAAAAATAAAAACACTAATAAAAAGATAATTATAAGAGAAATATTAATAGTCAAATAAGTCTTACCACTGTCCAATTAAAGTCTTTTCAATACCATTAACGTATGATTGAATTATATCTTACTCTATGGACAATTCAGAACCTTTAAAACCATTAATATCACTATTAGAGACATTTTTATTGTAGTAATTTAGATACCCTTCAGATAATGGAATAAATGACCAATGCCAACTCTCCATATTGTACCCTTTCCTACCCTTTTTCTTAGAAGTGTAAACTTGAAAAAAACCATATTGACTTGCATTTTTTACTAACCAGTCATATTCTGTCTTACCTCTGCCTTTTTCAAAATACGAGTTATTTAGGTTGTTAAGATCTAAATCTGTTCCCCAATGGTGTCTTGAAGTAGAAGGCATTGAACTGTATTCTAATATCTTTTTAGCTCTTTCTAAAGGTTTTAAATTTTTATAACGCTCCCATTTTCTTTCCCAAATCGATTTTTGCTCATAAAAATCACGAGTTCCTGAGATGATTTTTAAATTAATGTTTTCAGATTTAGCTTGGTTAAACATTTTTACAAAAGAAGCTTAAACTTCTTTATTTAGATAGATGGTTTTTGATGAATGACTTTTATCAACTTTTACGAAAGAAGTGTCTTTTCTGTAATTAAACTTTCCTAAAATAAAAGTCTTACTTAATTCTAATTCAGCCTTTTCCTCTATCTGTTTACTTATTTCTGCCTGAATTGCTTGCCCACTACCTTCTATCTTAGATGTATTTTTCTCTTTCTTCTCACTACAAGAAATAAGTAAGATAAGTAATATTAAAATTCTTCTCATTTTATTCTGTTTCAAAACAACAGCCATGAATCCAACAAATATTCCCAGAAGGAGTTTTAACTTTATACCAATACTCGTCAATTTCCTGTCCTTTAATAGTAACAGTTATTTTCTCATCAGATTTTTCGTTTAAAAATTCAACTTTGGTATCTAATGGAAGGTTTTCTATTTTCTCCGCATCTAAATCAGGACTTGTTCTAACTCTTAAATTATCTACTGTTACATTATAAATCTTATTGATTGGGGTTTCATCATTAGATACCTCAACAACTACAGGTGTTTTGGTTCTTTTTCATTTTCAACATTCGACACTTTTTCTATCGGTTTTATTTCTTCATTGCTTAAAACACCAGAAGCTTTAACCGCTTTAATTCGCTCGTTCTTTACTTGATTATTTACTCGTTCGCCCATTCCACAATTAGCTCCTGTAAAATCTGCTATCCTACTTTTCTTAGTTGCTTTCGAATTTAATTCAGGATAAAATATAAAACTATCGCTACAATATTTACCATAGCCATCCCCATCACTTCTGCTAGATTCCAAAAGATATCCTTTTATATTAACCGTTTCTTTTAATTCACCATTTGAAAATAATTTAAACTCTTCTTCAATTTGGAAGGCACTTACAGTAATATAAATATTATCATACCTACTAACGTAATTTATCCCCTCAGATTCGTACATTTTTCTTCTACCAACTTCAACCTTTTTAACTTTCAAATTGTAAGAGATCCCATTTTCGTCTGTTACTGAAGAATTATCAGAAAAGTAGTTGACCTTTTTAAGTTGTGCTTTTCTCTCTTTATCTTCTTCGGTTATATTAGATACAGGTTTTGATTCATTCTTCTTATATTTTATTGGTTGACCTCCATTTTCTACAATTGTCTTATTTGTTTCTTTAATCAGTTCCTCTCCTAAAGCATTCATTGCAGCGTATTGAGAATAAGCAATACCACAACCTAATAAAGAAGTAATCAACGCTCCAATAATTAAACCTTTTTCATGGTTATGCTTCAAAGCTATTACTAAACCTATCACCGAAATTGCAATTGCAATTACTCCAAAGAAAATAGCAAATAAGCCAAAACAAGGTATAAATGAAACAAGTAGTGTAACTATTCCTAGCACTAGACCTGTAATTTCTAGTCCTTTTGATAAAGATTCATATTTAGCTTTTCCATTATTTTCTGATTTCATATTTAGATTTTTAAAGTTTAAACAAATATATAAAACTGATTGTGAGCACCTTTGATTTATGTTAAAGAGTAAACGAAAAAAAGAGATACCATTATTCTGTGTAGACTTTGGGAAACAAATTAGAGAATTAAGAAAAAAGAATAATTTAAGTATAGAGGAGATTGCATTTAAAGCGGGAATTGATGCTCAGAACTTAAGAAAATATGAATTGGGAAAACAAGAAATGAAAATCTCTATGCTAAAAAGAATTGCAGATGCCTTTGGAGTTTCACCTTCAGAACTAATAAAATTTAATAAAGATTAACCTAGAAATTTTATTTAGCTCCATATCTTTTTATATTTTTGCTGGCTATAAAATTTTCTGGCTTAATTTATTTAAAGGATAGAGAAAATGATACTTTTCATTAATGCGGATAATAGTGTGGGTAAAAAATAAAATAAGAAACCTCTAACTACTTTAAAGTCAGAGGTTTTACAATAAATATTGAGGTGTCTAGCGGATTCGAACCGCTGTACATGGTTTTGCAAACCATTGCCTAGCCACTCGGCCAAGACACCTTTTTAATTTTAAAACGTTTTATCTGAAAATTGATTACTCGTTTTAAAGAATGCAAATTTAAGCAAATTTACAAGTACTGCAAGCCTTTTTTAATCTTATCGCTTTTTTGTTAGAATTATAACTACTTCTTCAACATTTCCGCCAATTGGTGGGTTAATTTTTGAAACCGAAACCTTTGCTTTTTTAACTTTTTTAAGTTCTTTGAACATCCGATTTAAAATACGTTGCGCAACTTCTTCTAGAAGCTTGGCTCGTATTGCCATTTCTTCTTTTACAATATGATTTAAGTGCACATAATCTACCGTATCTATCAAATCATCTGTTTTTGCAGACTTCTTTAAATCAGCTTTTATAGACACATCTACTCGATACTCCGAACCAATTTTTGCTTCTTCATCTAAACAACCATGATACGCGTATAACTTAATATTATTAACTTTAATTATTCCCATTTTATTTTACTGGTGTTGTTGAAGCAGCTGCTAATTTTTCCCACATTTTGTCTGTATTTAATCTAAAAGATCCTAAATGATGAAAATTACATTGCTCTGGCGCAATAATAGATAAAAAAGATTCTTCTTTTCTATTATTATATAAATGGTACACCTCACCAATATTTGGCTCAAAATTAAATTTAGAATTATATACCAAATCATTGTACTGAAATTTCTGCATTAATTCTTCGTACTCTTTTCTAACCTCGTCAAACTTAGATTTAAATTGTTTATTTACACGTTGTACACCGTCATTTCTCCAGGTTGCAGTATTTAAGGGTTTAATTACTGGCGAGCTTGCAGAAGTCCCATAGGGTTTTAAGGCCGCATCATATTGCTGTGTTTCTTCGTTAAAGACTACTAAATCAGGTTTTTTTTCTCCGTCTTGCTTCATATTGCAAAATTACGACAAAAAATAAATACTAAATTGGCTTTTTAGAAAATTTTCACTTTTGAATACTCCTTTATTAACTCGTAAAAAAGTCAAAAACGTTGCTAATTCCACTAGTTTTAGTTTTATAAAATTCTGTATACGAACAACGAGCACAAGTTACGCTTGTAAATTTCTGATTCTGAATATCGAAAATTTTTGATAAGGTTCCGCCGGTTGCGCGCATTTCGCCTAATTTGTAGTGTTTAGAATCACATTTCGGGCAGGTATAGTTTCTAATTTGATCGCTCATAATAAATAGTGTTTGTTTATAAGTGGTTGAATTTACAATTTTGTTACAAAACTCTCAATACCAATGAAGTATTTTGTGTAATTTTGTCTCTTAATTTTTCATTTAAAATAATGTCTGAAGAGAAAAAACCGCTCAATTTTTTAGAGCATATTATTGAAGAAGATTTGACAAACGGAATGCCGAAAGAAAATTTACGCTTTCGTTTTCCGCCAGAACCAAATGGATATTTACACATTGGACATACCAAAGCAATTGGAATTAGTTTTGGCCTAGGTGAAACGTATAATGCACCTGTAAATTTGCGTTTTGATGATACAAATCCTGCAAAGGAAGAACAAGAATATGTAGATGCTATTAAGAAAGATCTTACTTGGTTGGGTTATTCTTGGGCAAATGAATGTTATTCTTCAGATTATTTTCAACAATTATTTGACTGGGCAGTTTTATTAATTAAAGATGAAAAAGCCTATGTAGATTCTCAATCTTCGGAAGAAATGAGAACGCAAAAAGGAACACCAACTTCTATTGGAACTAATAGCCCTTTTAGAACTCGTTCTGTGGCTGAAAACTTGGAATTATTTCAAGGAATGAAGGATGGTAAATTTAAGGAAGGAGAACATACTTTGCGTGCAAAGATAGATATGGAAAATCCGAATATGCTGTTGCGCGATCCTTTAATATATAGAGTTATGTTTAAATCTCATCATAGAACTGGTAATGATTGGTGCATTTACCCAATGTACGATTGGACGCATGGTGAAAGCGATTATATTGAACAAATTTCGCACTCTTTATGTTCTTTAGAGTTTAAACCTCACAGAGAATTGTATAACTGGTTTAGAGACAATGTAGTTGCTTATAGCAGCACTGAATACCCAAACTCACCAAAACAACGTGAGTTTTCTCGTTTGAACTTGAGTTATACAATTATGAGTAAACGCAAATTGTTAACTTTGGTTGAAAACGGAATTGTTTCTGGCTGGGACGACCCAAGAATGCCTACAATTTCTGGTTTAAGAAGACGTGGTTATACGCCAGCTTCTATTAAAAACTTTATTGAAACCGTAGGTGTTTCTAAACGTGAAAATATAATTGATGTAGCGCTTTTAGAATTTAAAATTAGAGAAGATTTAAATAAATCTGCGAACAGAGTAATGGCTGTTCTAGATCCTGTAAAAGTGGTAATTACAAATTATCCTGAAGACCAAGAGGAATTTCTAACGGCAGAGAACAATCAAGAAGATGAAAGTGCTGGCTTTAGAGAGGTTCCTTTTTCAAGAGAAATTTATATAGAAAAGGAAGATTTTAGAGAAGAAGCAAATAAGAAGTTTTTCCGTCTGAAGTTAGGAAAAGAAGTTCGTTTAAAGAATGCTTATTTTATAACTGCAAATAGCTGTACAAAAGATGAAGATGGAAACGTAATTGAAATTCAATGTACCTACGATCCATTAACAAAATCTGGAAGTGGAACAGAAGAAAGCATGCGTAAAGTAAAAGGTACTTTGCATTGGGTTTCTATAAAACATGCTATTAAAGCTGAGGTAAGAGCATATGACAGATTGTTTATAGATGAAGCGCCAGATTCCCATAAAGATAAAGATTATATGGAGTTTGTAAATCCGGATTCTTTAGAAGTAATTACTGCTTTTTTAGAACCAAGTTTACAGTCGGCTAAAATTGGTGAACGTTTTCAGTTTCAACGTTTGGGGTATTTTAATGTGGACGATGATTCGACTGCTAACAATTTAGTGTTTAATAAAATTGTTGGTTTGCGCGATAGTTGGGCTAAGAAATAGCTTTTATTAAGCAATTTTGGAGTTTAATAGCAAATGTATATTTTAATAATAGTTCTAATTTAAAATTATGAAAAAAATACTTTTTTTATCAGTCCTTATCATTACTCTTTCTTGCTCAAATAAGAAAGAAGTAAAGCATGTTGCAGAAATTTCTTGTGGTCAATGTCAGTTTGAACTAGACAGTGAAACCGGCTGTGATCTAGCAGTCCGTATTGACAGTAAAGCTTATTTTGTAGATGGTTTTGATATTGATGCTTTTGGTGACGCACATGATGAACATACCGGTTTTTGCGAAGTAATTAGAAAAGCAGAAATTAAGGGTGTTTTAGAAAACGGACGTTTTAAAGCCAGCTCTGTAAAGTTGGTTGATGGCTTAAAATAGCTTCCCACTGTTAAAAGTTGGAGAGATTCCCAAAATAAATATAAAAAAATCCGAAGTAAGATATTTACTTCGGATTTTTTTATACTGCAAACTAAATACTAAAAAATTATTAGCTTTTAAGGAGCTGGATTGGGAATTGCCGCATGAACTGCTTCAATTTCTTTTAAAGTTTCTTCAGATAAATTGATATGGATACTTCCAATATTTTCTTTTAACTGACTCATTTTTGTTGCTCCAATTATATTACTTGTAACAAATGGTAATTGATTTACAAAAGCCAAAGACAATTCTGTTAATGTAATTCCGTTTTTCTTTGCAATAGCTTCATATCTTTTTACAGCTTCTAAAGAACCATCACCCATATAACGCGCAATAAATCTTGGAAATAAATTTCCTCTTGAGCCTTCAGGACTATTTCCATCTAAATACTTACCAGATAAAACACCTTGCGCTAAAGGAGAGTATGCTAACAAACCAATATCTTCTCTCATAGAAACTTCAGACATGCCGTATTCATACCCCCTGTGAATCATAGAATATGAGTTCTGAATAGTCACAGGTCTTGCTAAATTATGTGCTTTGGCAGCCTCTAAATATTTCATGGTTCCCCATGGCGTTTCATTTGAAAGACCAATTGCTTTAATAGTTCCGTCTTTTACAAAGGCATTTAACGTTTCTAAAATTTCTAAATGATTTTCGGCTTCTTTGGCAGCAGTCTTAAAAGGATAGTCTCTTACTCCGAATGCATTTACACCACGATCTGGCCAATGCAGTTGGTATAAATCTAAATAATCTGTCTGCAAACGTTTTAAGCTTCCTTCTACCGCTTCTATGATATTTAATTTACCGAACTTACCTTTTCTAATATGTTTTGTGTAATCTCCACCACCGGCAATTTTACTAGCTAAAACTACTTTTTCTCTATTTCCTGTTTTTTTGAACCAGTTTCCTATAATTCTTTCTGTGTCTGCATACGTTTCTGGAGTTGCAGGAACAGGATATAATTCTGCGGTATCAAAAAAGTTTACACCTTGTTCTAAGGCATAATCCATTTGCTCAAAAGCATCCTCTTGTGTATTCTGATTTCCCCAAGTCATGGTTCCTAAACATATTTTAGAAACCTCAATAGCTGTATTTGGTAATTTTGTGTATCTCATTTTTTAATCTGTATTCATATAAAAACTTATTCGTAAAAAGATTTTAAATCTAACAACAAAATTAAACCTTATATTCTATTAAAACAATAAGCGTGTAATTTTTAAATTACACGCTTATTTTATATAAAATCCAGAAAGCTTTATCGGTTATATTAACTACATCTAAAAAATATAATCAAAGAAACCCTTATTTTAATATTGCATCAATACCTGGCAATGTTTTTCCTTCTAACATTTCTAACATCGCTCCACCTCCTGTAGAAACATAACTTACTTTTTCTGCAAAACCAAATTGTTTTACTGCGGCAACAGAATCTCCTCCACCAACTAAAGAAAATGCGCCATTTTTAGTAGCCTTATCAATAGAGTGACCTAATGCAATTGTTCCACCAGCAAAAGATTCCATTTCAAAAACACCTAAAGGTCCATTCCACAAAATAGTTTTACACTGATTTACAACAGTATCAAAAATTTCTCTCGATTTTGGTCCAGCATCAACGCCTTCCCAACCATCAGGAATTTCATTTATATCTAAAGTTTGAGTATTTGCATCGTTAGAAAAATCATCTGCAGCAATTACATCTACAGGAATATGAATTTCTACTCCTTTTGCTTTTGCTTGCTTTAAAATATCCAAGGCTAATTCCATTTTATCATCTTCACAAATAGAATTTCCAATTTTTCCACCCAATGCTTTTACAAACGTGAAACTCATACCACCTCCAATAATTAAATGATCTACTTTATCTAAAATATTTTCAATTACCGTAATTTTAGAGGATACTTTTGCACCTCCTAATATGGCTAAAAC
>Ga0209815_1000102_pt1 | contig 61254 bp, 54 predicted proteins | sample CoawatmetaG00DNA_FD_187507 | JGI IMG/M metagenome (GOLD analysis project Ga0209815, IMG submission 187507) | Marine microbial communities from the West Antarctic Peninsula - Coastal water metaG002-DNA (SPAdes) (version 2) | ecosystem: Environmental > Aquatic > Marine > Coastal ...
CGAATGCTTTGCTTAGTCTTCGTAGACCAGCAAGACTGTATTTCATTGTTGATATGTTTAGACTTGACCTGTTATGGTGCCAATCGCCTAAGAATATACAAGTTTCGCAATCTCTTTTCTTTGCGTCTTCTATAAACCAATCAACGAAATCTAAGCAATCTTCATTGTGCTGTTTTGCGTTGTTCTTCAGACCCCAATGGATATCTGTGAAACAAGCGGCCTTTTTGAATAAGTTTTTAGTCATTATCGGCATAAATCTCTTTAATGGTTTCTGTTGGGATAGCATCGTCTGTAATTTTTGTTTTGACGACTTTCTGCCAACGCTCCTGAGATTTCATTTCGTGTGCCAGTTGTCTTGTCCAACTTGGCGCCTGGCCTGCTTTTTCGAGCAAGTCATCACGTATGCCTTGATTTTTCTTTTCTATGTTAAGTACACGAGTGAATGAATTGTTTACTACCGTTGTGTAGTAAGCAAAGGGATTATCACTCTTGTCTTCGTTAAATTGTAATCCAATCTGTGCTAATTGTAGCAATGCTTGTCCACGCATTTCATCAATATATGTATAACCACGCCAGTTAGACCTTTGTGAATATCGTTCTACTAACTTGATATACATCGTTGCCAAAATAGCAGTAATCTTACCAGAAGACAAATCAAATTCTTTATCTTTGTTGTAATGTGAGATTCCAACTTCGTTAAGTTTTCCATCTACAAACGTATAGTGTGTAAATGCTGGGAATGGTAATTTTACTTTGTGGTCTGCTACTGTTTTTGGATTTGCTTTTCTACCTGGTTCGTCTGGTATATGGTCAAATCCCATTATACGAAATACAATTTCGTCTTCAGTGAAGGAATTAGGGTCGATTTCAAAGTCTACCTGTTTCTTTTTCTTATCATCATTCGCATCCCAAGCCAATTTTTGTAAGCGTTTTGCTTTGTTTTGTCTTGCTTGTTCTACAGCACCAGCAATATCATCAGTTGAATATAAGATAATTTCATGCTGATGATGTTGGTCTCTATCCTCAAACCAAGAATAGTTTGACTTAGAGATATGAATTTGCTTAAGCATATCTTTATTGTTTAAGTAGTTTACACGTCTTGCCATAGTATATTTCTCCTAATTTAATACCAATTATAACATAGTTTATAGACCAATGTCAAGTGGTAAAATGCTATATATAGTAAAAATCTTCAGGTCCGAAAACTTCGCATATAATAGAACGATAAATACTGTTATAATAGTTTAGGAGTAAAAGTTATGGCAACCCCATATTATACAAAACAACCAGTATATTTAGAAGACCCTAGTGGTAGATTTAGTAATATCTTGACAAATGAGTATGAAGGTCCAAGAAACCAATACGCAAAAGCACTCACAAGGCTTAACTTTCCTTTTACTCCTACGATATCAGTAATTCAGAGTGCAAATTATAGTTCATATGACTTAACTCACAGTAACTTTCAACAACGTGCATTTGACAGTCACGCTAATATGGACCTAAACATAACAGCGCCAATGATTGTAAGAAGTGAAGAAGAAGCATTGTATGTTTATAATGCGGCAGTGTGGATTAGAAGTACAATGAAAATGCAATGGGCAAATGATACAGATCCTGGCATGCCACCGCCAATACTTCGCTTCAATTCACATGGAATATATAAAAATATTCCTTGTGTTGTTCGTGACTTTACGTGGAACTTAGACTCTGATATAGATTATATAGAAATAGAGACTGCTGGTGGAGACATTAGAGTTCCAGTTATGAATATGTTTGTCATGTCCCTATCTGTTACCTACTCTCCGAAAGATGTACGAGAAAACTTTAGTGTCAAAGATTATCTAACAGGAAAAATAAGGAATAAAGGTTATGTATAAAGAAAACTCTCCTTGGAGCAAAACTTCAATAATCGATAATACGATATTAGATATAATTAGTAAGAGAACTATATTTGCTGACCCATTTGATGAAGAATACACTATACCGCAAGAATTTGACGAACGTCCAGATTTGTGCAGTTACCAACACTATGGCACTGCAAAATATTGGTGGATATATGCTGCCAGAAATGCAAATCTAATAGTAGACCCTATTAGAGATTTTTCTGCAGGCAAAATCATCAAAGTTCCGAGTTTAGATAACATTAGTAACATGGTGTAAACAATGATAGGTACAAACATTAGTAACTTACGAGATTTAATGAATCAACACGAGGCTGACGGAGAGTTCATAGTAAATCCGTTAGATGCTCTTGAAACATATACCTATACGCTAGAATGGTTTATAGTTGATAGAACAGGTACCCGACAATTTCAGATACAAGAGGCATTTGATGCAACAACTATTGCAACAGATTCTTGGCCAAAACCTGATACTAATTATGTAGTACTAGCAAAAACAGGATACACAACTGAATTTAACGTTACGGATTTAACAGTAGAGTCTGTTGGTGTGGGAAATTCGAACTATAGTAAAATTGCTGGAACGGCAGACAAACTAGATTTCACAGTTACGCAAGTAGGAAATACAAGTCTAGCAGATACCCTACAAAATGCAGTATCACTATGTGGATATACTTCTATTTCAGATGCATCGTACTTTATAAAAATTAATTTTATTGGAAGTCAAGATTCAAAAACAACAAAATTATCACAGACAAAAGTATTGCCATTTAAAATTAGAGACTATCAGAATCTAAGTACTAGCACAGATGCCAGGGGAACAACTACAGTAATAACAGGACAAGTTCCAGCCGATGTGGTGGTGATGAATGCCGCGGTAGCAACTACTGAGTACGGTTTTGAATACGACACGGGAGCCACATTAACAACTGCGTTAGATAACTTTTTTTCTAGTCTAAACGAATCAATTGCAATGAACAACCAAGAATTGCCTGCATCATTAAAACATTATTATTATTATAGATTCTCTCCGCAGTTTAAAGAATGGGCAGGTTCTAGCAATATGACTGGACCTAATACGGATGTCAAGAAGAGTATGGTTAAAGAAGGCAAAAATAATGCGATAAAAATTGGTGATACTTTGCCTGGACAACATATATATGCTACGCTAGAAGAGATATGTTCTATATCAGACACGGTAAGAGATGCACTACTAGAAGACACTGCCACATATACTAATGTATTGGCTATCACTCCATACGCCGCAATAAAAGAAAATGGATATAACCCAGTAAAGGGAACACAATCATACCAAGTTGAATATTATATAGACTTCACTAAAAAACTCGTTGAACAGAACATGCCTGATTATTTTATGAAAGTGAAGAACAGTAAGGCACTTACTAAAGAAATATTTGATGATGGCCATGTCCGTAAAAAATATCATTATCTATTTACCGGTAAAAACGACCAGATATTGGATTTCAATATCTCATTAGATGCGGAGTTAACAAAAGTATTTACAACTCCAAATGAATCTTGGACATACGATGCGTTTAAACAAAAAACAGAATTGGGAGCGAAAGTAACAGTAGAACATCAGGCGCTAATTGACTTAGCAAGAGCAGATTTCGAAGTGGCATCTGCCGTAGTTACTAAACAAGAGGATGTAGTTAAAGACTTAGTAGCCGAACGAAAAGTAGTTGTAGATGAGTATAAGCAAAAGATATTAGCCGAATTAGGTGAAATGGATGAATATAAGAATGTAGAAAATCTAAAAGAGATAATCAACAACTCATCATGGCAAGAGATAATGGATGACCTGGCAATTACTGAACCGGATCCAAAGCATGGCATATTCTCTAAAAAGATAGGCAGAAAAGTAAATGGATATAATGTATATAATGCTTGGAAGAATGTTCAGAAGTTAGATAAAATCATTGCAACCGCACAAAAAACTCTCGATAAGTCCCAAACATCGCTAGATGATTTAGTTAGTGATAACGCTACGCTCTACAGCGATATAATTGCCGCAGGAATCATTAATAGTCCAGAGTTCAAATATCAAGATTTTGCAACTCCAGTATTTGAAAACTTACGAAAAAACAATCCTGAGAAAAATAAAAATATAATATTGGCAGAAGAACTGGGAAGCGACTTTATGAGTTCGCTATCTAATAGTGACTTTGCAACTATACTACGGGCACAACAACAAAATCCTATTACATTCCAACGATTAGTAACAAAAGTAGATAAAGGTGGAATTAGCACACAGAGTTCACAAACAGTTAAAGACCTCGCCACCGCCAAAGAAAAATACTACGAAGCAAAGGCTGGAAAATTGAGTATGATTCTTGCATCTATGACTATTAAGGGTGACCCATATTGGATTGAAGGCCACGAACCGCCATCCGCTAAAAAAGCCAAATTCGGAAACAAAGGAAGTGATAGAATAGCACTAAACACTATGACTAAAATAAATGGATTTCCACATCTAATATTAGAATCTGGAAAAGCAACAGGGACAGATATCAATGATAATATTATAACAGCAAATATGATACTGAGTCTGTACGCAGTAAAATCAATAACAAGTAATTTTCAAAATGGATTATTTACACAGACATTATCTATGGTAAAAAACCCATCAGCAGAGTTCTTTCCTGATGATGAGGTGATGGAAACAACACAAGAACATACAATAAATCCTAACGAAGATACGGGTGGCAATGACAGCACTTATACAACATCATCTGGTCCTGATGACGGAACTAGAGATGATGATGAAAGTGTTTATGGCCCTAATGGCACTAATCAACCATTCATGGCGTTAGGCGAGCAAGTAGTAGATTTTCTTTTATCGCCGCTTAACAGCACACTTGATGAGAAAATGGAAGGAGCAATCACGCACTCTGAAAATATAGACCAAGATACAAAAGACACTCTTGCCGTGAGTGCATTAAATCCAACTGGCGATTTGGGTAAACATCAGGCGCCTCTACTAGATAACATGGTTCGAAGAAACAATGCTCTTTTTTACCTTGAAAACACAAAAGAATTGCGAGATGCATGTGCTACTGGCAAATCGCCAAGTAGTTGCGCCCAAGTAATAGAATCAGAAAACAGTCTACTTGCAACTCTTGGACTCAGTCCAGATGACAAAGGCAAAGCATCTACCGTGACAGCAGTCAATGATTATTTCAACGGTGTTATTGCTAACCCTGCCACTGAGACTGACTTTGTTTTGTCAGAACAAGAAGTGGCGGCATATCAAATTGCTGTAGGTGGAGAATTAAACATTACAGGACATGATCCTGCTGATATCAATAAGATAGTAAAAAAAGCGACTGGAAGTAATTCTGCAAATATTATCGTAGACCAGATTGAGGCTGGAACATATTACAGCAAGGGGGCTATACTAGCAGGCGCAATAGTTGAAAATAGTATACTAGCAGAAACTACGCCATTACTTAATGAAGTCATAGTAGAAGAAAGAATAAATGTACCGGAATATACTTGGGAAGAACAAATGTATAAGGACCAAATTAACTATCCAAATTCAAATAATGATTGGAAGAATACTCATTGGTTTAAGGCACAAGTTGACGAAATAGTAACCGAAGAAAGAGTATTTAATCCTGAAACAAGAAGACTAGAAATTGTAAAAATTCCAGCAGATACGTTAACAGTATCAGAAGCGGCTGATATTGAAATCTTAAGTCAAGGAATTGATGGCATTATTAAAGGCACTGTAGATTCGTTCCCGACAACGTGGCCTATGGATAGAACTGGAGCAGTATTAAAAAGCAAACAACAAGAATGGTTTGATAATAGTGCAAAGAATTTAGACAAAAGACTTAAAGAAGCGGGCGTTACCGTAACCGAAGCAGAAAGAACCGAAATGTTAGAAGCAATTTCAGAAAAGATTAGTAAGGCACACCAAGTAGAAAATCTCTCAGCATCAGAATTTACAACTGTTGAAGGTTACGCAAACGCAATCAATGTTATCAGTAGTGACTCAGTTAGTAGAAATCAGTTAAAAAAGGCAGTTATAGTAAAGAAGAATTCAAAAAAGTTAGACATATTAGTAACAGATGCTGATACACTAAAAACAAAACTTGACGGTTATTATCCTGATTCTACAGTAATAACATCTGATAAAGCAAAATTACAAGAAGTCGAACTACAAATAGCAGAGGTATCTCTTGGTTTGCCAGATGAAGTGATATCCGCAGTGAGGACGATAACTACGGGTTCGAAACAAGAACTTGTTCAAGCCAAAATTCCAGTTTCACAGATTGCAGTAGCAAGTCAACCAGTTATAGTTAAAACCGCGGCACTTAATACACTTAACGTTATTCTTCCCTCTCGTAGAGCAAGTGACTTACCAACTTTAAATGTTACGACATCAGAGGCGCAACAGTACGATGAAGCACAAAAAATATATAGATTAATTGTAAGTACAGATTATGGACAAATGATAGAAGTGAAAGATGATTATTCTAACGCAAATATATTGGTAAAAGATTTTAATAAGATTGGACCGATAACATACACAGATGTTAATGGAACTACACAAAAAATTGGAGACCCTAGTGCTTTCTTTGGTTTATACACAAACACATATGACGATTCAAATCCCGGAGGTGGTGATGACTATACCTATTTGAGAGAAAAAATTGCAAAGTTTTTCCCTGCTATCGAAGTTGGTCCGCAGTCAAAACAGGGTGCGATTTGGAAGACCACCGGTATTACAAGAATGATAAAAATTAATCATGACGTATTTTATATAGATAAATCAAGTAGCGGAGAAATTTAATTATGGCTGACAATAAAATAAAAAAGACGGTTGATGCACAATATGCCCATGAAGCCAGTCCTCTTATTGCTAAGTTAAATAATATATACAAAGCGATAACGATTACTAAAAGTTCAAAGGGTATTCCACATATTGACCCAACTGGACAAGGAAGGATTGCCGCGTATATTCCAGCATTAAATCAGAGTCCGGAGAAACCAACATATTTCAAACATGCAAAAACGGGGTCTATGTTTAATGTTCCAGATGAAACTGGCATTGTAATTCTTGTATTCTTTGCAGACCACGCCTCAACAGTTGATGCCTTTTGGTTTGCAACATCATCAGAGTCAGTAGATATAGTTGCTGGTGGCGTTAAAGGAAACCCACATATTGATGGCAGTGGAATAGGTGAAGGTGCATTTGAAGGTGTTGCTGTGCAGAAAGTTGTTTTAGGTCCAGAAGATGCAGAAAAGAATGGAGAAGAACTGCCAAACTCACCAAATAATAAAGTACTAGGAGACCAAGGAACGTTTAGTGACGATTTACGAGGTCCAACATCTGCGAGCCCTCGAAGAGATGCGGCATACGCAACTCCACAACATAGCAAAGTTACTGGACTGAAAACATCGGCTGGCTCATCGATATCAATTGATGATGGCAGTGTTGATGATACAGGCGAACTTCATCCTGAGCAAATAAGAATAACAACATCTTCGGGTGCTAGTATTATGTTAGATGGTGGTAATGATTTTATTCATATTATTAATAGTAGTGGCACTGGATGGATAGAGGTTGGAGCAAGTGGCGAAGTCATGGTCTACGCAGAGGGGTCACTAAATATGAGAACTCAGAAAGACTTTAACTTACGTGCAGATAAAAATATTAATTTAGAAGCGGGCGAAAATATAAACATACATAGTTTCGGCACCACAAAAATTAATACCGACCAAGAATTACATTTCAGAAGTCAAGGTAACCAATTCTTGCAGAGTGAGTCTGGAATGAATATTAACGTTGGGGTAAATTGTATAGTAACGACTGGTAGTCTATTGCATTTAAATGGACCATTAGCACCAATATCAGAACTTATTCTAACTAGTGATATGCCAGATATAGAAGAATTAGAATGTACAACACTTAAAAAAACAATTGTGTCTGAACTACCAACACATGAGCCATTCATTAGACCACATTCTACAAAACTAACAACGAGTGTTTTTGCTCAGTCAAAAGCAAAGGGTACATAATTATGATATATGATAAACGACCAGGCTCATTACTAAATTATATTCAAATGCCATTAAATGTTATAACAGACCATGGCACGTTTTTAGGAACAGGATACCATGAAAATGGTAATCCAAATTATCTTCTTTGTCACACGAGAGTTGACCTGAATGATGTGAAAAATTTAACATTTTCGTCAGTGAGCAAAGACGCCATCATATTGGATAATAAGCCGATGCTTACGATTGTTGATAATGTCGTTGGTTATAACTATAAAATTTCAGACACTGAGATAGACTATGGATATATTACTGTTGCATCTACCCGAATAGATATATCATCGAAAAAAATAACAAAAGGTGCGGCAGTATTTATCTTAGAGAAGCAATTAAGAAACATTGGAAACGTACTAGAGAAGTTTATCACAGTGAAGATTTCACAACCACATTATGATGCGTTATTGTACCACTTTTTTGCCGAAGGTGTTAGTACTATAGAAAAGAGTCCAATCACAAAACTTATAAATGCAAAAGACTGGTACTCAGTAACAGACGAAATTCAAAGTAATATAAAGAAAAATGGCAAAGTTGATTCTATGTTGGCCCAACAAAAAATCAAAACTGCCAAGATGTTCAGTTATGTACCTGGATTCTAACGCTTATCTATAACTTTATCTGCTAACCCATACGCAACAGTTTCTTCTGCTGACATGAAGTTATCTCGCTCCATTGCTTCAGTTAATTCATCAAATGTTTTTCCAGCAGAATTATGATTCACATAGATTTGAGTCAATCTTTCTTTCAGTTTCATTATTTCATCAACTTGAATCTTCATATCAGTAGCCTGTCCGCCAGCACCACCACTAGGTTGATGTATCATTGTACGAGCATTTGGTAGTACATGCCTCTTACCTTCAGCGCCCGCTTGTGCAAGTAATGAACCCATGCTACATGCTTGTCCCATTACTGTAGTAGCAACAGGCGAACTTATAAACTGCATGGTATCATATATTGCCATTCCAGATGTAACAGCACCACCAGGAGAATTGATATAAAAATGTATATCTTTGTCTGAATTCTCTGCTTCTAAGAACAATAACTGGGCACAAATCAAATCTGCTTGGTAATCATTCACTTCACTAGTCAGAAATATAACTCTTTCTTTTAATAAACGAGAGAAAATATCGTAACTGCGTTCTCCATTTGCTGACTGGTCAACGACCATTGGTACTAAATTTGGCATAATTTGTTATCCTTGTTGTGATTATTACTATTATTTAGTACTATAATAACAGAATTGCATCCATTTGTCAATCAAAAACTGCGAAGTTTATGTAGAGATAAATACATGTAACATAAACTACAGAGAAAATAATAGATATGCCAACATTCGCAGGGTTCAGTACCAAAAATTTAAAAGCAATAAATCACGAGTTACATGATAAAGACTTGGTGATTGAAGACCTTATGAATCATATCATGACTCGTAGGGGTGAACGTGTGATGTTGCCTACTTATGGGTCAATTATACACGAAATGATGTTTGAGCCACTAACTGCTGAAACTACTGAGTTAATTAAAGAAGATTTAACGAATATTATAAACGATGACCCAAGATGTACCTTTGTTAGTGTAGAAGTTACAGACTCGGACCATACAATAAACGCTATGTTGAGACTTGCAATTCTGCCTACAAATGAGCCAGTAGAATTAAGTATCGATTTAGACAGAGAATAATAGAGAGACCATTATGAGCCAAGAACGTACAGACAATCTATTCGCAAGTGAAAGTTGGACAGCAGTATATACAGCATTTTCCAATATTAGCCTTAAAGCATATGATTTTGACACAATTAGAACAGCACTTTTAGATTATACAGCAAAGACGTATCCTGAGAAATTTAATGATTTCGTAGCAAGTTCTGAATTCATTGCAATCTTAGACTTAGTTGCATACTTAGGACACAGTTTGTCGTTCAGACTAGACATGAACACTAGAGAGAATTTCATGGATACTGCTGAACGCAGAGTTAGTGTTCTACAGATGGCCAAATCACTCGGATATAATAAGACTAGACCAGTCAATGCAAAGGGATTTATGAAAATCTCAAGTTTATCTACTACTGAAGCGGTACTAGATAATGAGGGCGTATCTCTTGCAGGAAAAACTATCAACTGGAACGACAGCAATAATGCAGATTGGTATGAAAACTTTATCACTGTTTTAAATTCATCATTTGCTGGAAATACTAAAATTCAAAATCCATCTTCTGAATTGACAATTGCAGATGTAGAACACTCTTTGTACGAAATAAACGAAGACACTGCCTCTAAAAATGTAAACTACACATTCACTACTTCCATAGCAGGCGCAAACAGAAACTTCGAAGCAGTTCGTGTATTAATGGATAAGAAAACAACAAAAGTATACGAAGATGAGCCAAATATATCTAAAAACTTTACACTTATAAACAGAAATGATAACTTGGGTTCTGCTAGTGACAGAACTGGTTTCTTTGTCTATGCAGTTTCGGGCGAATTACAGTTTAGTGATGCAAACTATACCACAACTATTTCAAATAGAAGAGAAAAAATAAATGATGTTAACGTCTCCAATAGTGATGTTTGGGTACAAAGAATAGATTCAAATAGAGGATATGTATCAAGTGTTAGTAAGGTAGATAATAATACACGTGAAACTGCAATCTATAACGCCCTACGAACTGGTAATGGTGACATAGTGAGTATTTCTACAGCAGACAATAATGCAATTGAATTAAATTATCCAGATGGAATATTTGGCAATGCCGCAAGTGGTGGATACAGAACATGGTACAGACGAGTAGATAATGATAACTTCTCTGTAAACGCAGATGATATTGCAAATGCAATAATCACAATTCCATATGTAGGCAATGATAATAGAGTATATCAACTAACATTTACATTATCAAGTACTAGAGATTTTACTGAGAACTATGCAGGCGAAACATACGCAAGTGTACGTAGAATTGCTCCAAGAAGTTACTATACTCAGGACAGAATGGTCAATGCACAGGACTATAATGTATATCCATTAACTCTTGGCAGTAACATTGTTAAAAAAGTAAAAGCAGTGAACACTTCTTTTGCAGGCAACTCTCGTTTCTTTGAAACTGACGATGTACTAGGTCATCATTCTAATTTAAGTGTGACAGGTTCTGATGGGAGCCTATTTGTTGAAAGTGAGACAGTAAAAATTCCACTAAGATACAACAAAGCACAGGGTAAGAGCGATAACTTTATAAGAAATGAACTTACTAAAGCAATAAAACATCCAAGTCTTTTAAATAATTTTTTCTACAAGTATAGTAGTAACGTTAGTGTAAATGTATCGGTTGCTAGACCGTACACGGTGACTACGACTAACAAGATGGTTATTAATTCTAACATAGATGTAAACGTAACCACAATATTCGAAGGCGATACATTTAAGTTAAGTGCGAATGATATAGTAACTTGGGCAAAAGTTCAAAAAGTAGGAGCAGTCAAGGCAGATGGTTCAAAAGATTATACACTGAATAAAGTAATACCAGATAATGGCACTATCGCTAATGTAGTGCGTGGACTAAGAACAAAGTTCACTGAAGCAGAAGTAACTTCAATTAAAACTAAAATTGATAGTGTGACAGAGACAACGTTTACTATAAAATATGCATTAAAAACTGGACAAGCAAATGTCTGGGAATGGCAACTACATACAGGTTCCACTCCGTCACAAGTGCATGTCGTGTTTAACTATAGTTCTGGAATTAGAGACAATGAATCAGAATATATTGCTGAACTTATTGGCAAAAAGATAGCATTTGAAAGTCGAGACCAAGTTAAATTCTTCTATGGAAACACTACTGATGTGGTTGATAACGAAACTAATTTATCAATGAGAGATGCTATATTCTTAAACTATAAAGATGGAACTACAGATAGTTCTTACTCGTCAACTACAAACACGCCAACAGTATCTATAGGACAGGCTCCAGTAACAAGTGCGGTTACATATAATTCAACAGGCGCTGAGTTTAAAGCAATATATCAATATACTGGTGCTAGACAGACGTACACATTTATCGATACAAATACCGCGGTAACAACACCGACTTATACGCACTCTCTTATATCACCAGATGGATTAGAATATCCATTATTACCAGCACATATACATTCGCCAACCATTGCGGCTGGAAAGATTATTGGAAATGCAACAGACTTAGCCGATGGCGACGGAATTGATACTCTTACTCTGAGAATTGATGACTTAAGTACTATAACATCTTTATCATCAACGATAGGACTAGATAGTACAGTAACAGCATCTGCTGCCACAAATTTATCAAATGTGAATATCACTATAAATTATGATGGTGCCGAAGACTCTTCTAACGCAGATAGTAGTTTTGCAAGTATTAGTACTTCTGATTTGACTACGTTTGGCTTTAAAGGAAAACCATCGACATCGTATTTTAGTGCGGCAGCAACGGGTAGTAAATTTGTTTTCATCGATGAGGGTGATGTTGTAGAACAAAATGAAATTACAACGACATATGATACTGGCACATCATTATATAAATTTGTATTGCCATTTCAACATGTAGATACAGATGCAAGTACACCTGGAAATCAGAACCAGTTAAATATTAACATACTAGACACCGATATTAAATTTAAGCAGTATGCTTATGGAGAATTCTCAATAGTAAGTGCAACTGCACTTACCACAAGTAACATACTTCTTAGAACTGACACTGGAGCGTTTATCGATGCCGCCCACGTAACTGTTACAAACACAGTGGGTACAACTTATAAAATTGTTTTCTGGACATACGCAATCTCTGTAAACGACCTCATTGACGTGTTTGTCGGAACAGCAACAACACTGTCTGACATTGCCAACTTCTCAGTTAGAGTTAAAGCCTCATTCGAGTTAGCAACAGTTGCCAATTCAACGAATACAACATACAAGTCAATATCTTCATATGTATATGACGACTACTTGACTGGTGCTGGATATAAAGATAATTCGAAAGTAAAACTATTCGCAGGCGATACAGACGACCATCCATACTCCATGCTTTCTGTTACTTCTGGTAACCAGATAATAATGGAAAGTTATACTAAAGACAATATAACATATGATAGAGCATCAAAGTTTGCAGTTGCGGCTGCACAAGCAAGTGCAGGAGTGCCAGATTCAAGCGTTCCAGCGACTGCTACATTGTGGTTTAACACAACAACTAGTGTGTGGTATAAACGCATAGCAGGTGCATGGAATACAAGTTTTACATTTACTGCATTAGGAGACAACGGGATATTATATCAAACAGTGGCGTACGTGCCAAAAGAAGGAATAACTTTTGTCGAAGACAAGTTCACAAGTTTTAGATGGGACCATTATGCAGACTTAAATAAAAGAATAGACCCAAGCACAAGTAATATCATAGACATGTATGTGTTGGGCTCAGATTACGTAAGAAACGTAGAAAAATGGGTAGGAAAGAAATTCACAACAGCAACTCCAATTGCTCCAAATAATTACGAGTTATCAAAAATAATGGACACTATTGAGCCAAAGGCAGCAATATCTGACCACATCGCTTATATACCAGTAGAATTTAAATACTTGTTTGGTTCGTATGCAAAAAATGAAAACCAAGCAATGTTCAAGGTGATTAAGAAATTGGGAGTTGGATACAGCGATAGTGAAATAAAAACCGCAGTGTCTACCAAAGTAAATGAATATTTTGCGATTGATAACTGGGACTTCGGAGCGACATTCTACTTCTCAGAACTAGCGGCGTACCTACATAAAGAATTGGGAGACTATATTTCGAGTGTAGTAATTACTCCTAAATATTCTACAAATGAGTTTACTAAGTTACTTAGTATCTCTTGTGCTTTGAATGAAATATTTATGGCAGTAACCACTTCGAGTGATGTAAAAATAATCACACAATTATCACAATCTGAATTAGTAGGCGAATAACATGGCAAAGAAGATTTATGACTTTTTACCAGGACATCTAAAAAACCGCGAGTTAGAATCAATATTTGAAACGACACTTGACCGTGCCTTTTCAGTCGGTGAGATGGAGAAGACAAAAGCATTTGTCGGTAGAAAAGAAAAGGGAATATTTAAGACTAGTGACATCTATCTTTCATTTCCAGAACAATCATATGCGAGAGATAATTATGGATTAGAACCCGTATTCACAAATGCAGATGCAAGTGATAATGTTTTTTATGATGATTTACTTAATGCACTATACAATAAAGGTGCGTTAACAAATGACCATAGAAGATTATTCAATAGTAAAAGTTCATTACGCACTGTTGCTTTACCTATAGACTTAGATAAGTTTATCAACTACAGTATGTACTATTGGGTTTCAACTTCATTCCATGCCTCAATAACTGGTTCAGAGAATAAACATTACGTCACAATCAATACAGACAAAACAAAGACGTACGGAACGGGCTCTTGGTGGTCAACAAATAATTATTGGTATCACTATGATGATATCAAAGATTTGATACAAGATGCGAACTTTGATGAGATATCACAGGCAAAAAGACCAATCATAGAATTTGACCAACATATCGAACTAAGTGCAGAGAGTACTTCTAAATCTTTAAGTGACACAAATTGGGAACTGCCAACATTTAAATCTTACAATTCTACTGGTACATATCAACGTGATATAAAAATATTTCACTATGTTATCGGTGAAAGTTATGTAACAGACGCAGAGTTGGGATTTAAACCTAAGTTAAAAGCCGGCGATTTTCAAAGTGAATACGTATTCAATATAGATTTACTAGATTCATTACGATATAATTGGAAAGCAGATGCGAGTACTAATAGTTACAAGTCGCTAACAATGTCTACTACGTTTGATTATAGAAATTTAAGACAAGAAGTGGGTGACCATCTTACAATTTCAGAAATAGAACTACTACAATCTCCTAAAGATTATGATTCAATAGACTTATATGTAAATGGACAGAAACAATTAGGAAACTATACGTACTCTGAGGCTACTAAGAAAATAACTATAGAAACAGCGGTATCAGGAAACATATACGTTGATTATTGCACAAGTACGCCAGTTATTTACGAGGGCAAAACAGTATTTCAGAGGATTAATCCTGCACTTGAGTATAATGTCGACAACAAGTCTTACGTAAATTCAGATATGACATTCTCTCTGGTTTATGAACACTTTGTTCGTATAATAGAATCAACGCCAACATTAACTGGTGATGCTGATGCTATAAACAATTATAGAAATATTGGCGATGACACAGACAAGTTAAGACACGCAGATAAAGGTAGTATTCTAGTTACTAACTTGATAGATATTAAAGAGGCATATTTTGCACTAACAAGAGAAGACTATAATCCTATTAAAGGAACAGAGTTTTTATCGAATTCATACAACAGTTACAAGAATAAATTTTTAACTACAGTCATTGAGGCTCTAGCGGACGGTTCTAGTACAACTAAAACGGACTTACAAATCGTAGAAGAAGCCATCAGTGCTATATCTCTCGGAAAACATACAAGTGTGAGTATTTTCAGAGATAGTACTATGTTAAACTTTGGTGAAAAACACGCACACTATCAGCAACTTGACGTAACAGTTATTGATAATGCAACTGAACAAGTAATGCCTAGTTTCACAGACGCAATTCTATATGACAAGAATATAGTTGTGATATTAAACAATGTAATCCAGCGTTTCAACGTAGATTATACATTATCTTCTGGCGCTACAGAAATAAACTTTACTACCGCAAGGTCATCTAGTGATATAATAACGGTCAGACATTATACTAATATAAAAGAAACTTACATACCGCCAAGTGCAACATCATTAAACATAAGACCAGCGTATGTTCCAGAGATTATTACTGACTCGGGATATAGCACTCCAGTTAAATTTATTAAAGGTCATGATGGCTCATTAGTTCCTGCTTATCCATTAGTGGATGGTGGAACAAATAGAATAGATACAATATTACTCGCATTTGAAACTCTGATATTTAATAATCTAACAGACAACACAAATAGCACTATTGATAGTATGAACTATGCAATGTATAGTTCTGCAACTAACGACTACTCAAGTGCCGAAAAGAAATATATCATGTATCCTTTCTTTAAGAAGTGGATGATGAGAAATAGTATAGATAATTTGACTAATGAATCATATGATGTAACTGATTACAAAACATGGAACTATAGAGTAAAAAACGAAACATTTAGTGGCAATTGGAGAGGACAATTAATACATGCTTATGGAACAGATAGACCTTTAATAGAACCCTGGAAAGCAATGAAATTGTCACAAAAGCCAGCAAACTTCGATTCGGTTTGGGGTGCAACATACACAACTGTAGCGTTTTGGAATAATCTTATATCAAATAATTCTTTAACTTGTCCAGTTCCAGTCGATGCCTCAGGAAACTTAAAAACGCCAGCAAACTTATTTTTTGGAGGTGTATTTACTGCAAGTGATATTGCATTGGCAGACCAGGCATGGGAGTTCGGAGATAACTCTCCTGTTGAACTTGCGTGGACTCGTAGTAGTGAATTTGCTTTCGCAGAATTCTTACTAATGTTATTGTCGAATCCATTTGAGATTATGAACACATATAAAACTCAGATAGCAGATATTATATCATACTCTAACAAGAATGAAGGAATTAATAATACAGTAGTAATCGCAGATAAACTAAACTATTCATTTAAGTTGGGTTCAAAGTTAGGCGGATTTGTTAACAACTTTAAATTACAAACAGAAAACAACTCATTATCAAATAGTAGATTTACTGAATTACCAGAAGATAATTTTGACTTATTTGTCCATGATGGAGTACCAAATAGAAGCGAATTCTTCAGTGCGATTGTTGTTGAAAAGGTGTCAACTGCGGCTGCCCATCCAGTTTATGCTCTTGCTGATACATCTACTTACTACAAAGGACTAGTTGTCCTAAACACTAGTGATGGGAAATATTATAAAAGAAAAATAGATGGCGTGTCAGCAAAAGAAACTGCGGCTGCAATTACTTTTGATTATGCAAGTTGGACACTTATATCTCAGCCAAAAGTTGATAAGTTTGGTTTTAGAATTCACGGTTATGATGAAATTAATCCTACATTTTATGCAATGGGATGGGACAAAGCAAGTGGTGAAAAAGCATTCTCAACTGAGGGCGACAGACTTACAGTAACACCTTGGCAATCTGGTGAATACTATAGAATGGACTCATATACATTATGGAATAACGCTCCGTATGTATGTCTTAATAATCACACATCTACAAACTTCGATGATAATCTTAAAGAATGGAAACCAGTATCAGAATGGCCAACAACGAACAAAGTTCAAGCAATTGGTTATAACGAATTAGTAAATGACACTTTAAAGAATTATAATTACGGAGATATATTAGATACGGTAGATGATGTTGCACATTTAATTATGGGCTATGAACATTATCTTAACTTAGTGGGCTGGGAATTTACAGATTCAAGTGAATTTGGAGAGCAAGTAGATTGGGAAAATTTATTATACAAATTCTTAGAATGGCAATCAGAAAATAATAAAGTTGGAGATTTCATTACTCTTACTCCGTTACTTACAGGTGGTAGATTTAAGACAGATTACGGTGTGGCGAGTGTAGCAACTGAAACTTTTAAGAACTACTATCGTATGGTAGATTCGTCTGGTAGACTTATACCAAATTCTGAAGTTAACTTTCACACAGATGGTTCCACCTTAACATTTACAAGTAATGTTCCTATCTATGGAATGAAGATGGACATAAGAGATGTCGAACACGCATTCGTAGTTGACAGAATTGACAGTTATGAAGATGTCATATATGACCCACATTCACATACTAGAAATCTTAGAATGCAAATTGATTGCAACCGAACAATAGATTGGGATGGAACTATGACGGTTGATGGTTACATCGTACACAACGATGAGTTAATACCAAACTTTGATACGATGATTGCTGAAACTCAACACTACAGAGACACCCTAGTCGACCAAGGTCTATCTATTATTAATAAGTTAAAATCAAATCATTACGGATATACTACAAAAGCGTATCTAACAAATCATGGAATTGAACGTGAGTCTCAATTGGAATTTTATAAAGGATTCTTGGCACACAAATCAACTGTTTCTAGCATTAATAAGATTGTAAACAACAATGGCGATTTTGAAAATATAACTCATTCTGATATTTGGGCAATCAAACTAAGTGAGTATGGACATAAGTCCTCAAAATTCACAATGACAAAAGATGTCACAGTAAGTGATATGATTCAAGACCCATTTTTAATAGAATACACAGACATATCTAAAGAGTTCACACCAGTTGTCAATAAAAGTAACATAGCAATTAAAACAACTGGATATGTAAACGAATCTGATGTAAGTTATATAACAAGTACATATGATTCATTAACATCTTTGACAGCAACATCTTTGTATGAAGGAGATACTGCATGGGTACAATCAGATGCAGAAAGAGAATGGGACGTGGTAAGACTCAGCGAAGTAGCCGAAATAAGTTATGTAGGTGAAACATCAGATAACCAACTATATATCGGAACTGCTTCTCCTATTAGCACCTCTTCTATTGCTAAACCAATTTATCTAAAGATATCTGCCGATGAAATAAATCCAATTATTGCAGGATATTATTTGTTATCTACTAACGGATCTAAAACTGTAAGTGGAAGCACAGTGCATGAATATTTGGTGTTTGAAGAAGATTTCGAGCCACTAACTGTTGAGATAGATTCAACGACTACGAATAGTGTATTTGTTCCTACTAATACAAACTCTGGTGTAGAAGCAATTGGTTCAGTCAGTAATCCAGTGTTTAGTTCTGGTGATATCATTGCGATTGATGGGACAAATTTCACTTATACTCCATCAGGTGGAACTAGTACCGGAATATCAATTCTTGGAACAGTTGCAAATTCAATAGTGGCAGAGGGCGAACAAGCAAGTTTTGTTGTGTACAACGATGCTGGATTAGTCGAGAATGGCACTAATACAACTGTTACATTCTCTGGAACAGTAGCAACGACAACAGGTGCATTTAGTTCAACACAAGGTGACCAAGTAACAATCGATGGGACAACAGTAACGGTGGGATATAGTGCAACAGACACTATATCAAATACTACAACAGCAACAAGAAGTTCAACATTAACTACAGGAAATACTGTTATTATTGATGGAATAACAAAGACAATTACAGACTTGAGTCTCACTGGCACAGTTGCTTCTCCAGTTATGCCTTCTACTAAGCCACTGACGATTAATGGCGACACGATTACATTAAGTAGTGGAGCAAACTTAGCCGCAATTGTTATTGCGATTAATTCAGGAACTAGTAGCGTTGTAGCCTCGACTTCTGGAAGTAATTTAGTACTGACAACATCAGTGTCACAACTAACTATGACTGGCGGTTCACTAATTGACTTGGGACTATCTACGACAAACGCATACACAGACTCTAAACTAGATAATTTAGCAACAGACCTGACTACTATAACTAATATCACGGCGACAGTAAGTGCTAATAATCGCATGACTGTAGTAAGTTCAGGAACTCAGATGATTATTTCTGGAACAGCATTAACTGAGTTAGGAATCACAGCAGGTACATATCTAACAAGTTCTGCTCCAACGGCAGATAGCATAGTCGCACAAATTAATGCGTTATCTGTTTCTGGTGTTACTGCCACAGTAGTAACAGGTACAGTTAAGATAACAAGTATAAATCATAACTTAGATATAGTTGAAGTAACTTCGGGAGCAATGAGTAGATTAGGATTTGCAACCACTACGATTGCAATTGATGCCACTGATAGAATAGTATCTGACTTAAATACTCAAGTATTCTCAGGCGCAACAGTTACCGCAGTTAAGTCAGACAGACAAGTAAAAATAACAAGTTCAGAGAAGAGCATAGTTGCAAGTAATATTATTGGAAACTCTCTTTCTGACATGGGCATAACAGCGGGTACGTATAGTAATTCGTCATCATCAAGTCCAAGTGCATTGGAATTTGCTAGCCAAATTACTTCTGCATCAGATATAGTAGTGGGAATTTCAAGTGATGGTAGAATGATATTCACTAATAATACTGTGCAAATGTCGTTCTCTGGAACAACTACATCAATATTAACTAAGATAGGACTAGTGTTAACATACTCAAATGTTACATCAAGTGCGAATTTCAAAGCAATGCTTTGGAAATCTATAAGATATACTCCTGGATTTAATGGAAGTACTAGAACTGAATTTGAAACTGACCTTGGACTGAATAGTGCAAGTAAGTTATGGATAGATAATTACGATACGAATGGGTGGGGAGTACTAAGTTATAATCCAGTTAGTGGTACATCGGTTCATGCCAAACAGGCGACTGTTATTAATAGTAATTTAACGAAACGATTAATAGTAAAAGATGGCGAAGAGTTCACAATACATCATATATATGACCCTCTTAACTTAAAAATATCAGGCTCAATAATGTCTAAACTAGATTACGTTATGTGGACTGACCCAGCGAAGTATGATACTACAACAAGTAATGATTTGTGGTTAGATGAGAAGTTAAACACAATGTGGTGGGATACAGAACTAGCACGTTATTATCGTTATAATGATTATGGCGATGCATCTGGTAATTTGAATATTGATTTTGTAAGAAAGTATTGGGGCAAAACAGTAGATAGTTCTACGATACTAGTAAAGAAATGGACAAAATCTAGAACATTACCATTGGCTACAACTTCATATAATTCAAAAACATATTACGACACAGATGCCGGTAAAGAAATAACAGAGTACTTCTTCTGGTCATCAACAGACGCAGATGCAAAAGATATCTCAATATTACTAGCGGCAGACGGACCTAAGAATAAATTCTTACCAGTTGGAAAAAGAAGTGTAGTCATTAGTAATAATTCTAAATCATATAACAGTGATACAATTACAGCATCAACAGAATATCAAATAGAAGACGGAATCGAAAAAGAACATACTGATTGGAAAATGTTACCACAAGACACGTCAACTCCAATACCAAAGGAGTTCATAGATGACTTAACAAACTCTATCTCTGGAATCACTATATCAACAACGTATGCTACAAAACTTACAGCACCGCAATTGAGTAATGTTAACTTTGCGATAGTCACGCCAGTTGATAGTAATAATATTCAATTTATTACTGGACTAACAGTAGATGATATCGTAGTAACTACGAATGGAATGACGGTGGAAGCACAGTATTTGACTATTGAAAGCAATACTTTAAAAATTAACCAAGACCATACAATGACTGTGGGAGATGTACTACGAGTTTATAAAGTAATAGAGACAACTGATAATTGGTTCACACGTAAATACACGGCAAGAGATAACTTTGTTGCGGTTATAAATTCAGCAATGAGTAATAAACTATTACTATCTTCGTACTCCAATTATACGCAGTACATAGATACAGACGACATTATTTTTAGTCTAGGTGATTGGTACTTAAATGATAGTTTTAAAAAAATTACTTCCTTCTCGTATCTCTCTAATACTAGAGAGTTCGATATGATTGAACAATATGAAAAAGGTATAAAGTCATTTAAAATAAAGTTACCAACACATGATGAATATTACTTTGAACACAACGGCAAACTACAATTAGTTAATAGAACCAAGAGTTCACTGAACATAAGTCTTAGATTAGATTCTCTAGTATATCCAGAGACCAAAACTGCTGGCACATTTGTAATTGGTAAACAGTATGAAATACTAACAACTGGCACAACAGACTTCACGTTAGTTGGCGCAGGTTCTAACTCATCAGGTAGTAGGTTTACAGCAACGGGCGTAGGTAGTGGAACAGGAACAGCATTTGACAACTACTACAACAATGCTGTGGGAATTCAAATACAAGAATTGATGAATATGATTAGAACTCATTCCGATACTTCGTTTGTTAATAATATTTTCTATAGCATGATTGATTATCTATACACAGAGAAATCATATCCTTCTTGGTTGTTTAAGACAAGTTATTTTGACCTAGACTTGCATAGCCGACCACTTAAGCAACATGCAATATACCAGAGAGATAGTGAAGCAGACATTTTAGAATACGTCAGAGAAACAAAACCATATCATGCAAAGATAAGAGAAATTAAACGAATAAACAAAGCCAGTGATAAAGCAATACTAACCACAACTATTGACGAAAAACTAAAACTTACTTTAGACTTTGGTAAAGCCAGTAGATATGCCGAAATGGTATATGATGGTATATCTGATACAGACATTGCTGACGGAGATTACGAACAAGGAGAATTACTAAGATATCGAACTACATCTACAAATGTAGCCGGTGGATTTGATACTGGCGAAGTAAGTGCTAGAACAGTAGAGTCTTCAGTAGTCATAATACAGAATTATAAAAATGGTGGAGCAGATGCTGACATTCATGCATCAGACGGAAACTTAGCAGGATTTACTCTTGACAAAACAGAGTTTTACGTGTATGATGTGTATGGTAGAGGTTATAATGTTCCTATTAAAGATTGGGGCACGTTATCAGAAAACTGGACAATTACGGCGGGTTCATTTGTAATCGGTAGAGAATACACTGTGACTAAAACAGGAACAACAGACTTTACATTAGTAGGTGCGGCTGATAGTAAGGTAGGTACAGTGTTCACAGCAACTGGTATTGGCGCTGGCACTGGTACTGCCAGGGGTCCATTCATATTGACTGCACTGACAGGCACAGCGACAGCACAAGAATTAAGTGCTTCGAAAAATAATAAGAAATTGATTGCAGTACAAAGTATTAGTAATCCAGATAACGTAGAGTTCATGATGTATGACAAAAATACTAGCGGTACGCTAAATATCGTAGAAAGAGCATTATATACTACATTGGGACATAATTTCTCACAAAATGATAGAATATTTGTACTAGATACTCCATTAGCATTAGTGTTACAAGACCAGAAATAATTCTATTAGAATAGAAGTATTGATAGGAACGTATAAATACAATAGATGATAAATATAAGATATAATCTAAGAGACGGATATAAAACATGTTTAAAGACGTAATAAAATCACAAGTAGTAGGTACACTCAAAATCTATGATAAAGAGAGTGGAGAAGTACTTGTACAAAAGAAAAATGCGATTCATCCAGGAAATATGGCATATGTCTTGGCTTCGGCTATGGCAGGTAAAGCAACGAGTGTAAACTCGTCTGGCTCATCACCTCATATTAATTGGATGCAATTTGGCAAGGGCGGTAGCACCTCAACTACTACTTTATCTTATCGTTCTCCTAGAGTCTATCCGACGTATGACCAACTAGCAATAACGGCAAGTAACGCTTCATTATATGTTCCGACGTACGAACAGACAACAACGAATACTGTATATTTTCCAGGAGAGGATATGGGGGCTGGGGAAATAGTACCAAATAACACGGCAAAAGTAAAATTTAGTGTTGATGTAAGTCACACAAAATATGCAACGGCTGTGGGAGTGACGATTCCAACAAGTGATAGTTCGGCAACAGCAACACAAGCCGAATCTTTTACATTTGATGAAATAGGACTTCTATCTGGAGTAACCAATAGTGGTGCTTTAGATAAAACAAAAACATTAATGATGACGCACGTAACTTTCCATCCCGTGTTACTTGCGGCAAACAGAACTATTGTAATTGATTACACAGTTACAATACAAATTAGTTAAAATTTAGGAGTATAACAATGGCTTCAGGCTCAACAATCAATCAAGCAGACCTAGACAATCTGCGTAGTAAATTAAATGAAATTCTAAATGGAACTGGGGTACATGGCGGTTATAATCAATCACATTCAATCTCGGCAAATCCTTCAGCAGGTGATGTCATAGATGATGCATTTTTTGATTCAATCTATAGTGCGGCAGCAAAATTATCGAATTTTTACAACATAACAAACACATTAACGGCTGTTAATGCAGGCGATGTAGTCGACTGGGACCAATATGGTGCAGTTGCTGGTGCTTTCGTAACAGCAATCGACACACGTTTCGATAATCCTTGGAACTATTCAGACTGGGACACAAGTGTTCAAAATGAATCATCACAAACAGCGGCAAACTGGAACGGTACTAGAACTCAAATCGTTAAATTCGAGTTTGGTTCAACGGCTAACATGAATGCTTGGTTCGCCGCAGGTGGGGAACTTAGAGTTTCAGCATCACATAGTGATTCATCATCAAACCAACAAGGAACATCTTGGGAACAACTAACTGGTGAATTAGGTACTTTTACTTACTCAGTAAGACCACAAGATTCAAGTTCAGTAGATGCACGTACACGTTACAAGTACACTGACTTAACTGGTTCTTATGTAGTTCATAAGAAAGAAATTGCAGACGATTCTGACTATAGTGCAAACTATATCCAAGTTTCTGCTAATGTTTCTGGCGGTGACTTATATATTAAAACAGAATTAGCAGATGCTCACGTTGCCCGTGGTGGCAGTGGCTCTGGTTATGGTGGAGCATGGTCTTGGACTGGTGCTGATACTGTACCTGGAACATCAACTGTTACGATTGCATCAAAGAAGTTAACAAACGCAAGTGGTTCAGTTACTTTAACTAATCCAACTAGCACTGTTACTGACGCATTATAATTTAAAAATTGTGGGAAGATTTAGATGGCACCACAGAGTTATTATTTAACAGGTTTATCAGCAAAGCAGGATTTAGTTAAAATTTTTAACTCTTTTGCAGACGATATCAACGACATAGTTGGTATCGGAACATCAGATTCGGGATATGGTCAAAATCATCTCGTTGTCGCTAAGGCTACGAAAGAAGTGACAACATCATTGTGGAATGAACTTTTGACCTCAATGTTATATGCAGGAAGACATCAAGGTACCCCACTATTTTCACCAGTCAGCACGTCAAGTGTTGGCTGGCCAACAGACGACCCATACCAAGCAGTTCCTACGATAACAACAGATATCGCAAATATAGTAGGAAACAAACTAAACAGTGCATTGGGTTACATGTCCTTACAGGCAAATAAGATATCATCAGCAAAAGCATACGTAGACCCAAATGGTAGTCCTGGTACACCTATCTGGACTAGTGCAAACCAAATATATTATGAATCGAAAGTTCAATTCTCTGATGCTGACGCACGTAGGCACTTTTTTAATTCTGGTGGTGAAATTAGAATTGATTCTATAATCACTGGCCATGATGCCTCTCACGCACAAAGCCTTGATTGGAAAACAATGCTAGACAATATTGCTATCGTTAAGATAAAGCATTCTATAACAGAAGCATCTACGGGTGCAGGCACAGAAGGTTATGGCTTTAGTATGTTTAGTACATCATATCAAGTTGTATATTCAAAAGGTGGTACAGGAGATTATTCTGGAAACCAATTAAATGTATCTGCAAAACTATCAGGAACTGCTGATATAGAGATTAAACTAGCATTCGATGATTCCCACGCGGCAGATTCAGGTGTATGGAATACTCCACCGTATTCTGGAAGTTGGACAGGAACTGACTATGTTGCTGGTAATTTGGCTGTTACTTTTGACGAATTCATACCAACAGACACACCAGATGGGGTAAACCTTTCTTCTCCAAATTATTCTCATATTTCTGAACTTTAGACTTGACTTTTAGGGCATTTTACTGTATTATTAACACTAATACAGGAGATAAATTATGGCCGATAACACAACTGAAGTATCACAGGAACAAGAAGCACAACAGCGGTTAGAGAAAGCATTAAACTTTTCTAATACAATGAAGACTTTCAATCTAAACAAAAACAATCTAAAAGTTAAAACACAAAACTTATTAAGTTTTAGTACTGCTGGTGGTTCATTCTCTGTTGACCAATCACTCATATCTTTTATGAACTTTGTTGTTTCTAGTGGTAAAACAGAAATAACTCTACTTGATAAGAATGAAATTCCAATTCATATAGAAGACACATCAAAATTCCTAGACGAAGTATCAAGTCTATATTTCGAAGTTGTGAACGATTACTATCACGACTATCAGAAATTAAGAAGTTCACGTAAAATAGAAAAAGTACTAGAGATTTAATATGAGTCGAGGCATTATAATATTTGCCCAGAATAATGGGTACATTGACTACGCTCAACAGGCATGTGCCTGTGCTGGTTATGCCAGAAAGAGTCTGTCTTTATTTGACGAAATATGTCTAATAACTAATACAGAGACACTAGAAGCAAGTGAAGGCTTGATTAATAGTTACTTTGATAAAGTTATAGTAACAGACGTATTCCAACCAGACAATATAAGATTGTTTAAAGACACAACACGTGAAACAGAATACGCATCATTTAAAAACATGGGCAGAAGTGACGTGTATGCTCTATCACCCTATGACGAAACTCTGGTAATAGACAGTGATTATTTCATTATGAACAATGTTTTAGACCAGGTATGGGACAGTGATAATGATGTAATGATTAACTGTAAATACCGAGATGTATCAGAACGTCATAAAGAGAACATAGAATACCTTGATAACTTTAGTATTCCGATGTATTGGGCAACTGTATTCTATTTTAAAAAATCAGAACTTGCTGAAAACTTATTCACTATTATAAACCACATAAAACATAATTATAAGTATTATTATTACCTATATAACTGTAGCGGTAGTCTATATAGAAATGACTTTGCATTTTCAATGGCGTTACATATACTGAATGGTAGCGTTGCGTTTGACGTGCCATCGTTGCCAATAGAATATCTCAACAATAGTTTCGACCTTGATGACATTTACAGAATAAATTCACATGGTGATATTATAATGTACTGTGCAGATGCTGAAAGAATTACAGAACATATCTTATCGAAGTTTACTAACACAGACTTACATATTATGAATAAGAAAGCAGTAGGAAGATTCATTGATGACTTTTTATCAAACGGAGAAAAGGTTAATGCGAGTCATTCTCATTTGGAGAAAATAGATGAGTAAAGGATATATAACTATCGCACAGAACAGCGAAGACATTGATTACTTAGAAATGTCTTATGCTCTTGCTCTTAGTTTGAAAGCGACCCAAGAGAACAGTAATTTATGTGTCTGTGTAGACGAAGAAACAAAGAAGTTAATAACTGCCAAGCATAAAAAAGTATTTGATGCTATAGTTGATATTCCTTGGAATGACGATGCTAAAGGAGATAAGTGGAAGATACATAATAAGTGGAAATATCCACATATGACTCCTTATGATGAAACTATTATACTTGACAGTGATATGATATTTACAAACAGCGTTGACCACTGGTGGGATTATCTTTCTAAGAAAGATGTTTGGTGTTGCACGAATGTAAAAACATTTCGTAACGAAGATGTGACTAGTGACTACTACCGAAAGAAGTTCACTCAATTAAATCTACCAAACATCTATAGTAACTTTACTTACTTTAAGAAATCAGAATTAACTTTTGAATTCTTTAGAATGGTAGAGTTAATTATGGTTCATTGGAACGTATACTTTGATAAGTTTCTTAAAGGAATTGGACAGAATTGGATGAGTGCGGACGTAGCATATGCGTTAGCAATTCAATTATTAGATATCGAAGAACAAACATGTGATTATGATATCAAAGATGTTCCTACTTTCGTTCATATGAAAAGTATGATTCAAAATGTACCAACAAATCAAATAGAGAGTAACTGGACACGGAGTATAACTAGCGAATTAAGTGATGACTTATCAGTTAAGATTGGTAATTTCACTCAAACATTGCCTGTCCATTATGTAGAAAAGAATTGGATGGACAGTAACAAGATTAAACAACTTGAGGATGCAGTATTATGATAAGTCTTATACATAAAACTGATACTTGTCGTGCTGTTTATTTCGATGGGTTCAGTAATATATCACAGATAACAAACCAAATACTAGACACTAAAGATTTATTTGCATGGTTTGAGATTGAAGATATTACACCATTCCTCGATGGCAGTCTTAAATTCTCTGATTATATAGTAAGTAGAACTGATAATCCATTAGTGTATGAGATTATAAAAACAAGAGTTGATATCAAACGAAGAAACAAAGACAATCAATTACATAAGGTAGTGTCATCAGATGATGCAGATATTACTCTTTCATTAACAGATGACGGAATACTATTTGAGGCAAATGATAAACTAAAGAAAAGTATAGGGGTTGACCCTAACCAACTAGTAAGTGTTGCTGGGAAATCAGAACACGTATTCTTTATAACACACAAAGATAGACCAGAGTTTCTAATTAAGACAGTACTGATACCATTTTCTGAATTGTTATCTACTGGAAAACACGTTAACTTGTTATATAATAAATACAGTATAAGTGTGTATACACAGAAGTATTTTGACAAGTATTCGTGGAGAAAAGTATGAAAGAAACAAAAGTAGTTCTTGGTGACTTAGATGTATTCTATATTAGTTACGATGAACCTGCAAAAGAAGAACATTGGTCAAATCTAATAATGAAGTTCCCATTTGCTAAAAGAGTAGATGGAGTAAAAGGATTTGATAACGCACACAAAGAGTGTGCAAGACAAAGTGAAACTAGTAGATTTATTACCATTGATGGTGATAACATCGTTGACGAAAAGTTTTTTGACTTAGAGATTACTTTTCCAGCAAACACAGACTTAGAAAACTCTATTGTTAGTTGGAGTGCTAAGAATATGGTCAATGGATTAGTATACGGCAATGGCGGTATTAAATGTTGGCCGGTAGACTTAGTGTTAGAAATGAGAACACATGAGAACGCAGAAGACGAAACAAAGAAAGTAGACTTTTGTTGGGACCTAAACTATATCCAAATGAACAATATTTACTCTCAAGTACTCAACGCAGGTTCACCTTTTCAGGCGTTTCGTGCAGGATATCGTGAAGGTGTAAAGATGGCACTAGACGAGGGGAATAAAGTACCAGTCGAAGACTTTCAAAAAAGAATATGGCCGAAGAACTATGAAAGACTATTAACCTGGTGTAATATTGGTGCTGATGTAGAGAATGGCATATGGGCTTGCTTTGGCGCAAGACTAGGGTGTTATGATGTCAACTTTGTAGAAGACTACAAACTAGAAAACATCTCTTCTTTTGATTGGTTCAAGACTTACTTCGAAGAAGAAGTATTGCCATTATGCGAAGGTGGCGATGAGAAGTGTTCTAGGACTGGGGTAGAATGGGACTATGATAAATTGTTTGATGAATGCTTACGTGTTGGTGATATTCTTACTGATAAGATAGGAATGGAAATAGTGGACCCTACGCCAGAACTAGCAAGATACTGGAAAAGAACTTATAATAATCCACCAAGAGTGAATAATCCACTTGCAACAGAGAAGCAAACTGGCTGGGATAGATAATGGCAAACTACGATGATGATGCAACGGTAGCCAAACTCAAACTAAACAAAATATCGCCATCAATGTGTATGGCAAAATGGTTACAAGTGAGTTTGCATTTACCACAAGGACGAACACATAGTTGCTATCATCCTCCAACGCATCCTATTCCATTAGATGAACTTAAAGCAAACCCTAACGCACTTCATAATACGAAATTCAAACTAGAAGAACGTAGACAGATGATGAGTGGTAAGAGACCAAAAGGGTGTCAGTACTGTTGGAATGTAGAAGATGCACCAAACTCATCGGGCGAAGTTGGAGAACAACTGAGTGATAGACACTATCGTTCAAGTGAATGGTGGGTTAAAGATGCATGGGACGAAGTAGTAGAAAATGCATGGGACCATGATATTGCTCCTCGATATGTCGAAGTTAACTTTAATCAAGCATGTAATCTCAAGTGTGCTTACTGTTCTCCTCATCTATCTACTGCATGGGAAGATGATATTAAACAACATGGTTCGTTTAATTTTTCTGATGGCGGTGGACACAATAACATACAAGAATTGAAAACAATTGGCTTGATGCCATTAGAAGTTGCTCGAAAAGATAATCCATATATAACTGCATTCTGGGAATGGTTTCCAAACATCTACTCTAATCTAAAGATTTTTCGTATGACAGGTGGCGAACCTCTCATGGATAAAAATACATTTAAAGTATTAGACTATATTAGAGATAATCCAAATCCGAATTTAGAAGTTTCATTGACAACAAATATGTGTCCACCTGACGATGCATTGTTCGACAAATTTATTGAAAAGATACAAGGATTAGAAAAACCATTAATTGATGAAAATGACCCAACAGTCAAAGAAGTAGACTTCAAAGATTTGTTATTCAATAAGCCAGAAGATAATAAAAGAAGTGTGTTATTCTATGCGGTGGACCCAAAGGACGGTAGTAAATTCGATACTTGGAAACAATACATAGTAGAAGAGACACTACATGGAGTTGATGCTTGGTTGATTCAGCCAAATATAGATATAATCAAATCAGAAGATATTCCACAAAAATTCGAAGGTCTAGGACCTTGCATTGACGACCAAGACAACTCTTTTTTATACTTGAACAACTATGTAAAAGACCCAGAATGGAATAAGTGGAATCATCTATTTGAAAATGTTACGTGTAAACACATTAGTGTATTCATTAGTGTTGATGGCATTGGACCACAAGCAGAATATATTCGTGATGGATTAGATTGGGAGAAACTGATGACTAACGTTGACCGCCTTCTAACAGAAACTACACGAGTTAGTGTAACATTTATTAATACATTTAATCTATTGAGTATTCCTAGTCTAGGTGGATTCTTAGATTATATTCTGACACTAAGAGAAAAGTTTGGATATGACTATCAAGTAGAACAAAAACATAAAGTGTTAGCACAAAAAATATGGTTCGATGTTCCTTATATGAGGGATCCGAATTGGTTTAACATACAGTTAGCAGACGAAGATATGTTGGATGTAATTCAAGAAAATATTGAATATATGAAATCAAAAGTCTTGCCAGATGAAGAATATGGAAAATCATATCACGGCTTTAAGAATTATGAAGTACTAAAGTTAGAAAGAGACCTAGCATGGGCTAAAGAAGGTGGAGAAATGTATGAGGAAGAACTCAGTAATAGATTGGTTCGCTTCTACGATTACTTTAACCAATATGATAAAAGACGTGGATTTAATTTTACAGAAACATTTCCTGAGTTAGTAGACTTTATGCGAGAAGCAAAAGAAGAATATGAAGAAAAATATGCGCCATGAGTAGAAAACTAGCATCAGAATCATTTTTAGATTACAAGACAAGAGTGATGGATCCGAAGAGTTCTTCCTTTTGTGGTGCAAAATGGCATAACGCAACTATTTGGTTAGGTCACGGAGAGACAGTTAGTTGTCATCTGCCCGCTTCACATAAAATTCCTACAGAAGAACTCAAAGACAATCCTACTGCTATTCATAATACTTTGCATAAGAAGAAGATGCGTAAGATGATGCTTGAGGGTGAGAGACCATCAGAGTGTTATAAGTGCTGGGCAGTTGAAGATGAGGGACCAGAAAAGATTTCTGACAGAGTACTAAAGACACGTATGTACACTGATGAAGACTTAGAAGACATACCACTAAAGAAGTGGGATGATGACACGTTTCTACGAACACTTGAAATATCTTTTGATAAGGCCTGTAACTTTGCATGTTCGTATTGTAATCCATCATTTAGTTCTACATGGGTCAAAGATATTAAAGAAAGTGGACCATACGAGCATATTATTTCAGATGAAAGAGAACACTTTTCTAACACTGCTGACTGGACAATAAGTGCAGGTAAAACAGATGAAGACAATCCATATATTTCTGCATTTTGGGAATGGTGGGAAGCAGATGGGGGATTAGCAGATACACTAGAGGGCATTCGAATAACTGGTGGCGAACCCATCATGCATCCTAGTGTTTGGAAATTGTTCGATTGGTTTAAAGAAAATCCAGAACGTGGAAAAAATATGAGATTCGCTATCAACTCAAATCTTGTTCCAGAGAAAGAAAAGACTTTTCAACGATTATTGGATGTGATTGACTATGTTCCTGGCTTTGAAATGTTCACAAGTTGTGAAGCAACGGGACTTCAAGCAGAATATATTCGAGATGGAATTGATTATGACAAGTGGTTACACAATTGTCAAAGACTATTAGCACAACCAAAGTTGAGTAGGATGTACATAATGATGACTATCAATGCATTGTGTCTTTGTTCGATAACAGAGTTTATGGATGATATGTTAGACCTAAGAGTTTCAGATGATGTTGGACCATTTCTGTCGTTGAACCCTGTATATAATCCTGAGTTTCAAAGTATCTCTACATTGCCTACATATATACTAGAACACTACCATGAAAAATTACAAGCATGGTATGATAGAAGAGGCAATGAATTGGTAGATGTAGAAGACGTTCATGTAACACGTCTTATCTCTCTTTTACAGAAAACAATAAATAATCCACACTCAGAAGAATTATTAAAAAAGCGCCAAGGAGATTTCAAGTCATTCTATACACAGTATGATAAGAGACGTGGCAAAGATTTTATGTCAACATTTGACCCAATTATGGTAGATTGGTATAATGGTTTGGCTCCAACTAGGGTATTTAAAATAGAGGCAGGCAATGGCTAGAAAACAACAAGAAACACTTCATCAATATAAAGAACGTATCATTGACCCTATCAGTAAGTCATACTGCGCCGCAAAATGGTACAATGCAACTATCTGGCTAGGACATGGACAAACTACGAGTTGTCATCACCCGCCGGGACATTGGATTCCTCTTGAAGAACTAGAAGCAAATCCTTCGGCTATTCATAATACGCCACATAAGAAGAAAATGCGTAAGATGATGCAAGAGGGCGAACGTCCAGCAGAATGTGAATATTGCTGGAAGGTTGAAGATATGGGCAAAAATCATATCTCAGATAGAGTATTCAAAACTGAAATCTTTAAAGATGAAGATATCCAGAAGTCAGTTGATATGCCTTGGGACGATAATGTAAACTTAAAAACTCTTGAGATATCATTTGATAGAGCATGTAACTTTAAGTGTTCTTATTGTAACCCAGCGTTTAGCACAGCATGGGTGAAAGACATCAATGATTATGGTGGCTATCAGAATATACAATCTGATGGACGCGGACACTTTCAAGACACAGCACCATATGCCGAACCTAAAACAAAACGACAAGAGGACAACCCATACATTCAAGCATTCCATAAGTGGTGGGAAAGTGACCTAGCAGATTGTTTAGAAGAAATTAGAATCACCGGTGGTGAACCTATTATGCATAAAGGTACGTGGAAGTTATTCGACTGGTTCAAAGATAACCCAGATAGAGGACGTGATATGCGTTTTGCCATTAACTCAAATCTATGTCCTGATACTCCTAAAGTACTAGATAGACTTGTAAAAGAATCTTGGCATGTTCCTCATCTTGAAATATATACAAGCATGGAAGCGACAGGAGTACAAGGTGAGTACATTAGAGATGGATTAGACTACAACGCATGGATGAGTAATATTCATAGAGTTTTAAATGAAAGTAACGTAGAAAAACTTCATATGATGATGACTATTAACTCTCTTTGCTTGAATTCTATTACAGAGTTTATGGATGAGATGCTTGATTTAAGAGAGACATATGGCCACAAAGCACCAACTATGACTCTGAATATCTTAAGATTCCCATCATTTCAAGCCGCGGCAATACTACCAGAAGATATTAAAACTTTCTATAAAGAGAAGTTGGATAATTGGTACCAGTCTGAGCGCCCACAGGAGATGATGAGTGATGGCGAGAAAGAAAGTGTTCGCAGATTAGTTGATTACTTAGACATCGTAAAGACCCCACATAAGAACACAGCAGAAACACCAAAGTTGTATAATGACTTCAAGTCTTTCTTTGCACAATATGATATACGCAGAGAGAAAGATTTCGTATCTACTTTTCCTGGTCCACTAGCAGACTGGTTTAGTTCACTCGAAGCAGAAGTCCCATTATCACAGGATATATTATTTGGAAATAATTCTACGAATACAGTAGACCAAGTTATTGACGACCCTGCTACAACAAAAGGGTATGATGGTGGTGACGACTTGCATGAGAAAACAGTGCCTGGTTGGAACACAGAAACCGATAACTTAGGAAGTTAAAGAAATGAAGGTGTTAATTACATCCGCTGAAGGAAGAACGGGAACAACTATGTTACAAGACTTGGTTTCAATAAAACTGCGTCTTGAGAATATGGGAGAACCAATCATAACGTCATCAACTGAGTCTGCGTATAGAAAATCTATTTCTTTGTTAGAAAAATATGACGGATGGTGCTGTAAGTTATTCTTCGATGATGTTGACACTTGGTATAATCCAGAAGAAGTTATAAACTTAATAAAGCCCGATTTGATTATCAATAGTTACAGAGAAGATACCTTTGACCAGTTTCTAAGTTGGCAGACTAGTTATCATAACAACAAGTGGAACTCTAAAGTAAAGTTAGCGTATAAAAAATACACAATAGAAGATGTTGATAATGTAGTAAAAATATTTCATTCTGTTCTACGAAATTATCACCAAACAATGTTGAAATTCAGTAAAGATTTCCATGTCATAAATATCTCATATGAAGAGATTATAAAGAATGAAATGATTTATCTAGGGTTAGATTCTTCTGAATATCTTAATAGTTCAGATGGAATGACAAAACAGAATAGCAAGGAAGAGAAGATAGCACTTGTTAATAACATTAATGAAGTGATGGCTTATTGGAAAAAATATGTTTGATTACAGTGACATAGTTCAAGTTGACTTAGAAGCAAGTAGTCTTTGTAATGCAGAGTGTCCGTCATGCGGACGCAGAGCAAGTGGTGGAATAAAAAATACTATTATGAAAGAGACGTTTGTTACTATAGCACAAGCCAAAGAATGGTTTTCAGAAGATTTTGTTAAACAATTGAAAATGCTAACGATGTGTGGAAACTATGGCGACTCTATGACTAATCCAGACTTGATACCTATTCTAAGATATTTTAGGTCTGTAAACCCAGATATTCAATTCTATATGAATACCAATGCAAGTGGTAGAGACCCACAATTCTGGCAAGACTTGGGTAACATTTTTAAACACAGAGGCACATTAGTATTCAGTGTTGATGGACTTGAAGATACTAATTGGATATATCGTAAAGGTACTCACTGGGATAAGATTATATCTGCTATGACCAACTACATCTCTACTGGTGCAGATGCCAGGTGGGAATTTCTTGTGTTCAGACACAATCAACACCAGATAGAAGAAGCAACCTCGTTGTCAAAAGAACTTGGCTTCAAGCAATTCTACGCAAAGAAGGCAATGGGCTTTCATGATTTTACAGATTCAGCAGGAAAACGACAACACAGTATGAGAGTACACGGAACGGAAGGTCAATTTCAATATACAATTCAGGCTCCCATTGATGTGGACCTTGAAAGAAAGAAATGGGATTCAACAATCGATACACCGAAAGACCCCATTGACCCAGAGTCGGGATATCTTAAAGATATTCAATGGCAATTATCTCAGTCTGTTGTTCCCAAACAAAGAATAGAGTGGCATCAAAAGAGAAGTACACAAAATAGCACAATGGATAACACATTGCCCCTCAGTGATTATGACAAACAACTTAGTGAGAGTGATATAAACTGTGAAGCAATTGCAACTAAAAAGATTTTTGTTAACAGTTATGGTCTAGTTTTTCCGTGTTGTTATCTTGCTTCTATATATGATGATGACTATTCACAGGGCGAAACTGTGGTTCCTTTGAAAGCATTCATAGATAAGTATGGCGAAGAAAGTATTTCGCTTCAGCATAATCCACTAAAATATATTATAGATAGTGAAATATACACTACTGGGTACATTGAAACATTCGAAGATAGAGATATAAGAAACAAAAGATTAAAAGCATGTTCTGTATTTTGTGGCAAGGATCCACATGTACACGAAACATTAAAAAGTTTAAAGACGGAGAACAATCTGATATGAAAATTGTACCAATATGGAAAGATGATGGAAGTTGTGCAGAAGAAAGTGAAAACAAAACCTTCTGTATGGCACCATGGACTCACACATATATTTCTCCACAGGGCGAAAGAAGAATGTGTTGTGCCTCACGGGAAGAACATCAGTTTCAGAGACAATATATTGATGCAACTAATGATGAAGAAACATACGGACTAGACAAAAAAATAAGAACCGATGCAGATGATTTTCAACCAAAATCACTTGACGAACATTGGAACTCTCCATACATGATGGACGTAAGAAAGAAACTTATGGCAGGTGAAACTATTCCACAGTGTGATGTTTGTAACGATGACATCCTAAGTTTGAGTTCATATAAGAAATGGTTTACTGGTCATCTATTCAAACATAAGATTGAAGAAGCATTTGAGAAGACAGATGAAGATGGTAGAACTTCTATGCCTACTATTTCATTCGATTATCGTTTCAGCAATCTTTGTAACTTTAAATGTAGAATGTGCGGAGAGTTGTTGAGTTCAAGTTGGGAAGCAGAAAAGAAAACACATAAACTATGGTCTCCTGAAGAACATCCGTTTATGATACCAGATGTTAAAAAGAAAATGAAGAACTTCACAGTTGATGTTGTTGAACCTGAATTTAGAAAAGCAATAGACGATGGCATTGTTGAAGAGATTTATTGGGTTGGTGGTGAGCCGTTGATGTACGATATACACTGGGAAACATTAGAGAAGATGACACAGGCAGGCACTGCGAAAGACTGTTTTCTACGATACAATTCTAATCTGTCTCGTGTAGACTTCAAGGGTAAGAACTTATATGACTATCTTCCACACTTTAAAGATTGGATGATGTGTGCAAGTATAGATGGCACAGGAAAGATTGGCGAGTTTATTCGAACTGGATTAGTTTGGGAAGAATGGCTAGCAAACTTTAAACAAGGTTGTATGTTGCCAGGTGGCAGAGAAAAGATGATAATAGATTTGACGATAACTGGTCCAGGAATGTTTTCACTCAAAGAGTTATTTGATTTGAGTAAAGAGTTAGGCGTACGTATCGAAACAAAATTGATGTTTGCATTTCATTCTGATATGGTATTCTCCGCATTTGCTTGGCCTAGAGAAATACTTGATAAAGTCATTGATGACAATTTAGCATATATGCTTCCTACCGCAGATAGACTACAAGACACATTAGTTAACACATTAAAAGAAATGAAAAATCGCCCTACATTTGCAGAACAATGGGAAGACCATCACGAACCCTCTGTTGGTGGAAGACAATTTCAAGCAAGATTAAGTCGTATAAGAAAAGACAAAGAGATGGGCATGCCCACTATAGAAGATATTTACCAAGAACATTGTCCTGAATTATACGACTGGTGGATGGAGTGCTGGGATGAGTAATCTAAGAACATTAGATTCAATGGAAAAGACACATCCAGACATGGACTTTAATAATCCTTGGCCTATTAATTTTCATGTAATGGAAAATCTTCGAAGTGGAAATAACACCGAAGGTGGCAAACGCACACATGAAACACAATGGATGTTTGATGAAGAGAAGCAATACAAAAAAGCAATAAAAAATAACCAGACGAATTATAGTTCAGATTTTACTTACAGTTTGAATAAACAAGGATGGAGATGTGACAATTTTGAAGATATGGACTTTAGAATGCAGTCTATAATATATCTTGGATGCAGTCATACTTTTGGATATTCAATTCCAGAAGAAGAAGTTTGGTGTTCCCAGTTACATAAAATGATAGAGAAAGAAGTGAACAAAAAGTATAACTTAATTAATCTTGGCGTACCGGGCGGGTCGGTTGATGAATGGTTGCGATTTATTCCATACATTAAGAAGTTTAATCCAGCAATGATAATCTCAAATACTCCACATGTTGGCAGAATGCTTTATATTGGTGACGAATGGGATATGCCTATCCCACTTACTATTGGTATGGATTTAAAATATCTAAGAAAAACGATTAAGATATACGAACAGTTGTCATTACATGCCAAGGATTGGTTTACATATAAGCACCACATGACGCTAAATGTGATGCAGAGTTTTTGTGAAACATTGAATATAAATTTTTATGAAAGTAGTTTTCCAATTATGTCTGATGATTTCAATAATAATATTGAGCCATATAAGTCCTTAAAGCATTCACAATCAAGATTTGGAAGAGACGGTTCCCATGCTGGTTTTGAAATTAATAATCACTATGCACGTACTATGTTAAGGAGAATTACAAGTGAGTAAAACATTTTGTACATTGCCTTGGATACATTTAGCAAGTCATCCTCATGGCGGAACTACGTTGTGTTGTGTTGCTGACCACCACAATGGTATTTCGCGGTCTAGGAAATACACAAAGTATTCAGACGATGACCCAAGAAGTGTCTCGGGAGACATATTCTTAGATTTAAAAAATAATACTATAGAAGAAGTTATGAACGGAGACTCGTATAATACTGTTCGATTAGAGATGTTGAATGGCGAAGAACCAGAGGCATGTAAGAAGTGTTATAGAGAAGAAGAGGCAGGCGTCTATAGTAAACGAATTAAAGAAAATAAAACATATGAACACTTCGATATTGAAGAGGCTAAAAATAGAACTAACGAAGATGGCTCATTGAACAAAGTTGAGTTAGAATTCGTAGAACTAAGATTGGGCAACATATGTAACGCTAAATGTAGGTCATGTAATCCATGGAGCAGTAGTAAGTGGATTTCAGATTACAACAAGATGCGTAAAAAGTTTACTACGTTACACCTATTCGATAAAGAGTTAAATCAATTTGACTGGCCAGAACAAGAGAAGTTTTGGGATGACTTGTTTGAAAAGACAAAGAACGCAAAAGTATTTTATATTAATGGCGGTGAACCTACATTAATTAAAGAACACTTTAGATTTTTACAGAGAATGATTGACGCTGGAAGAACTGGTGTGAAATTATGGTATAATATAAACTGTACCCAGATGACTGAAGAAATTATCAATATTTGGAAACAGTTTGATGAAGTGGAAGTTGGATTGAGTATAGATGATGTTGAGGCTAGAAATGAATACATAAGAAATCCTACTAAGTGGAAAGATGTGATAGCGACAGTAGACATGCTAATAGAAGCAAGAGACTCATTGCCGTTTTATGATTCCAAGAAACTGTCAATAAACATAACACAAACTGTTAGTTGGATGAATTATTTTTACTTAGACGAAATGATGGACTTTGCAAAAGACAAAGATATAAGAATTCATCATAACTTTGTAACACAGCCAGAAGAATTTTCTGTAAATGTATTACCTCTAGAAATTAGAAAAGCAGTTAATGATAAAATGGCACCATATTTTCCAGAAGACTGGGATCCTAACAAGATGGCACAGATGAGACGTAACGAACAGAAGCCTACTGATTTAAAGTTATTAAAGAAGGCAATGGACTATACAGATGAATTGGATAGCCTCAGAAATGAAAACTTTAGAATGACATTTCCAGAACTACACGATGAACTTCAGGAATACTTAGATGATATTAAATGATATTACCGAAGAGTTAAGAAAGACTGGAAAATTAGCGTTCAGGCCAACCCACTCTCCTTTAGACTGCACTCTTCCAAAAGCCCAACAGATGCCTTTGTCTAAGGATGGATACTATGAGATGACTGATGATTGGAATGTAGACTTACAGACAAGAAGCACCATGTCGCCAATAACACCTGAAGATAAAATTATACTATTTGTTGGAGATAGTTTTACGTTCGGTGATGGAGTAAAACACAAAGATACTTTTTGTGGCCAATTACAGTCTAAAGATTTTTTTAAAGACTACAAGATAATCAACATAGGAATTCGCGGAGCATCAAATGATTTGATTACTAATATACTTTCTAAGTGGTGTAACATGTATGCTAGTCAGATAGAGTATGTTATCATTGGCTTTTCATTTTGCTCTAGGCGAGTATTTTATACAGAAGCATCAAAATCAAAATATGTTTATGATGGTGTTACAAATATTAGTCCGGGTAATTGGAATTCAACAATCGAAGAACACAAATGGTTACAAGATATTTACGCCGCAACTCTAATATTGAGTACTGAAGAGATGGACAACAATAATTTTGAAAGAAATGTATTGCTTACAAAGGGTCTAGGAAAAATACATAACTTCAAAACTTATTGGTGGTCTATAGAAGAACACGCTTGGTATGGTGACCAAAATATCGATAGACTTGAGAACAATTCTGAAAGAATCGATGACGATGACTTCAAGTATATTGATATTGGTAAACCCTTTGACGACCCACCTACTCCTGACTATGAACAGAATTATATATCAAAAGAAGACAGACATTGGAATGAAAGTGGACACTCTATTATTGCAGACAGAATAATCAAAGCGATAGATGAATGTTAAAAGTAAATCTAAATCATTTGCATTTCAAAGATATAGGAGACTCGCAGTGGTGGCGCCATCTCAATTTTAACTTCGATTATTTTAATCTTTCTTTCAGCCAAGATATAAAATTTACAGACAGCAATAAATTAATTTATGAACCAAACATCTCACAAGAATTGGGAAACACTGGTATAGAATGTGTTAAAGATGGCAGCATAGTTAAACTAATTCCAAATAACACTAGAGTTATAATTAGCACAGTTCAGGAACCAATATGTGGCGAGGGTAACTTCTTTTACCACGAGAATATAAACATCAATGATAAATTAGAAACAGCGGGCGCTGATACACATAACGTATGCTGGGCATCTGGTGACTTTTTTGCACCAGAAAACAATACATCTAATATTAAAACGTTCTTTGTTCCTGGATGGAATCATTTCTATTGGGAAGAGATATATGATATACCAGAAGAACTTATAGACCAAAGAACATTTGACCATACGTTTCTGAGTTTTAATAGAATACATAAACCACACAGAATGTACTTCTTGTTGCGTATACGTGAGTTGGGAATGCTAGATAATAATCTAATTAGTTGTGCTAAAATGATGGACGGCGAAACATTTGAAGAACACATAGAATGGATTGTCGCAGACAAAAGAGAACACAAAGATATATATGATAAGTATAATCTTGTTGATAGTGAAAAGTTGAGAACAGAAGCGAACGAATTCATGAACGAGTTGCCTCTAGTACTAGACGTAGAAGACTTTCAACAAAATGGATGCTTCTATGATGATACAGTTTGGAGTTCAGCATCTTTCTATCAGAATTCTTTTATGAGTGTTCTAACCGAGAGTAGTGCGATTGGTCCCGGATGTTATATATCAGAAGTTATATTTAAAGCAATTGTGTTTATGCATCCATTTATGATAATAGGGCAACCGAGAACTTTAGAAGTTCTCAGAGAATGGGGATTTGATACTTTTGATGATGTATTTGATAATAGTTATGACTTAGAAGAAGACATGTTCAAACGAGCAGAGATGGTAATCGAACAGATGGAAGTGATTAACAAACTAACGCCCGAACAATTAGCCGTAAAAACACTTGAATTAAAAGACAGATTAGTGTATAATAAGAAAAGATACTTTAGTAAAGAGTTCAAAGAAATAACAAAATCGTACTTCGATGACGTTTATAATTGGTTAGATAATGAGATACAATAAAATTAAAGATGATAGTAAAACAGAGATAGTATCTGCTGATATATTTGAAGATAGTCGTGGAACAATCTTTAGTTTTCCTATTGATGATAACTTAACGGAATACAATCTTATGGTCACAAAGAAAGGTGATGAAAGAGGATATCATTATCATCCCGAGTTTAACGAGTACATGATGGTAGTCTCAGGCAGATGCGAGTACACAGAGTTTATTTCTAACGATGAAGACATAACTATTACGTTGAAAGTGGGTGACAGCATTCGTATACCTATCAACACATCACATAAGTTTCGAGCATTAGAAGATTACTCTTTCGTTAGTATGTTAACAAAACATTGGGATAAATGTAATGCTCCTATTATAAAGGTAGATAAAGATGGAAATGAAATTTAAATTTGATAATGGTGAAGTACTAACACTTGATGTATTTGATACATCGATAAGCAAAAAAATACTTGAACTATGCGAGACCTGTAAAGCAGATGAAGTTGAACTTTTTCAGCGAATCCTTTCACATCAAGCGGGACGCTCGATGAAGCATCTAGAACATATATCTCACTCTGTCAGACTAGAAGCATTAACATCAATACGTAAAGGCTTTGCACTGACTGGTATTGAACCTAATGTATCACTAAGTGATACACTGACAGTGCAAGATTGTAATATATTACACAGACAGTTTACTATGGAATGTATGAACTGGGGTGAAAAACCATCTGAATATAACATGGAAGACCTACAATATATCAATCAAGGAGTACATGACTACGAATCCACATTACCTACTCCAAATTATATGGAATATGAAGAAGATGATAAATTTAGTAGTGATATGATATTCGGTTACCACACATGGACCGATACTCCAAAGTATACTATAATTCTCACCGATGAAGAAAAACATGCAATATTACAAGAGAGAAAATTTCTCCACGCAGACGTATATCTGTATGACGAATGTAGAGTTGGAAAAAGTTTTCAAGATGCCTGGGCGCAGAACGATGACCCTAGCGAATTAGACATTCAAGATGTTGACCGTGTTGGACCGCTATTTAATTTTAGAAATTCAATACGAAAGAAACTATACAAAAGTAATGAATTTTATAACTGGCTAGAAAAATATGACAGCGTGGACAAACGATACGCAGATATTCCATTTGCGAACATTGTTAGTGGCAGATACCAAAATACACACAGGGCAAATTTATTGGACATCACATGGTAACTCCATTCGACACAGTACATAAGTTTGAAAGAGTGGTGGCTAATTACGCTAATGCTCCATATGGCATTGCAACTGATTGTTGTAGCCATGCTATATTTTTAAGTGCTATATACTATAAGAAGATACATGGAACTTGTACGGTTAAGGTACCAAAGAATACATATGTCAGTGCGCCAATGCAAATGATACATGCGGGATTTAATGTAGAGTTTATTGATAAAGAATGGAAAGGAGTTTATCCTATTGAACCTACAAACATTGTGGATGGTGCTCCTAGATTTACAAAAGATATGTACATTGAAGGAACTTATCAGTGCCTGAGTTTTCAATTCAAAAAGATACTAAGTACTATTAAAGGTGGTATGATTTTAACTGATGATAAAGATTTCTATGATTGGGCGCAACTTGCAGTGCATGACGGGAGAGACATGAGTGTGCCTTATGAAGAAGACAAGATGCAAGTTTTAGGTTATCATATGTTTATGACACCCGAAACTGCTGAGATGGGACTTGAGAACTTTATTAAAAATAAAGTAGTTAACGAAGATGTTGCAGGGTCATATACGTATCCCGACATCAGTTACATAAAGGATTTATAATGGCAAAGATAAAACAGATTGAAGAATGTAGAAGTTGTGGGAACAAAGAACTCACTACCGTGTTTGATATTGGAGATTTGAAAATCAATGCGTTTGTCGAAGAACCAAATCTTGATGTTGGTTCGGCGCCACTTGCATTAGTTCATTGTAACGAGTGCGACTTAGTGCAATTAACACACACCGTGAGAGAAGAAGACTTATATAAGAACTACTGGTACTTGTCTAGGTTAAACAAAAAGATTGTTGATAACTTAGAGAGTATCACAGTAGATGCTTCGTATGAAGTAGAATTACATGACAATGATATCGTAGTTGACATTGGTGCAAATGATGGCACGTTGTTGAGTTTTTATCCTGATAATGTAACTAGAGTAGGCATAGACCCAGCACAGAATATACACAACGAACTAAAAGACAATTGCGATATTATGATAGGTGACTTCTTCAACAAGAAGAATTGGGAAGAGAAGATGGGTGAGCAGAAAGCAAAGATTGTAACAACTGTTGCTATGTTCTATGACCTAGATAATCCAAACTCATTTGTACAAGACATCAAACGCATACTAGACGAGAGTGGAGTATGGGTATGCCAGTTAATGACTGCTCGACCAATGCTTGACACTAACGACCTAGGCAATGTCATACACGAACATTTAGAATACTATTCATACAAAGCACTAGTGAACTTATTAGAACGCAATGGACTTGAGATATACCAAGTGCGTGAGAACGACATTAACGGCGGAAGTTATCAGTTATATATTCAGCACTTGAATGAAGGCAGTTGTGAGTACGAAGAGAATTGTTCAGTAGAACGATACACTGATTGGAAAACAAACATCGATAAGAACAGAGACAAGACCATGAACTTCTTACGTTCTGAAGTAGAAGACGGAAAGAAAGTTTATATCATGGGTGCTAGTACAAAGGGTAATACAATCATGCAATACTATGGACTAGATAATGATGTGATTAGTGGTGCGGCAGAGATACATCCAGATAAGATTGGTAAGTATCTAGTTGGTAGTAGTATTCCTATTGTACATGAAGACGAAGCAAAAGAGAAGGCAGATTACTTCTTAGTATTTCCATTTCACTTCAAAGAATTGTTCGTCACAAGAATTTTAAAAGACTGGATTGCAGATGGCGGTAAACTTGTATTCTGTACACCAGAATTTGAGGTGATAGGCTGATGAACGACTTTGTTTACAAAGAAATATATAGCGAAATCAAAAACAATTATCGCTCAAATTGGACAAAAAGTGATATCGAAAAGATGATGGGGGTATCTTCTATATCTACAATGAGTACATCACGGATGAATGCAATATTAGAGGCTATCAGATACATTAAGAAGAAGAATATACCAGGAGACTTCGTTGAATGTGGGGTATATATGGGTGGTAATATAGCATTAACTGTCTCTGAAATGAATGCCTTAGATATAAATCGTTCTTTCTGGGCATATGACACATTTTCTGGTGTACCTAAAAACGAATTAATAGAGAATGACACTCACATAATAATGAATAGTGAAGGTCCCGGAGAGAGTGTAGAAAGTAGATATTTCGATGATAAATGGTGTTACTGTGATTTAGACGAAGTTAAACAGAATGTTTTAATAATATCTAAAGAACTAATACATTGCAGTGATGAAACAATAAAAGATATTGTAAATGAGAAAGTGACGTATGTTAAAGGCTCAGTTATAGATACGATACCTGCGATATTACCAGAACAAATATCTTTTATACGATTAGATATGGATATTGCGACACCAACCAAACATACACTAGAACATATATGGGACTTGATACCCGTAGGTGGAGTAATACATATAGATGATTATAATATGTTTTCTGGTGTACATGAAGTCGTAGATGCGTTCTTTGAAGACAAATTTGTATACACACAAGAAATAGATGATTGTGCGATTTCGATAGTGAGGTTATCTTAATGTTAATGACAAGTGAGAATATGATAGGGAAGAAGGCACATCCAATTGACGATGTTAAGGGAGTAAGACTAGTAATGATTATTTGTAATCATTGTCCTTATGTCTTGTTTAGGATGCCAGCAATATCAAAGATAATAAAAGAATATAATAAAAGAGTACATTGTGTCGCAGTGAACAGCAACGATGCAAGTCCAACAACAGACGATAGTAGTCCAGAAGATGCACCAGAATTCATGGAAGAGTTTGTGAACAAGTATGGATTAGCATGTGGTTATATATTTGATGAAGACCAAAGCATAGCAAAGGCATATGGCGCAGTTTGTACTCCAGAGTTTTATGTTATTGATGAAGATGATACTATTGTATATCATGGTGAACTAGACCCAAGTCATACAAGTAATGATTTGATGCCAACTGGTAGCAGTCTACGTCATGCATTAGATTTAACATTAGCAGGCAAGTCAATTAATTGGGAACCAAACCCATCATTTGGTTGCAGTGTTAAATGGAAAACAGAATGAAAAAAATACACGCATTTGGTTGTAGTTTAACGGCAGGACATCATTGGAGATATATGTTTACTGATGATAGACCGGACACTATGAGTTCACGAGATAGAATACATGTAAATGATGAGGTAGAGTTACAGAGTTATGCCGTCACTAGTGGGTCAAATGATATGCAACTAATTCAATATGCCAATGAAGTCCACTATAATCACATAGTTAAAGATGATATCATAATCTGGCAAATAACTAATCCAGAGAGAAGAATAGTTAGTACCAGAAATATATATGATACCATCAATCTTCCAACAGACAGTGATGGACGTTTAAGCCGGGATGATGGATATCTTGATGTTGACCATGTTTTTAATCCAGAGATAAGAATTGAAGGATGTGAGTTGTCAGTAAAGTCCCATCTTCGTCAAATGCCATCTTCGAATATCAAAGAATCAAGAATCAACGTATATCAGGTATTATGGCAACTTAATGGAATTAAGAGAGAAAATACCAAACTACTTGTGTTGTTTGGATGGAATGGAATTTTTGAGTCAGATATTGAAAAACAAAATGTGATGAAGTTTTTAAAGAACAAAGATATAGATTACATTGAAGATTCTATGTGTGAATGGTCTATAATAAATGGACATGATATCAATGATACCAATCACCCCACAGATGAAGGCTATCTCGGATTCACTCGTAAAAAACTTATGCCTAAATTACAAGAACTAGGATGGATAGAATGAAAATAGGATTAATAGGATTAGGCGTAGTAGGCAAAGCATGTAAGACTGGCTTTGAGCATTGTGGGTATACAGTTATACCACATGACATTACACTTGACACAAAAATAGAAGACTTACTGGACGCAGAGATTGTTTATCTATGTGTGCCAACTCCCACAAATAACAAAGGTGAATGTGACACAAGCATCGTAGAAAGTGTCATTGCCGAACTACGACAAGCAGACTACGAGGGCGTTATAGGTATCAAGTCAACTGTAGAACCAGGAACAACTGAAAGATTGATTAAGCAATACGATGATAGAATTGTATTTGTGCCTGAATTTTTAAAAGAACGTAGTGCAGAGTATGACTTTATATTTGACCACAAGTTGTTACTAGTTGGAACAGACAATGTAAACTATTATTATCTAGTACAGCGTTCACATGGTAAACTTCCAGAAGATATTATGAGAGTCTCACCAACAGAAGCAGAACTAATGAAGTACTATCATAACACGTTCAATGCGTTGCGTGTAGTATTCTCTAATGTGATGTTTGAGATAAGCGACAAAATGGATGCTGATTATGACAAAATTAAAGAGGCGTTCTTACGCAATACTGATTTACCAGACGAGTACTTAGATGTCAAGCCAGAACTGCGAGGCTACGGCGGTGCGTGTTTACCTAAAGATGTATTAGCAATGAACCATGCATGTAAGAAATTAGGAATACCAAATAAATTATTTGAGTATATTGATAAAGAAAACAAACTGTTTAAGAAAACAGTATTCAAAGGTATGAGAAAATGAAAATACTAATCACTGGTGCCGCTGGATTTATTGGCCAAGCATTAGCAAAACAACTAGAGAACAGTGAGCATGATGTTCGGTTGACTGATATACGTGAGCCTGCTAACACATACGGACACACGTTTGACACATGTGATTTAACAAACACAGAATCAGTTACGTTTTTACCAGAAGCAGATATAGTATATCATTTGTGTGCGTATAATAATACTGCACACTTCTATACAAAACCATTGTCTGTTATAGATAGCACTATGACTCCAACTATCAATCTAATTCATAGATATAAGTATTCAAAAACAAAGTTTGTATATGCGAGTAGTAGTGAGATATACGCAGGTGGGGTACAACTAGGTATTACAGAAATACCAACACCAGAAATCAATATAGGTATAATCAACGAGATAGATAACACACGATGGAGTTATGCCGGTAGTAAACTCATGGGAGAGATTGCGGTACATGCCGCACACGAAGAATATAATTTAGATTATGTAATCATTAGGTATCATAATGCATATGGTAAAGAACAGAAGAATCATTTTATTCCAGAATACGCTGACCGATTAAGAGAAGGTGACAATGTGTTATATGGTCACGATGAAACTCGTGCGTTTATATATATTGATGACGCCGCTGAACTAACTCTTAAAGTTGGTGAAAAATTAGTGAATGACACAATTCACATTGGCAATCCAATAGAATCCTCAATCGGAGATGTTGCTAAGATTATAAGAGAGATTGTAGAGGTTGATAGAGAACCCACATACAAAAACGCACCCGCTGGAAGTGTTTCCAGAAGATGCGCCGATGTTTCTAAGTTACTGTCTTTGGTTGGTGATTATGAATTCACAAGTCTCAAAGACGGGTTAATTAAGACTTTGACCTAATTACTTTGCAGTTAGATACTTTGCTTCGTTTGGCTTCAGTAAGTCAAAATTAAAATCACCTTCATTTAGCAACACCATACCATTAGTTTTGTGTGCTGAACCTCCCAAATATATATCCATGTCTCCATCTTTATCTAGGTCTCTAAATTTAATCATACTGATAAAGGCGTTCCATGGATTTGCTTCGTGGTCAGGCACATAGTCAGCAGGCGCCTCAAGTAAATGAAATAGCCCGTGGTCTTTAAACTTCTTGTTACCTAAGTTTTCAATAATACTGACCGCAGTACCAACATAACGATGTCCTGCTCTACTGTAGACAATATCTAGGTCACCATCACCGTCTAAATCGGCTGCTGAAACTTCAGGAGTGTTACCTAATTTCCTGTGCCTCTTTAAGTTGGTTCTGTTGTTTTTGTGAAAATTACCTCTGCCATCATTCCAAACAACAGCGGGAGACATATGTGAATCTTTTGAAGAATCAAATTCCATTGAACCCACTAGTACGTCTAAATCACCATCACCATCCATATCAGCAAGTTCTAGGGCAAAAGAAAATATACCACCACACTTACGTTTCTTTAGAAAGCCTGTGCCATCATTCATTAAACACCATAAAAATGTTCCTGTTCTCCAGTCAGATTCCGTGATAACAACATCCATATCGCCGTCATTGTCAATATCACCAACAGCACCGCCATGGTCGAAATTAGCAAAATTAGGATGACTTAGGTGTGTATCTGATGATTCTAACCAAGTACCGTTCGGTTGGCTTAAAAAGTAACTGTCTCTAAAGCCATCATGAGTACCAACTCCATGGTCATAAACATAAAAGTCAAAAACTCCATCATTATTATAATCAGCAACAAGACTTCCTTTTCCTAGTGACAATCCTGGGTCTTCACGGTTATCAATAAGAAGCCCTTTTGCCTTAGTGAGTTTGCGATTTTCATCACCTAAGAATAACTGTGGTAAAGGTTTATTCCCTTTACATTCACCACCACCACAAAGTCCACCAGTATTATCTCCAACCATATTCTGAGCATCATACTTCATAGACCCGACATAAATGACATCAACATATCCATCATTATTAAAATCACCCATCTGCCATGCTTCTTTAATTTGAAATGCTGGGTAATAACCTCCAAATGGCGCCATGAAGAAGTCAACATTGGGGTCGTTTTCAATATCAATGCCCGCTAATCCTACTGGACCACTGGAGACTGAACTGCTATTAGATGAACCGTTACATGCATACACAAAATAAGAACCATCAGCAGAAATGCTTTGAACGGGCTCGCTACCATCGGGACATCCAGCGGCTTTAGTAACCCCTGTACAACCGACAAGTAATACTACGAAAGAAAACAGTGCAATTATATTTCTCATACTTTATACCTCTATCTTTTTAATTAATATAAGTATATTATAGCACATTCCTCGGTTCTGTCAAGTTTTCAAGTGATATAACGCTCATAAAGTCGTATTCATCAGCATTTGGCTCTTCAAACATCTTATTTGTGTCTTCGAATCTACTCTCTTTGATAGTATTTAAATATATAACAAAGTCACCATCAAATATTTTTCTTGTTTCTCTAGTAGGACAAACAAAATCAACCACGACTATTCCTCCCATAGAAACAATTTCATCTGCTAACTGTCTCATTCTCTTTGCTTGTCGTGTTCTACCTTCAGAACTAAAGTCCCAGTCATTATATTCTTTTCGCACCTCATCAGCATTTAATGATTTAGCATCTAGTGATTTTACCAACTCATTTGCTAATGTTGTTTTACCACTTCCTGGTAATCCAAAAATCAATATCTTCATTGTTGTCTAGTGTTTCCATAATGATTAACTTCAATGTCATCATCACCTATAAATTTTCGCCATGGGTCAACTACAACTGAGCCCGATGGGATTTCACAATATAATTGGTCAGTATCATCACCCTCTTCTTGCATATACTTGTATGTAGTACTTGCACTATGAGCCAGCAAGAGTACACAAGGACCATCAGGTTGATTATCATCTCCTGTGAGTGGGTCAACATATGTAACTTCATGACCTCTCTTATTTAAAAAGTGGGCAATCAACATACTGTAACTTCCATCTAAGTAATGAACTCCTGGCTTATATGATTTGCCATGAATAACTATGGGCAAGTCTCTTTCGTTAGCATAATACTCTAATCGTTTTGCTATATTATCTGCCTGTATCTCACGTGCATTCATAATAGCATCAAACAAATCATATCCTAAATTTAACTCTTCAGCCATGTAGCGTAGTGCAATGTTATCACGTGGATGACAACCACCACCATCACCCATTCCAGCAGTCATATATTGTGGTCCCATAATACGCATCGTAGAATGAGCAAGAGCAGTTGTTACCACGTCAACATTAATGTTGCCTTGCTTCTCTGCTACATCTTGTATCATATTCACCAGACCTATCTTAGCACTGATGAATGTATTGTAGAAAACTTTTATACATTCACATTCGTCCCATGTGCCTATTTCATATCGTGGATCATTTTCCATTATAGTCTTATAGAAGTCAACTAGTTCTTTTGCATCACCAGTCTCACTTCCGTCTTCCGTTCCAATCATGACCATCTCAGGATTAACCATATCCCATGCAACAGAACCCATTGCGATTAAATATGGATTATATATAAATCGTGTGTTAGTCACATGCTTAATAAACTCTCTGCGTACTGTTCCCGGAAGAACAGTAGAGATAAGAACAAGTAATTGATTCTTGTTCATAACTGCATTCGCTTTTTGTATGACTTCGATTACCGCATCATATCCAAAATCTTTTGGTGACAAATGGGCAGTTGGCGCACTCCCATCATACGACATATCATGAGGAGTAGGAACTGCGATGAACACTATGTCTCTGTCTTGTACTGCTGACGAGATGGTAGTGAACATAGTAATATGTTTAGTATCTTGTATTTCTATATCATACCCAGATACGTCATGTCCTTTCTGTGCAATTGCTTCAGCACATGGCATTCCTAATTTTCCGACACCTATAAAACCAATCTTCATCTTTATTCCTTGTGAGATAATTATACACGTATTTATCTTAGATAAATAATTGCATGACAGAGAATAATAACAAACTAACAATCGATGATTTGATAACAATAACTCAGATGCAAGGATGGAATAATGCTAATGTGCCCGGACATGTCTGCCAAGACCCTGGCATCTTTAGGTATCTTCCAATACTACAACCAACTACAACTGAAGTTGGGTTTTCATATCTGGCTTATATCCGTTTCAATGCCGGTATGGAATATCTCAGTCAGCCAAACTTACGTCCAAAACATAATAACCGAGAAGGCTTCTTAGAAAATGATCCTGAATGGTTCACAAAAGGTCAAACAAAATACAGAGATGGAATTGTACCCAACTTTCTACATGAAGATTTAAAATCTGGTAAATGCGAGAAAGTAATAATGGACTATTCCCTGGAAGGATTCCACGAACTAGACTGGGACTATATTAGTGACCTATTTGGTATTAAGAAAGACAAAATAATTTTGCTAACATCTATAGTCAATGCAGAATTGCTAAATGCTGAAAGTGAAGTTACTGTATTATATCACAATCACTGGGAACAATTTGTGGCGCAACTACCTTTTTATTCAACAGATACGGAACAAAAATTATTTCAAAAACGAATAAAGCAACAACTTCAAGATATTGACAATTTAAAAATAAGAAAATATCACGGATTAAACTATAATCGAAGACCTCACACACACCGAGTTTATTTACTTTCAAAGTTGCAGTCTCTAAATTTGATAGAACAAACATCGTATAGTTGGGGTGGATTTATTAATGAAGGTTTAACTCTAGACCATTATTCAGAGTGGAGCACAAACGTTGACAAGGCATGGCAACTCGCGGCTGAACGTGGTGACTTCCTTAAGGGCAATAAGGATTGGGAAGGATTGAACTGGGCATTGCACCACCCAAAGAAGTCATTTCCCAACGAAGACTTGAACATAAACAAAGCAGACAGTATAAATTTTGACCATGTTAAAGATTGTTATTTTCAAATAGTATCTGAAACTTTTGCACTGCATACCGACCCACATGTATTCTTGTCTGAGAAGGCATTTAAACCATTTTTGTGTGGCATGCCGTTTGTTATGTGGGGCACAAAAGGTTCGGTAGAAACGTTACAGAAAATGGGATATAATACATTCGATAGATGGATTAATCATGATTACGATTCGTGCGATAATTCTGCAACTAGATTTACAGCATTAACAGAAGAAATAAAAAGACTATACGCTATATCACCAGAAGAGTGGAGCATCATGTTAAAAGAAATGTTACCAGATATAATACACAATTTTAATACTATTATCGCTAAAGGGTACAGTAATAAACCCAAACTACCATTGCTAGTAACAGGGTTTAATCCCAAGCCAAGAAGGTTTGATATAGATTTAAGTGGCTCAATAGTTTATCTTGATATGGACAAAGTAATCGAATAAGACTAACTATTATTTTCTAAGAATGAATGCTATAAAGCAACAGTAAAGTAAAAATACTATAAACAGTCCCATTAGATTTCTATTTCATTTAATCCAAATTCTCTATCTAAGTATTTATATTCTACTTTAACTGGGTCCCAAACTTGAATATGTTCCATTACTTTTTGTGGGTCAAAAGGACCGCAAGTATAAACATCTAATTGTATTAGGGCTGGGTCTGTGTCATTCCATACATGACATGCGAAGTGTGATGTTTCAATAATAACAACACAGGTTGGTCCGTTGTTACCTGGCATATAATCTATATTTGCTGATATGGGACCTGATAGGATTTTCATTCCTATTTTGTCTACTAGTTCCACCATCCACTCTTTTAATTCATCTTCTTCTGGTGGCTTGTTGGCTTCTATTCTCAATATGATATGTTTGTGTACTAAGTCCATGCTCATCTATCTCCTCCTTTGATATCTAATTGTTAGTACTATTTATTAAAGTCGGATGTATATTGAGTGGTGTATTCTTAACTCATAAAGGCTAGACCGATTTCCCACGCAATCCAAAATGATGCCATGAAAAGAATTACATTAATCCATTTTCTATTTAAACGTTCTATGTTGTTCATAATATTTCCTGTTAATTCTATTTACTCATTCCGTATGCACTACCTGTAAGTATTGCACCAAAAGCCAAGTGAAATAATCCGCCACCCATGAGAGTGAATGGTGAATGTTGTGCTGTAATCATACTCATCAATTCTAACTGAACCAATACCTGTTCAGTGTTTTCAACAAGCAACAGTAATGAAGTTACGTCTGGTCTCGTAAGCCCGTACCAAATCGGCACGAACATAAAATCGTAAAAGCAAATCAAAAGGTACACAGACAAGGCAGACCATCGCCATGTCATTGTACTTCTTTCTAAATCACTTAACACAGTTAAGTGCTTCTTTGCACATGGTGGCTTCAACGCCCCAAATCATTAGTGCGACAAAGCCAATTACGGCTACTGCTATTATTACAAATTTCATATTCATAACTTTCTCCTTTTCTTATCTTTGTTTTACCAGAACTTTAGTTTTCCAGCCACCTTTTTAGTACCGTTCACCGCAGCCCTTCCACCGTTTACCATACCACCGCTAACAGTGTTTGCTACTTGACCAGTCTTCTTGTATGCTTTATTACCAGCGTCTTTAGTTTTCTTCCAAATACTCATAACTTTCTCCTTTCTTAAGAGGCGAGAGGGTTAGTTGCTTTTAATCTAACTGCTTCTATCTTCTCGTCCTGTAATTCATTTTCTTTTTTAACTATAGATACTTCTTTGTCAATTTTAGTTAACGTATCTTTCATAGCATCTAAGTCTGAAGTAATAGCCTCTTCAACACTATCAATCTGTTCAGCCAAAACTGAAAGGTCAACTTCACTGCCTGCTTCCACTTTTTCTCTTAGTGCATCAATTCTATCTATCAATTCTACTTGCATTGCTGAAACTGAGTTTGACAGCACGTCAACTCTTTTTGTTATTGGCGACATAGAGACCATCTTCTTCTTTTCTAAGACACCGATGCGAGTATTAAACTCACCCCAAGCATAAAAGCCACCGCCGATTGTACAAATTACACCAACTAGTGATGCGTAAGTTGTTAATTTATTCATTAAATTCATTTTCTAACTCCTCCAATTCCGCTTCTAAGCGTCTTATATTATTATTATTCGTATTTATCTCTTCCTCGTAAATTTCCATCGGGTCATTCGCTACATACTCTCCTAATGTCACATCTTGGTAGACTTCTTTGCGGTACGGGTCTAGAAGAGTGCTTTCAGCATACCACTCATTGTTATCTGGTAATTGCATTGGGTCATATAATACCTGTGATGTATATTCAGTTATGTCTGGTTGCTGGTCTATCATTGCTTGTGCTAGTATAAATGAAGTTGCTTTTAGTTTTAAATCAATACGAGTAAGGTTTGCTGACACACGAGCAATAACTCTTTCGATACTTGCCTGTATCTCTTCTACCTGTGCTTCTGTTTGTTCAGCATCTACTTCAGTCTCATCTTCAGCATCAGTTTCTTCAACGTCAGTCTCAGCATCAGTTTCTTCTTGCTCGTCTAGTTCTTCACTTCCTTCAGAATCATCACTGGCTTCTTCATCATTAGTCCCGTCTGATGATTCAGTACTGTCTTCGTCTCCTTCGTTGCTATCCACTTGCTCTTCCACATCACTACCGGACTCTTCTTCAGTCGCTTCTTCATTGTTTTCTTCCTCTACTGCTTCTTCCTCAGTTGGCTCTGCCTCTGATTCAGTTTCTGTTTCTTGTTCCTCTTCTATTGGAGCCTCTTCTTCAATTGGTGCTTCTTCTATTGGAGTCTCTTCTTCTATTGGAGCCTCTTCTTCGATAGGTGCTTCTTCAATTGGTGCTTCTTCAATTGGTACTTCTTCTTCGATAGGTGCTTCTTCTATTGGAGCCTCTTCTACTATTGGTGTTTCTTCTACTAGTGGTGTTTCTTCAACGACAGGAGTTTCTTCAACGACAGGAGTTTCTTGGACAATAGGAGCGGTTTCCATTGTTACTTCTGGAGTATTCATTTCTTCTGTCATAACATCCTGTACTTCTTCAAAGAACTGTTCTTCAGTTATATTCTCTTCTGCTAATGCATCTGAGAACTCCTGCTCCATTCCTGCTTCTTCTATAATACTAGTAAACGCTTCTTCAAAAGTTTGCTCTGGTTCGAAACTTAGTTCCATGTCCATCGCTTCATCCATTGTGACATCAATGATTGTGAGTTCTTCAACATCTAAGTTCACCACTTCAATGACTGTGATTTCTTCAACAACTGTGTCTACTGCAATCTCTTCAATGACTTCATCTAAATCTTCTACAATGTCATCTAGCCCAGGCTGTTCACCTGCACAGGTTGATGGTGTCTTTTGCCAACAATATTCATATGCAACTACCTGAGAAACCGCGGTGGCTACTGAAGTTGCTATTGACGATTCTGTATGCTCCGCTACTGTGTTAGTTGATGTTGTGACTTCGTTATGTTTTATATTTAATTCTATATCGTCAATATCAGGTCCGCGGTGTAATGAGCCTGTATAGTTTGATGTGTCGCTACTTACTTCTGCATCGATAGAGAAGTCGGTTGCAGAGTTGTTACCTTGAATATATGTATCGTCATAGTCTACCCATTGTCCACAGTTATTACCTGAACATCCCGTGTCAGTGATAACTCTTGTTTGTGTTGTAACATTACCAGCACTATCTGTAATAGTTTGTTTAAGTGTTACTACGTTTGTCGATGAATTCCAAAACCATAGGTTTGCTTTTAGTGTTGACTTGAAACCATTTTTGATTTCAGCATCAGACATACCAGTTTTAGCCTTAACTGAGTCTATTTTTTGTGATACAACTGTGTCGTCTTTTGCCGCTATAGCACCACCAGTAGATGGACGATTTGTACTGTTTGATGGAAGGTTTGGATTAGAATTGTGGCTGCCGGTACCATTACTAACAGTCCACCCCGTTGAACCAAATTGTTCCCCTGCCTTGTCTGGGTCATCAAACGTTGAGTTGGTTAATATATTACCAGAGTCTGTAAGATTTTCTGATATTGAAGTTGTAGTGGTTGTATATTCTGGAGTTACTACTGTCGTTGTCACCTTAGTAGTACACACTCTAGTTGTGGTTGTAGTTACAGTAGTGTCGCCCTCTACTGGATTATTCTGTACTGTTACCGGAACAACCGTGTCTACACAAGTAACTGATGTCGATTGTGTAGTCTCAGCGTAAGCGGTTTGATTGCTTACTACCGAAAGAAGTATAACCGAGAGGATTAACTTCCACATGTCTATCTTTGATTAACAGGTAGGAGCAGTTTAACTCTGCCGTCCTCTTGTAATTCTATAGTGGCGTTTTTATCTAACTCAGTTACCTCGATAACCATTTCTTGAATTCTTTCTTTTCTGTCTAGTTCATCGTCTGCCCATTTAGCGGCACGTTCTTCTTCAGTAATTAACTCAGCCGCTTCTCTTAGAATTCGGTCTGCTTCAGCCTCTTCCTCTACTATGCCTTGAAGACGTTCAATCTCTGCCTTTTGGGCAGCAATCAATTCTGCCTGAACTTCCTTCAATTTTGCTATGTCATTCTGTAGAGCATTATTTTGTTTTGCAACATCTTCGATGTCTGTTTTCAATGATGCATTTTCTTCTAGTGTGCCTTCATCTTTCGCAATACGTTCGTCAATCTTTAATCGTTCGTCAATCTTCTCAACATACTTCTCGTAGTCTGGGCGTTCGATGTCATACTTCTTCCATTGTTTAACAGCGGCTCCACCAATCTTGCCTTCAAATGGGCAAGGAGTTCCGGCCTGTTCCATGGCTTCAAAGACACGTTCATCCTGACAAAGGATTGCAACTGCGGCCACCTTCATGCCGTAATCGTTTAGGAGTTTAGATAGTTTCATACGTTCACAATTCATATCACGTGTTGTAGACCCACCTGTTATACCAATGCCTGGTAATTGTAAACCACCTGACCTACCAGTTGCACATATATCTTGTGAGTATGCACTCATACCTGGTGCTGATGCAGTAGGTACTGGTACTTTTGTGTTGTTACTATTTGTAGTAGTGTTATTCGTTGTGCTTGTAGTATCGTTAGTAGAACCTGATTGATACGTATTTGTATTCTCTGCTGAATAACCACCTGTGATTGTTGTGTTCGACCCAGAAGTGTTTGACTGGTCGTTAGTAGTTGCTCCACTGCTCGTTGTGTCAGCGAAGGTTACTGTTGAAAAACTGGTCAGTGCTAAGACTAGACCTATTCTAAAAAACTTCATGTGAAACTCCTCTAAAGGTATTACGTGATTTATTATGTACGCATGTATTTATAAATACGTTGTTAACTATAAACTACGTATATAGAAGTTATTGTTTAGAATAGGTTATCTTTTATCTTTGTATTGTTTAAAAAAGTTGTTCAGGTGTGGCATCTTAACAGTCCAATTTTGGTCTGGTGATATAATCTTCCACTTGTAAAGGTCACGCCACAATTCGTCAAGTAGTTTCGCCTTCTTAGTTTCATTATATATTTCTCCTCTAAGATAATCAACAATTGTTTTTAGTCCTCTTAGTTGGCTTGTGCCTGTATCTGGAAGAGTTTCGTCATAATTTTCATTTACATAGGTGTCTTTAATCCACTTCATGTGTTCTTCATATATGGTGACAATCTTTTCTTTATACCACTCTGGTAAGATTTGAATATTTTGATTGTGTGGATAGTTTATGAAGTTAGGAAACAACCATTCTTTGGTCCATCCATTTTCTATACAGTATCGATTAAACTCTGGGAAAACTTCTACGTTCATAATACCAATTGTTACTCCTGGACTTAGATAAGTATCGGGTAATTCTTTTAAGATACGATTGTAGTTTTCAACAAATATGTCCCATTTCATATTAGTTCGAATGTACTCAACTGTATCGCCCATCCCATCTATGCTTGGTATAATATGGACATTAGTAAATTTTTTCCAATAGTCTTGTACTATATCTTTCTTTTTATATGTGAGCGAAGTTAGATTAGTATTATATCTCAATCTACAATCAGTGTTGTTTGTTTCTAGTAGTACATCTAAAATCTTTGTATGCTCTGGATATAATAGAGGTTCGCCACCAGCAAAATAAATTTCTTCTGCGAACTGTATGTATGGTTTAATCTTGTCAAAACAATCAACATGAAGAAACTTTTTCACATGGCGAGTTTCTTGTATTTTAGAATATTCGATTGGTAATGACTGTACTGTTTCATTTTTCCACTGTTGTAGTTCATCTAACTTTACATCATCTTCATACCAACTACTACTGTATCCATGACCACACATGCGACATTTCAGATTACATATGTTTCCAAATCTTATATCAAGGTATATGATATTAGGCTCGGCAGTGCCATCCTCTAATGTGTTAGCAACACTCTCTTTTGTTTTCTCTGTTAAGAATTGGTTGTTGAATACATTTCTTCCACTTTGGTCTTGTCTACCCGCCGCATCATGTGTGTCACAGTTCTTACATCCAGGATGTGTCTCACCATTTAAGAAACGATTTCGCAAATCTTTAAAAGCAGAATGGTTCATCAATTCATTAACTGTATCATAGTCGTTTATGTTTCCAAAATCTGGTGAGCCAGTAGGCATACCATCTTCGTCTTTCAAATAATCAGAGTTCCAATAGCAACACGGCAAAGACTCACCTCCCGGTGTTACATGCAGGTGTGTCCACGGAGCGGCACAAAACTTTTTATTATCTTCTAACTTAATCATAACTGTATTTATCACCCACAAAAAAGGAGCCATATAGGCTCCCATTGTTCAAACTATTAGTGAGGTTATGAAGTTAGTTCAACACCATCCTTATAGAACTTGTGGCTAAACATTCCATCTTCTTTCCATGACCAACCTTCTGAGTTAGCAAACTTCTGAATGTAATCACGAACTGAATCCATGGCAAGACTTTCTATTTGCCACTTAGGTTCATAACCCATAAGATTCATACCACCACCTTTGCCGTCCATGATAGTAGAAATATAATACCTTGAAACAAATTGTCCCATCATAGTGCCATCTGATTCTTGTTTGTCGAATAGATTATCACCATCATAGAACTCAATGACTGGTTCTTCTTTTTCGTAAGTCAAACAATCATCACGACCATACTTGTCGCCTTCTTCAACAATACGAATAGTCCACGGTTGACTTCTTTCGTTGTCAATAAACTTTGCTATCTTATTCATAGTTTAATCCCCTTATCTTTTAGAAACATACTTTCGTTATTCAAAGTATGAATAGCCGCATTGGCATAAGTCATAGCCAATTTGTGTGCCTCTACATTCTTTTCTAATGTGTTAATTTTAAACGATGCTAGAGTAGTAGCACCAAAACCAATAATACAAAAAACAAATAAAACTGAGATTGTTATTCTTGTTACCATATTACGCTCCTGTCCAACGGACTTTATAGTCAGTATCAAAGATATTCCCACGAGGAAAGTTCCTCGCTGGTGCTGACCATGAAGCCGCCATTAGAATATCACCCTTTTTAAATTTGGAATCTGTGTCAGTGTTGACAATGAATGAGTGTGCTGAACCGCCACTAAGGATTTTAATGTATTTCTTTCCGAACTTGAATGTTAATTCGTCTGCAAACTTCTTAATTCGCGGAGCATTGTCAATTGTATATCGTTCAGATACTGCATCAGCAGACCTTGTTGCAAAACCAACATAGTCGGCATTAACTTTTCTAAGATAGATGTCTAAAAACAAGTCATTCTTTAACATAACACTCACCTCTTTTATTGAATATACTTATAGTATACACCAAAATCGATATCTGTCAAGTTTTTGACTAGTTTTATTTCTCTAGTTGTGCCAATGCTAGTTTGGCCGAGTCTGATGCTACTCGAATGTCTGCTTCTAACTGTTCTAATAGCGTTTCTGCCTTAGATACATGCTTTGACATGGTATAATCTTGCGTCCAGTTAGCACGTAGATGCACATCATTCAAACTTTTACGTATAGAATTGAATGTAGTGTCTATCTGTGCCTCTGAAAGAGTGGTCATTGCAGGCTCATTACTGAATAACTCTTCAACTACTTCGTCAGCAGTTTGAATAATCTCTTTGACAGTCGAACCAAACTTACGTCTAGTGACTGTTTTACCACCATCTGGTGATTCATATATGTATGGCTCTGACATAATCTATCTCCATTGTATTAATCTACGAATATTTATCTAGAATTAATATAGGATTGGCGAATGGATTACACTCACCAATCGAATATAGTATGATACTAGAAGTATCGTACATTACCTTACTCATGTATCACACCGCATAGTACAATACATAAGGTAGCAATAAGACGCTGGTTACGAATTCAGCGATAGCATACGTTCTATCCGCTCCTACCATATTATTGGTAAATGTCTAGGGTCTTTGACTAGAAGAACCTACTAGAGTCACGCCTCACTTGTTTTAAATCGCAGAGATACGATAGGGGTTATTACTTACCGTGTAACTCTGGTAATCCTTTTTCGACATAGTTATGAACTGCCTCTTTAGAATTAGAAGTAGCCGTCTCAGCATCTTTCCGTGTAACTTTACCATTACGTTCCCAACACGCAATGATATCATCACGTATATACAATAATGGAGTTCCCGTTGGATATTCATGTGCCCAGTTATGTGCCATCTTCATAGCATTCTCTCGGACTTTTGCTTTCGATTTAGATTCGTAATACCCATCGTATCTAAATTTGATGCGGGCGAT
>Ga0209815_1000104_pt1 | contig 60787 bp, 53 predicted proteins | sample CoawatmetaG00DNA_FD_187507 | JGI IMG/M metagenome (GOLD analysis project Ga0209815, IMG submission 187507) | Marine microbial communities from the West Antarctic Peninsula - Coastal water metaG002-DNA (SPAdes) (version 2) | ecosystem: Environmental > Aquatic > Marine > Coastal ...
ACCTATCACCCTTACCTATCACCCTTACCTATCACCCTTACCTATCACCCTTACCTATCACCCTTACCTATCACCCTTACCTATAACCCTTACCTATAACCCTTACCTATAACCCTTACCTATAACTCTTGGCTACCCCTGCTAGCTGTCACGTCGGCTATTTCCTAAAGGTAGCAGTACAATATTTCAGATAGGCCCTAGGTATACTCTTGCGATCAATCAGGGCCCGCTTATGGATGCAATCGTATTCATAAGAAGAGAGCATTTTTCTGAGCGTAAGCGAGTTATGCGAACGCTGAAAAGGTTTGCAGCCATGTGACCGATCGCAAGGGTATGCACAGGGACTATTGTGCACCCAGCCCGCCTACCAAAACCAAACCCGAGATCCCTAGTCACGACGTTATGTCGCAATGGTAGTCGGCTAGGCTTGCAACCTAGGCATCGCCGAATGATTCCCGAGGCGGCTGCATGAGATCCCTCGACTTCGCTCGGGATGACAAGGAAGGCGTAGGGATGAGATATACAGGGCAAGTCAGAGAGTCAGAGAGTCAGAGAGTCAGAGAGTCAGAGAGTCAGAGAGTCAGAGAGTCAGAGAGTCAGAGAACTAGAGAACCAAATATTGAATAGGCTGAATTTAAACCAAAAAAAATCCCCGACTGCCAAAGCAGCCGGAGATTTTTTAAACGCTTTTGAAGATTAGGCTTCTGGAGCCGTCTCTGCAGCAGCTGCTGGAGCTTCAGGAGCAGCAGGCGCTTCAGGTGTAGTACCTTCATCCGACTGAGCTTCTTTGATCGACAACTTAACGCGACCACGGTTATCAATTTCGAGAACCTTAACGCGAACAGTCTGACCTTCGCTAAGGTAATCAGTCACCTTAGCAACACGCTCTTGAGCGATCTGAGAGATATGCACCAGACCATCAGTACCCGGCATAAAGTTAACGAATGCGCCGAACTCAACGATACGTACAACCTTACCTTCGTAGATAGTGCCTGGCTCTGGATCAGCAACGATGGCAGCAATTGCGTCCATTGCAGCGTTCAGACCAGCTGTATCTTCAGAGTAAACCTTAACCGAACCATCATCAGTAATATCGATAGTTGAGTTGTGCTCTTCGCAAAGACCACGGATAGTTGCGCCGCCCTTACCAATTACGTCACGGATCTTGTCTGAATCAATCTGCATAACACCCATACGCGGTGCAGTATCAGCAACTTCAGCACGACCTGTAGCAATCACCTTGTTCATCTCGTCGAGGATATGCAAACGCGCCTTCATGGCTTGCTCAAGAGCAAGTTCCATAATCTCTTCGGTGATGCCTTCAATTTTGATATCCATCTGCAGTGCAGTGATACCCGCAGCTGTACCAGCTACTTTAAAGTCCATATCGCCGAGGTGATCTTCGTCGCCAAGAATATCGGTCAGTACTGCAAAGCCAGCGTCTTCTTTTACCAGACCCATAGCGATACCAGCAACTGGAGCCTTCAAAGGAACACCAGCATCCATCAACGCCAGGCTTGCACCACAAACCGAGGCCATAGAGCTTGAGCCGTTAGATTCAGTAATTTCTGCCACAACGCGCATGGCATACGGGAACTCTTCCGGAGAAGGCAGAACCGCATTGATACCACGACGAGCTAAACGACCGTGACCGACTTCGCGACGGCTAGTGAAACCAATACGACCGGCTTCGCCTACTGAGTAGGGAGGGAAGTTGTAGTGCAACATAAACGGATCATCACGACGGCCTTCAAGGGCATCGATCATCTGTGCATCACGGGTAGAACCCAAAGTAGCAGCAACAATTGCCTGAGTCTCGCCACGGGTAAACAGTGAAGAGCCGTGAACCTTAGGTAAGATTCCAACTTCAACGTCGATACCGCGAACAGTAGTAGTGTCACGACCATCGATACGCGGCTCGCCACGGATGATACGACCACGAACAATCCTCTTCTCGAGCTTCTTGAACGAGTCTTTAATGTCTTCAGCAGTTGGGCCACCGTCAACAATAAGCTGAGCATTGGCAAGATCACGCAGAGCGTTAATCTTTACTACACGGGCTTGCTTATCGTGTGTCTGGTAGGCTGCATCTAGATCAGCACCAACCAAATCATTAAGCGCAGTTTTCAGGTCAGCATTTTCAACTTCTGCAACCCAATCCCAACGTGGCTTACCAACTTCTGCGGCAAGCTCAGCGATAACACTGATAACAGACTGCATTTCCTGGTGAGCGAAAAGTACACCGCCCAACATGATGTCTTCTGAAAGCTCACTAGCTTCAGATTCAACCATCAGGACTGCGTCCTTAGTACCAGCAACAACCATATCCAGTGAAGAGTCAGCTAGCTCACTGTAAGTTGGGTTAAGCAGGTAGCCTTGCTCGTCAGTGTAACCAACGCGTGCGCCACCAACAGGACCGTTAAACGGAATCCCAGAGATAGACAGTGCAGCAGAGGTACCGATCATGGCAGCAATATCCGGATCGATGTTTTTCTCAGCGGACATAACAGTACAGACAACCTGTACTTCATTTTTAAAGCCGTTGGGAAAAAGTGGACGGATCGGACGGTCAATCAAACGTGAGGTCAGTGTTTCTTTCTCATTTGGACGGCCTTCACGCTTGAAGAAACCACCGGGGATTTTACCCGCAGCATAGGCTTTCTCAATGTAGTGAACACCCAACGGGAAGAAGTCCATACCGGGTTTAGCTTCACGTGCGCCTACAACTGTACAAAGAACAGACGTGCCGTCGATTGAACATAATACTGCGCCGGTTGCCTGGCGCGCGATGCGGCCGGTTTCCAGAGTTACGGTGTGATTACCGTATTGAAACGATTTAATAATAGGAGTCATATTTTACCTTGGTATATTTACCAGTTTGCGTCTTCGCACTAAGCCTTTTTACGCTGCTCGGGTTACTGATAAATACCTCACGGATATACATCAGTAACTCGATCAACGAATCTATGGCCAGAGCTCCAACGGTTTAGTTAGCTGTTCGTCAAGACGCCCACCTGAAACTGAATAGCCCAGATAGACAAATGCGGCCCCTTTTGAGGGCCGCACCGAGAACAGTTATCGACGTAAACCAAGCTTCTTAATCAGCAGGCTGTAACGTTCAATATTTTTGCCCTTCAAATAGTCGAGTAATTTACGACGTTGATTTACCATGCGAATCAGGCCGCGACGTGAATGGTGATCTTTTTTGTGATCGCCAAAGTGGCCCTGTAGCTTGTTGATGTTTACGGTTAGCAGTGCGACCTGAACTTCAGGGGAACCTGTGTCATTTTCACAAGTTGCATGCTCGGATACGATTGCTGCTTTTTCTTCTGCACTCAGTGCCATGTTACTTTCTCCAATATGCGAATTAAAAAAATTCAGGATGCCCGCGCATATTTACAGACAACCTAACTTAGGTTCTTAAGTAGTTATGTCTCAACTACCAATCTTTTGGGGGCTATTCGACCATCTTCGGTGACCGTGGCCACACCCAAAAATGCTCCGCCCTCGCGAAAGACGCGCACTATATCGCCTTCTTGCCCATTGCGAAAGGCCTCTCCCGACATTACTTCTTGACCCAATTGGAAGTAGGCGGCCACAGTTTCGCTCAATTCCACCGCCATACGATCCGCAACGGCTATATCCATGGGCTTCAAAAGGTGGTCTAACTGGTCTGAATCACAGCTCTCGCGCATCTCTTCGAGCGCCGCCAGACTCAGGGTTTCCAATTCGCCAAAGGGCCCGGCCAAAGTACGATGCAGCGCGCTGACATGGGCACCACAACCGAGCATCTGACCCAGATCATCGGCTAAGGACCTTATATAGGTACCTTTACTGCAGCGCACTTCAACATCCAGCTCGGCAATCACACCGGGCCTGAAGTCTAAAATATGGTACTCATAGATAGTAATACTACGAGGCGCACGCTCAACCTCTATACCCTGGCGGGCCAGCTTATACAGTGGCTGACCATTGTGCTTGAGCGCCGAGTACATGGAGGGAACCTGCTGAATATCACCTCGAAATGTTTCAACTGCCTGCTCGATTTGCTGCAGAGTAATATTGGAAGCATCAATGCGCGACACTTCGCCGCCATCAACATCGCCGCTCTCAGTGCGCAGACCCAGACTAAAGGTACTGCGATACCCTTTTTCAGCATCGAGTAAAAACTGGCTAAATTTGGTTGCTTCGCCGAGACAGATTGGTAATACGCCAGTGGCTAGTGGATCGAGACTGCCGGTATGACCGGCTTTGTTGGCATCGAACAGACGCCGGACACGCTGAAGAGCATGATTGGAAGATAATCCAAAAGGTTTATCGAGCAGGAAAACGCCATTCACCGAACGGCCGCGGGTACGCTTGCGAGCCAAACTTAGGCTTCCTCGCTATCCGACTCAAGGTCTTGTTGATCCGTATCTTGTAGATGAGAGTCTTGTTGATCACTGTCTTTTAGATTGGGAGTTTCTATGTCCGCATCATCTGCAGGCATCTCTTTAGAGATAGCCAGATCAATCAGCGCTGAGAGGTGCTGACCGCGACGGCCGGTCTCATCGAAGATAAAAATTAGCTTGGGGACAATGCGCAGCTGAATGCTGGCGCCAAGTAATTTACGCAGGTAGCCGGATGCCCCGTTAAGGGCAGCCATAGCTTCGTCGATCTGATCTTGATCGCGCTCGCCGACAAAGTTAACAAACACTTTGCCATAGGCCAGATCACGACTGATCTGCACTTCAGTAACATTGACCATGCCAACGCGGGGATCGCGAACTTCGCTGCGTATCAGTGTGGCTAACTCTTGTTGAACAGAGTCCGATACGCGTTCTGCGCGAGTAAATTCTCTTGGCATGTCAGTCCGTGCTTATAGTGAGCGCTGTACCTGAGTGACGTCAAAGACTTCAATCAGATCGCCAGGTTTCACATCGTTATAGTTTTTCACGCCGATACCACATTCCATACCATTGCGAACGTCTTGAGCATCATCTTTAAAGCGACGCAGAGATTCCAGCTCGCCTTCGTAGATAACAATATTGTCACGCAGAACACGAATTGGCTTGCTGCGGAACACTGTGCCTTCGATGACCATACAGCCGGCAATAGCACCGAACTTAGGTGAACGGAAGACATCGCGCACTTCGGCGATACCAACAATATCTTCACGGGTCTCTGGGGCCAACATTCCTGACAGAGCCGACTTAACTTCGTCGAGGAGATTGTAGATAACGCTGTAGTAGCGCACTTCAATATTTTCTTTCTCACCCAGGGCGCGAGCTGCACCGCCGGCACGAACATTAAAGCCGAGGATAATGGCGCCAGTAGTCAGGGCCAGGTTCATATCGGATTCAGTGATGCCGCCGACACCAGAGGCAACAATGTCCACCGCAACTTCGCTGGTGGCAAACTCATGCAGAGCAGAGTTAATCGCTTCCAGAGAACCACGTACATCAGTTTTAACAATCAAGTTGAGCTTATTAACCTGATCGGCACCCATGTCGGTAAACATATTTTCTAGCTTGGCAGCCTGCTGACGAGACATGCGCTCTTGACGAGCCTTAGTCTGACGCGTTTCTGCAATTTCTTTGGCTTTGCGCTCATCGGCAACTACGAAGAATTCGTCGCCAGCTTTCGGCGCTTCGTCGAGGCCCAGTATTTCTACTGGAATCGATGGACCTGCTTCAAGAGTCGGCTTTTTCGCTTCGTTGGTCATCGCGCGAATTTTACCTACGCTCTCACCGGCCAGCATAAAGTCGCCTTTGCGCAGAGTACCCTGCTGAACCAAGGCAGTAGCAATAACACCACGACCTTTATCAATTCGGGCTTCAACAATCACACCGCGCGCTGGAACATCAATTGGCGCGGTTAGCTCAAGTAGCTCCGCTTGAAGCAGAACAGCTTCCAACAATTCATCAATACCATCGCCAGTGTGAGCCGAGACTTTAATAAACTGCGTGTCGCCGCCCCACTCTTCAGGGATAACATCTTTAGCCGCTAATTCATTGGTCACGCGCTCGGGATCGGCACCGTCTTTATCCATCTTGTTGATGGCAATAACGATGGGAACACCAGCCGCTTTTGCGTGCTGAATAGCTTCTTCGGTCTGTGGCATCACGCCATCATCCGCAGCAACAACCAAAATTACAACATCGGTGGCCTGAGCTCCACGAGCACGCATGGCAGTAAATGCCGCGTGTCCCGGAGTATCGAGGAAGGTCACCATACCTTTGGGCGTATCTACGTGATAGGCACCAATATGCTGGGTAATACCACCGGCTTCACCCGAGGCAACGCGAGACTTTCTAATCTGATCGAGCAGCGAGGTCTTACCGTGGTCAACGTGGCCCATAACGGTAACGATCGGTGCGCGGGACTCTTCAGTGCTTTCGCTTTTAATCTCAGCGAACTGCTTAGCCAATTCATCTTCGACGGTTTCGATCTGCTCGACAACTGGCTGATGACCCAACTCTTCGACTACCAGGAAGGCAGTCTCTTGGTCAATCATTTCGTTAATCGACGCCATAACGCCCATCTTCATCAGCTGTCTAACCACCGGACCGGTCTTGCTCAACATTCTCTGAGCTAGCTCACCAACAGAGATTTCATCTGGAATTGGTACTTCCAAGACTTTCTTTCCGGTGGGCTTTTGAAAGGTGTGCTTGTTATCAATTTTTAATGCAGCTGGCATGCCTGAACGCAAACGCGGAGACTTGCGTCGCGAGTCGTCCATGTCGTTCATTGCCAGACGGCCTTTCTTCTTACCGCCTTTGCCTATTGGCTTCTTGGCTTTCTTACCAACTTTATCATCTTCATCGGTAGATGGTGCTGCCTTACCAAAACGACGCGTCTTGTCATGTACAGGCTCGCCTGCAACAGCCGGCTTGGCTACTGGGACGGGCTTGCCAACTTTTTTCGCTTCGGCTGACTTAGCAGCAGCTGCAGCTTCAGCGGCTAAACGAGCGGCTTCTTCAACTTTAAAAAGGGCTTCTGCTTCTACTTTCGCCTTGGCTTCTGCCGCGGCTTTGCGACGGGCGCCAATGGCGGCCAGACGCTGCAGTTCAGGGTCAGCGTAGACCTTTGGCGCGTCTGCAACTGGCTCTGGAGTAGGTTCAGGGATTGGCTCTGGAGTAGGTTCTGGAATCGGCTCTGGAGCGACTTCAACAACTACTTCTGGCTCTGGCACGACTACTGGCTCTGGCGCCGCAACTGCAGCGACCTCTTCAACCAACACCTGCTCTTGAGCTTCAGCATCGACCTGGGCCTGAATCTCTTCGTCGCTCCGCTTGATATAGGTACGCTTTTTGCGCACTTCGATATTAACCGTTTTGCGATTACCTGATTTCAAGGTACTCAGGGTCTTGCGCTGCAAGACAATTTTCTTTGGCTCACGAGCACTATCGCCATGCAGACCCTTTAAATAGGCCAGCAGAGTTTGTTTCTCGTCGTCAGATACCGAGGCACCTTCAGAAGTATGCGACAGCCCTGCCTCTTTCATTTGCGTGAGCAAACGTTCGACTGGTGCGCCTACGGTTTTTGCCAATTCACTTACAGTAACTTCAGCCATCGGTTGTCCTCTATTACACCCCGATTAATTATTCACCTTGGTCTACAAACCAAGGAGCCCGTGCAGTCATAATTAATGCTGCTGCGGTCTCTTCATCCATTCCATCTACTTCCATGAGATCATCTACAGCCTGTTCGGCCAGATCTTCCATGGTGATAATACCTTTACTTGCTAGGGTATTAGCTAACGCATCGTTCATGCCTTCCATTGTCAGAAGATCTTCTGCTGGCTGGGCATTCGCCAACTGCTCTTCACTTGCCAATGCCATGGTCAACAGGGCATCTTTGGCGCGAGCGCGCAATTCTGTCGCTATACCTTCATCGAAGCCTTCGATATCGATCATCTCTTCGAGGGGCACATAGGCCACTTCTTCAAGACTGGTGAAGCCTTCTTCAACCAAAACGATAGCCACGTCTTCGTCAATATCCAATGCCGTCATCAGGTTCTCAACGACATTTAGTGATTCTTCCTGCTGCTTCTCTTGCGCCTGATCCATGGTCATCACGTTGATAGTCCAACCAGTCAGTTCAGATGCCAGGCGAACATTTTGACCGCCTTTACCAATTGCCTGGGCCAGATTCTCTTCGCTTACTGCAACATCCATCGAGTGGCTGTCTTCATCTACAACAATCGACTCTACTTCGGCTGGCGCCATAGCGTTGATCACTAACTGCGCTGGATTATCATCCCAAAGGATAATATCAATACGCTCATCGTCAAGATCATTGGAAACAGCTTGGACTCGAGCGCCGCGCATTCCCACGCAGGCTCCGACTGGATCAATACGAGCATCTTTGCTTTTCACAGCAATTTTGGCACGCTGGCCGGGATCGCGAGCCGCGCCTTTAATCTCAATAATACCTTCAGAGATCTCAGGCACTTCGATATGGAACAATTGCACAAGCATTTCTGACGCTGCTCGTGAGACCAGCAACTGAGGTCCGCGAGTGTCGTCTCGAATGCTTGTCAAAATAACTCTGGTGCGATCGTTAATGCGGAAAATTTCACGGCCGACTAGCTCTTCGCGAGGCAGCAAGCCTTCAGCGTTGTCGCCAAAATCAACAATAATATGGTCGCGGGTCACTTTCTTAACTGTGCCGTTTAACATCTCACCGATACGGTTTACAAAGCGGCTAATAATTAGCTCGCGCTCTGCTTCACGTACCTTCTGAACAATAACTTGCTTGGCGGTCTGTGCTGCAATACGACCGAAGGCGATGTTCTCTACAGCCTCTTCGAAAGTGTCGCCAACAGCCAATGTCGGATCTTTTTCGTGAGCTTCTTCGGTGGTGAACTGAGTGCCCAGCTCGGCCATGACATCATCAGCCACAACATCCCACCAGCGGAATGAGTCGTAGTCGCCAGTTTCACGGTCGATGACAACGCGAATATTGGCGCCTTCGTCGTAACGCTTCTTGGTCGCTGTAGACAACGCCTGCTCGATCGCCTGAAAAATAACTTCCTGATCCACACCCTTTTCATTGGATACGGCTTCGGCAACCATTAAAATTTCTTTGCTCATTGTTCAAACCTCACTTGATCAGAATCTAGGCACCACATTGGCCTTGTCAATTCCTTCAACCGGAAACAGATACTCTGTATCTGCAACCACCAAAACAATCTCGTCTCCGTCAACACCGACAAGACGACCTTTAAAATTACGCCTGCCATCATAGGCAAAACGCAGTCTCAGGGAGACATCTTCACCTATGTAACGTTCGTACTGGGCCAGCTCATAGAGCGGCCTGTCCATACCCGGAGAGGAAACCTCTAAAACGTACTCTCCACTTATAGCATCTTCTACATCGAGCACAGCGCCAGATTGTCGGCTGACGCGCTCACAATCTTCAACGCCTATACCCTCTTCGCGATCTATATAGATACGCAGTAACTTGCGCTTGCCGCCAGACTCCAACTGGAGCCCCCAGAGCTCACAGCCCAGAGCCTCGACAACCGGCTGCAATAACGCTTTTAATGTGCTGTCGACCGCAGCCATTGGCTTCTCCTGGCAAACAAAAAATGGGCCATAGGCCCATTTTTTTAACTTCTAAAGAAAAGCCCCAAAATGGGGCTCCTCGATTTGCGCCGGACCCGACGCGAATATTGGTAGTGGAACCTGTTGGGCTAACTTCGCCTCAACTCCCTTTTCCACTCAGCTGGTTGAATCATAGACGACTTACAGTCTTCTCACCCCAGCTTATTTTGTCTCGGTTTTTCTAACTAACTACCCTTTAGAAATTGGTAGCGGGAGCTGGATTTGAACCAACGACCTTCGGGTTATGAGCCCGACGAGCTACCAGACTGCTCCATCCCGCACCGACACAACGGTTTACTATAAAACCGCCCTCCCTTGAGAGGACGCGCATTATAGGTAGACGACCGGGTAAGGTCAATAAACTATTGAGAAACAAACCGCTTTTTATTTGCGGCTCGCCACGACCAGCTCATAGGCGGTCTGAATCTCTTGTGTGCGCTCAGTTGCAAGCTTAACCATATCGTCTGGCATGCCCTGACCGATCAATTTATCCGGGTGATTGGCACTGATCAATTTGCGGTAAGCGCGCTTGATCTGGGCATCTGTCTGAGCCGCTTCAACACCCAACGCCGTATAGGCTGCCTGCAACTTACCTGGAGAGGTTGATTCTCGGTAGCCACCACTGCCGCCAGACTGCTTGAACTGGGACTGAGCTTTGACCATCTCCATAAATTTGTCGAACAATGCCGACGAGAAACCCAGTCGCCCGGCAATTTTACGCAACACATCTTGCTCGGCCTGATGCAACTCTCCATCGGCGATCGCCAGTGAGACCAGATAATCTAGCAACGCACGCTTGAGGTTATTCTGCTTGCCACAGGCAGCCATAAATCGATCCATGGTGGCATCGATGGAAAAGCCGCCCTGGGAACCCGTCTTGAAAAGCTCAATAGCTTTTTTGCGATGGGGCGTATTCAACCCCATCTTAGCCATCAACGCCTCGGCATGAGCTACCTCAACTTCCGAGACCCGACCATCAGCTTTAGCCAGGTGCCCCAACAGCCCAAACACGGTCTCAAAGAAACTCTCTCTGACCTCGGCCTGCTGCTCTGCCGACATTGGACGCAAGCCGCCGAGACCCTTGTCAAATTGGTGGCCTATATAAACACCTATAAGCACTCCGATTGGGCCCGCGACGGAGAGGCCGAGAAGTCCGGCGATGATTTTTCCTGCGATCATGTTTGCTGCCTTTTAATTAAGTCTTAACGAACAAGCATGATCATTGTAATGGCTTATAGCGGTGGGTTTCCTATCTATTTTTGATTAACTTTGTATGTGGCATTCACTAACAGAGCATCAGTTGCTATTCTTCGCTGCAATTCATACACAGATAGATTTGAGAGCGATCCACTATGTCGACATCTGAAGCTGTTATTACCTTTCTTGGCTGGGGATCACTTTTCCTGGCTCTTTATCTTCTCAATCGCAGGAGAGCCAAAAAAAGTTCTGAAGGGAAATCCGACTAGCCCCACCAGCTGATGGGGCATCAACTGAATGTTACTTAAGCTGCAGAGCGTCAATAACATCGGCAAATGAAATTAACTTAAAGTTCTGACGCCTAGGTTTGCGCGCGGTCTTGCTGATATTGTCATTGTCTTGGACCACTAGGAGTCCTCTAGGAAAGTCCTCATTGAGCGGATAGTTGATGGCGGCAACGCCGTCAGTAATGCTCACACCATCAACCGTGCCGACCTCACCCACCTCAAAGCTGCCCAAATAAGCATAGGGGGCAGTGCGATTGTAGAGATTGAATTTGGAGTCACCCTGAGACGACAAGATAATATAGCCTTCTGTAGCACTGGTTTTATACAGAGTGACGCCCTCTGGATCACCGCCAACATTGCCTTCCCGAGAATCAATAATCACTGGATTGGAAAAGTCGAGAGCCTCGGTTACTGGGTAGGCACGCAAGACGCCGTTCACCTCTTCTTCTGAAATCAATAGAGTGCGGTTTTCATCATCATAGACACAACCTTCAGACTCACCGCCATTATCAAAGGTATGTAATAACGTGAGGCCATCGGCGGTATATTTCCACACTTCAACTCGCGGGCCTTCATCTTCGGTAACAAAGGCCAGCAATCCCAAGCGCTTATCCAGTCCCATACAGGCACCATAGATATTAATCTCCGACTGACCCTGCATAAAGCGCTTTGCGGGTAGAGAGAAATCACCCTTGGCAGCAGCTTCAGCCATAGCTGAATCGGCAAAGCGCCACAGATCAACACTCTGCTGGGTGCGGTTTGACGCAACAATATAGGTATCGGTGTCGATACTGCGCGTATCAATATTGTTGATTTTTCCGAGCTCGGTATAGCCGACTGTCTCACCTTGAAGGTTGTAGCTATAAACCCCGCTTTGTTTATCTGTGCCAAAAATAAGCGATTGTGCCGGAACCGCAGAATTCAACCAGATGGCAGGATCATCTGCCGCATCATCGGGCGAAATTACCTGAGGCGTTTCATAGAGTGCAGGCACTTGAACCAATGTACTGCAGCCACTAATGAGAGCCAAGCCGCAAACGACCAGCGCTATGCCGGTCTTTTTGTTGATCATTGTATAGAGAGCAAAGGCTTTAATAAGCTGTTTCAAAGAACGCAATTTCAATTCCTTTTTTAGATTATAGGATTGTTTTTTAAAACCCCGACAGAGACGCTGCTCTGCCGAGGAACCAAACAATAATAGTTAAAAGCTGTAGGTCATGCCCAGGGAGTAGTTCTTGCCAAAAATATCATACTGCGACAATTGTGAATCATCACCCCAGTAGTAATATTCGGCACGGTTGCCCAGATTTACGGCTTCAAATTTGATTGCAAGGGCTTCATTAACCTTATATTTGGCGGTCAGATCGACTTGAACATAGGCATCAACCCAGCGCATATTATTCTCGCTAAGATCATCAATGCTGCCGTTTTCGTCGGCGAGCCAATCGAGGTATTCGCTGCGGTAGTTAGCCGCTACGCGGACATCCCAAGGGCCTTTGTCATAACCAACACTGATATTGGCGGCTTCATCAGCCAATTTTCTGAACGGTGTAGTGAAGCTCTTGTCGTCTTCAAATGCGAAGCTGCTCTCGCCATCAGTCAAAGTCATATTCGCCGCAACATACATGCCGTTGTCCCAACCATACTGGCCATTCAATTCAAAACCATCAATAGTCGAATCACCTGAGTTGATCCAGGTTTCAACACCGTCATTGAAGGCAACACCCATGATCGTGGCATTTTTCTGGATAGTCGGATAAATGGCGTTCTTGATATCTTTTCTGAACAGACCGGCGCTAATAAAGGTCATGCCCTCGCCATAGAACTCAATGGATAGATCATAGTTAACTGCTTCGTAGGGCTTCAGTAGTGGATTACCCGCTGAACCGCTGACTCTTGCGCCGCCGTCGTCATAATCAACATTTAACTTAGGCGCCGTTTTGGCGAAGCCTGGACGTGACAGACCTTTCCAAATTGCTGCTCGCAACTGAAGTTGATCATTGAAGAAGTATTTAACATTAACACTTGGGACAAAGAACGAGTGATCACTTGAAGCCGTGGTCTGCGCAAGCGTAACCCGATCGTGAGCTTGGGAGTCAACAGAGGTATTTTCGTAGCGCATCCCCGCGACCACAACACCTTTGTCCCAGGTATAAGTATTCTGAACGTATGCCGCCAAGATATCTTCAGTGGTGGTAAAGTCCCGGCTAATATCGTCTTCAAAGTCGACATCCATTTCGTCAACCTGATCTTTCATGGCCCATACTAGGCTTGGATCTGCCTGCTGACTAAAGGTTTGGTCTGCAAAGAACCAATCACTGTTAGTCTGTGGATTCATATCTGCAAGGGTGTTATCGCCCCAACCGTCATAGACAATGATGTAATCGTCGACATCTTTCTCGCGGCTCTTCACTTTGACACCGGTTTTTATGACGCCGAAATCGAACTCTTTTTCAGCATTGAAGACAAAAGCGACTTCAGAATCCTGAGAGACATTAGCGGTTACTTCAAACCCATCAAATCCCATTTCAGCCGGATCGTAAAGTGAAGCATCAGCAGGCGTCAGGTAAGGGCGCTGTGAATCGGCCCAATTGATAGTCGTAATTTTGTCGTCATTTCGATATTTGGTGCGAAAGTTAGCTTCTGCGTTATTGCTATCATCTTCTTCAGCAAATGAGTAACTGACCATGGTATCGACAAACCAACCAGAAACGGCAGTCTCATAGCCCAAATTGAACGCTGCAATAGTCCGAGTCTCTTCACGAACGCGGGTCTCGGCATCGTGTTTGATTTCGTTAACCACCATGCCATTTGCTGAGGTTGAAATCACCTGGTCTCCAATATCACCGTACTCGTCTTTCCAGCGAAGCTCTGAATCGTTGTACTGATTCCAAAACAGGTTAGCGAATAGACGGTCATCACCAAGGAGAAAATCAACGTCATAAGTTATCCCCAAACGCTCTCTTGTGAGTTCGTAATAACGCATTTCATAATCATCGTTCAATACGCCATCTTCCCAACCAAAACCGGTCTCATTATTAAATGCGACTATATCTTTGCTCGAGTAGGTAACACCTAAGACATGCGCGGCCATGTCATTGATTTTGTCACCGTAGGTCAATGCCAGCTTAGGGTTAAGCTTTTCAGCGGCATATTGACCAAAATTATTTTGTACTTTAAGGGCCAGCAGTCTGCCTTCCAGTTCTGAAGGCTTTTTAGTTTTGAAATCAACACGTCCACCGATTGAATCTGAATCCATCTCAGGGGTAAGGGACTTGGCTACTGTAATAGAGTCTAACAACTCAGTGGGCAGACCATCGAGCATAACACTGCGCCCGTTCTCCGGTGCCACCATGGATGCGCCGTTCACGGCGATGGAATTTAGGTCTGAGCTCAAGCCACGAATGGTGACATAGCGGCCTTCTGACTGATCGTTTTCGATGGAAATACCTGGAAGTCTTCTAATTGCCTCAGCAGCAGTGGTATCAGCAAAGCTGCCCATGGCATCTGAATCGACAACGGAGATAAGACTGTTTGATTCACGCTGCTTTTCAATAGCAGATATCAAGGTAGCCTTGCTACCGACGATAGTAATTTCTTCCAACGTTGAACTGTCTTGGGCTACAACTGACGCAACCATGGCGTTAGTTGCGGCAAGTATGGCAATACTTAAGGTTAATTTATTCATTATTCTCCCCAGAGAGCTAAAAATTTAGTCCGACGAAAATAGAGCTTTGAGGTGACATTGACGTGACATAAAAATGACAATTGTGTTGCAACAGCAGGTTTTGGCAGGCACAAAAAAAGCCCCGACTAGCGGAGCTTTAAGAGTGCCAATAACGAAAAATCTTACTGGTCTTTGTATGGTGCCCAAGGCCGGACTCGAACCGGCACAGCTTTCGCCACTACCCCCTCAAGATAGCGTGTCTACCAATTCCACCACTTGGGCATGTCTCAAACTTTTTGTTACTGAGGGATTTCAGAGCCTGACTCTGATCTTCTTTCTACTGCTGGTACATCTCTGTCAATTGCCGAATCGAAAGGAATCACTTCCATCTCTGGCAAAAGATCAGCATCGACTACTGTTTTATTTTTTGCGATTACCGCAAGGCTGACACTGGTGACAAAAAAGATTGTCGACAGTATGGCAGTCATGCGGCTGAAGAAGTTCCAGCTGCCGCCACTGCCAAACACTGTCTGCGATCCGCCGGCGCCAAATGAGGCTCCCGCTTCTGCGCCTTTACCTTGCTGGACTAAAATAAGTCCAATCAAAAATACGGCAACTAGAAAGTGAAAGATTAAAATAAAATTTTCCATGATTACGCTTCTACCAATTGTGCAATATTCAAAAATTCGTCCGCCTCAAGCGAGGCCCCACCAACCAGTCCACCATCGATGTCTGGTTGCTTAAATAACTCTGCTGCATTGCTCTTGTTGACGCTGCCACCATAGAGCAATGTAGTCGATCGCCCCGCTTCGCCAAGCTGTGCGCGTATAACAGCATGCACATCCTGGGCCTGCTCTGGGCTTGCTGTCTCGCCGGTTCCTATTGCCCAAACTGGCTCATAGGCAATCACCGACTGGCAGACCCTATCTAGACCTACAAGGTCAATCACTGCACTAATCTGCTTTGCTACCACTTCAAACGTCGCATCTTGCTGGCGCTGCTGAAAGCTTTCTCCAACACAGAGTATGGGAATCAATCCCGTATTCTGTGCGGTTCTAAATTTCTCAGCAACTGTTTGGTCACTCTCACCCAATATTGCTCGGCGCTCTGAGTGCCCAACCAAAACATACTTACAACCCTGATCTAACAACATCTCCGCAGAGACTTCACCGGTGTAAGCACCATTGGGGTACTGGGAAATATTTTGCGCGCCTAGGCTAATAGTACTATTAGCCAGAACATCGCTAACCACAGACATATGTACGAGTGGCGGAAAAATAATCATCTCTGCGGCACCGTCTTGGAAGCTGTGATGGCTGAGTTGGGTCGCTAAGTTTCGCGCCGATTCAGCTGTTCCATGCATTTTCCAGTTACCCGCGATCAGCTGTTTACCCATCCTGAGTACTCCCTTGAGTGCAGTCCCGCAAAAGGGCGCAAATCCTACCCGACTGCAGGCTAAGATACAATAAGCAAATCAGCTTTTAAGTGCCTCTACCCGCTGTTTAACGATTTCAGCAATGGCTGCGGCTGAACTCTCGACCAATGCACTGTCTTCGCCCTCGACCATCACCCGAATCAAAGGCTCGGTTCCCGAGGGTCGCAGCAAAACACGACCACGACCAGCGAGCGTTTCTTCAGCCTCAGCAACGGCACGATTTATTGCTTCATCGCCACTCAGATCGATCTTCTGAGCGAGGCGGACATTGATCATTAACATTGGCAGCTTGCTCATGCCATTCTTCAGTTCACGGAGAGACTTGCCGCTATCAACCACGGCTCTCAGCACCTGAAGTGCCGACACGATGCCGTCACCGGTGGTATTGAGGTCACTACAGAGGACATGGCCGGAACCTTCGCCACCGAGAACCCAGCTGTGCTCCTTCATCGCCTCAACTACGTAGCGGTCACCGACCTTGGTGCGCACAAAGGGAATTTTCATATCTTCCAGGGCCAACTCGAGGCCTAGGTTACTCATCTGAGTACCAGCGACACCATTACAGCCGCCCTGAAATTCATGGCGGTGCTGAGCGATAATAAATAGCAATTCATCGCCATCCACCAGATCCCCCTGATCATCAATAAACAGAACACGATCGCCGTCGCCATCAAAGGCGATACCCAGATCGGCCTGATGATCCAACACTGCCGAGGAAAGCCCTGCAGTGTAGGTCGATCCACATTGATCATTGATATTAAAACCATTGGGCTGATTGCCCATGGTGATAGTTGTGGCGCCCAGCTCTTTAAAGACTTTTGGCCCCACGTCGTAGGTTGCGCCATGGGCACAGTCGAGCACTACTTTCATTCCCTGGAGGTTAAAACCAGAAGGCAGGCTGCCTTTACAGAACTCTACGTAACGACCGGCGGCATCTGTAATGCGCCGCGCTTTGCCGAGATAATTAGATCCATTGGTGACCAGTGGCTGATCGAGCAAGGCTTCAATTTCAAGCTCGATTTCGTCTGACAATTTGTAACCGTCAGCGCCGAAGAACTTAATCCCATTATCTTCAACTGCATTGTGCGATGCGCTGATAACAATGCCGGCAGCTGCGCGAAAGGTTCGCGTCAGATAAGCTATGGCAGGTGTTGGCATAGGCCCGAGCATATCTACATCTACACCGGCAGCGATCAGGCCGGCCTCAAGGGCGGACTCAAACATATAACCGGAAACTCTGGTGTCCTTGCCAATCAAGACACGTTTTTTGCCTACGGCATTACGTGTCAGAACTGTACCAGCGGCCCAGCCCAGCTTAAGGAAAAAGTCTGCTGTAATGGGGTATTCCCCCACACGTCCACGAATACCGTCGGTACCAAAATACTTTCTTGTCATAAGTTATTTATCTCGCCCTTAAAATCCATTGTTCGCTGCCAGACAGTTAACGCTTGTACTGTCTCGCGCACATCATGCACACGTAAAATCATGCCGCTGGAGCAACCTCTCTGCGCTTGCTTATGAGCAACCGACTGGGCCATTAAAAGCGCCATGGTAACACTTCCAATTAGCCTGCTATCGTTTTTTGAGTTGAGTAATTGGCCAATCATTGTTTTTCTCGAGACACCCAGCAGCAGGCTCTGGCCTATATCGACAAAGCGGTCTAGAGAGCCGGACAAAGCAAGATTATGCTCAAGGGTCTTGCCAAAACCAAAGCCTGGATCCAGTAGTATCTGCTCACTGGCGATCCCCGCATCTAAGCAGGCTTGCTTGCGTTGCTGTAAAAATTCTAGAACTTCAGTGACCACATCAATATAGCTGGGATTGCTCTGCATGCTATCCGGCTGATTCTGCATATGCATCAGGCAGACCGGCAACCCAGTCGCTGCAGCGGCCTGAAGAGCTCCCTCGCGCTGCAGAGCCCGTACATCATTGATCAGATGGACACCGGCCTCTGAGGCCTCAGCAATCACCTGAGAGGTGCTAGTGTCTACTGAGATCAGAGCGTCGAACCTTGCCCCCACTGCCTGCACCACGGGCAGTACACGATCTAACTCTTGCTGGGTCGTGACCGGCGAGGCGCCGGGGCGAGTGGATTCGCCGCCAATATCAATAATATCGGCACCGTCGGCCAACATGGATTCCACTGTCTGCAGAGTTTTATCCAGATCGACTTTTTCACCCACGTAGAGCTGTCCGCCGTCAGAAAAGGAGTCAGGGGTAATATTGACAATACCCATCACCGCAGGGCGGGATAGGTCCAGCGTTTTATTGCCACAGATAAGCGTCTTTGCATTCATAAAAGTAAAAAGCCCCGCAGCCATTTCGGCAGCGAGGCTATTCCTGCTCTATCGAGTTAGACTTCTTCTACTGGGCCGCCAATGGGGCCCTCTTTTGCGGGTTCTTTCGCCGGCTCTTTAGAAGCCTCTTCAGCGGCGTCAGCAGACGGCTTACCAGCTCCTGTATCCGAGTCGTTGTCATCCCAATGCTTTGGCGGGCGAACTTTGCGTCTATGCATTAAATCGTCGACCTGATCTGCATCAATGGTTTCAAACTCCATTAAGGCGTCTTTCATTGACTCGAGAATATCGCGATTATCTTCAAGCAACTTTTTAGCCTGCTGATAGGCATCATCCAGAATAGTACGGACTTCTTGGTCGATCTGACGCGAGGTATCTTCTGAGTAGTGAGTATTGCCGCCACCAGGATTCTGCGATTCGTCTTCACCGTAGAGCACCGGACCCATGGTCTCACTGAGGCCCCATTTAGTGACCATATTGCGCGCCATCTGTGTGGCCCGCTCAATATCATTAGAGGCGCCAGTAGTGACGCCATCCAAGCCGCCAATCAGCTCTTCGGCGAGACGTCCACCAAACAGGCTACAGAGCTGACTAAATAACTGGCGTCGGCTCATGCTGTAACGGTCTTCTTCGGGCAGGTACTGAGTTACACCCAAGGCACGGCCGCGGGGAATAATGGTCACTTTGTGCACTGGATCGTGCTCAGGAACCAGCTTGCCGATAATCGCATGGCCGGCTTCATGATAAGCGGTATTGGCCTTTTCTTTAACTGACATGACCATGGAGCGGCGCTCGGCACCCATCATAATTTTGTCACGGGCCTGCTCAAATTCTTCCATACCCACTACACGGCGATTGCTGCGGGCGGAAAACAGCGCCGCTTCGTTGATCAGATTGGCTAGGTCGGCACCTGAGAAACCGGGAGTACCGCGAGCGATGACGCTCAATTCAACACTGTCATCAATGGGTACTTTGCGCGCGTGAACTTTAAGAATCTGTTCGCGACCACGAATATCCGGCAAGCTGACATAGACCTGGCGATCAAATCGGCCTGGTCGCAGCAGAGCTTTATCCAACACATCGGGACGGTTGGTTGCGGCGATAACAATCACGCCTTCATTGCCTTCAAAGCCATCCATCTCCACCAGCAACTGGTTCAATGTCTGCTCGCGCTCGTCGTTACCGCCACCATAGCCACCGCCACGATGGCGACCTACAGCATCGATCTCATCGATAAAGATAATGCACGGCGCTTGCTTCTTGGCCTGCTCAAACATGTCCCGCACGCGCGCAGCACCAACACCGACAAACATTTCGACAAAGTCAGAACCGGAAATTGAGAAGAATGGCACCTTGGCTTCACCGGCAATCGCTTTCGCCAGCAAAGTTTTACCTGTACCTGGAGGGCCGACCATTAATATGCCCTTGGGGATGCGTCCGCCAAGGCGCTGAAATCTAGTGGGATCGCTGAGAAAATCAACTAGCTCGCTAACATCTTCTTTGGCTTCGTCAACACCGGCCACATCCGCAAATGTAGTGCTAATCTGATCGCTATTAAGCAGTTTGGCTTTGCTCTTACCAAAGCTCATGGGGCCGCCCTTGCCACCGGCGCCGCCCTGCATCTGACGCATAAAGAAGACAAAAATAGCCAGAATCAACAAGATCGGGAACGCTGCGACTAGCAGCTGCGACAGCAGGCTGGGTGTCTCAGGCTCTTTACCCACTACTTTTACATTGTGGTTGAGCAGGTCATCCATCAAACCGGGATCCTGAACATTGGGCCGCACAGTCTTAAAGGTTGAACCATCGAGACGCACGCCTTCGATAATCAAACCATTAATGGCAACACTTGAGACGCGTTCGTTTTGCACATCGGTCACGAATTCCGAATAAATGATCTCGTTTTCCACTTCTTTTGGCGTGAAGCTATTGAAAACAGACATCAGAATTGCAGCTAGAACCAGCCACACAACCAAATTTTTAACCAAATCGTTCAAGTTATTATCCTCATAATCAGGGTTTTAAGCCCTTGGCAACCATGTAGACTTCCCGAGATTTTGATCTCGAGGCGTCGGGTTTTCGCATACTGACTGTATTAAACAATGTTCTAACATGTCGCACAAACTCATCGAATCCTTCTCCCTGGAAGAGTTTGGCAATAAAAACGCCCTCTGGCTTCATCACCTTGCAGGCTAGATCCACAGCCAGCTCAACTAAATAAATACTGGTGGGCTGATCTACCGCCTTGCTACCCGTTAAGTTGGGGGCCATATCCGAAATTACAAGGTCAACAGGCCGTTTATCGATTAGCCCTAGGAGCTCCTGCAATATTTTATCTTCGGTAAAATCCCCGAGAATAAAGTCGACGCCGGCAATACCGTCCATGGGCAGCAGATCTAGGGCATGAACACGGCCCTCGTGACCTACCAAGTCCATTGCCACCTGCGACCATCCACCGGGTGCTGCTCCTAGGTCTACGACGGTCATCCCGGGGCGGATCAAGCGATCCTTCTCAATGATCTCAAGTAATTTATAGCTTGCTCGGGAGCGATAGCCATCCTTCTGTGACATTTTCACATAAGGGTCTTTTACATGTTGTTTTATCCAACTACGATTTTTCGATTTCGCCATGGGGTTGTTTTAGCTAGAATGGCCGACCTTTAAAGTGAGTCGTGCATTATGACAAGTTCCAACGCGGATAAAAAACATTTACGTCGATTAGGCCATAATCTTAAGCCTGTAGTGACCGTAGCCGGCAACGGTCTCACCGAAAACGTCACTAATGAGATCGAACGCGCCCTTACCGATCATGAATTAATTAAGATTAAGCTGGTCGCTGAAGATCGCGATGCCAAAAAAGCCCTGACAGATACTATCTGCGCCAGCCACAGCGCGACTCTGGTGCAATCCATCGGCCATATGCTACTTATATACCGCAAATCTAAGACGCCAGATCCACGGCTATCTAACTTATTGCGCTGAATGGCCGTACTTTTGTGCCATAATCCATCGCCCAGACCAGCAGAAATTGAGAGACAGGCGTGACCTCAAATCGCACAGTGAATCTTATTATTCGTTACCTCGGCAAACCCATATTGGTGGGTCTCTGTGGCGCCGCCTTAATACTGCTGGTGTTCCCTGAGATTCGCCAGCAGGGCAATGGTGTTGAAGAGTCGTCGATGGATCTTGACCGCCGTAGCCAGGGCAACGAATGGACAGGGCCAGTCTCCTACTCCCATGCAGTGAAGCGCGCCGCACCCTCTGTAGTAAATATATATACGCGCACCATAACCAAGCCCTCTAGTCACCCGCTGCTTGATGACCCCTACTTTCGGCGTCTATTTAACAATCAGCAGCAGCGTATTCAGTCCTCCCTCGGTTCCGGCGTTATCATGCAGGAAGACGGCTTTATGCTGACCAACAATCATGTTATCGATGGTGCTGATCAGATATTGGTGCTGCTCTATGATGGTCGCGAAGCACCCGCCATTGTTGTGGGTAAAGATCCAGAAACCGATCTGGCTGTATTAAAAATTGAAGCCGACAACCTGCAGCCGATCTCTGTGGGCGAACCGGCCCAAGCTCAGATTGGCGATGTGGTGCTGGCGATAGGCAATCCCTACGGCGTAGGTCAGACAGTTACTCAGGGTATTATTAGCGCTACGGGCCGCAATGGTCTCGGGCTAAATACCTTTGAAAACTTTATTCAAACCGATGCTGATATCAATCCTGGCAACTCAGGTGGCGCACTGGTCGATAGCTATGGCAATTTGCTCGGCATCAATACGGCAATTCTCAATCAGGCGGGCTCGGCGGGTATTGGCTTCGCTATTCCAGCGGATACTGCGGAGAAAGTACTCAACGATATTATTAGCTATGGCTATGTAGTGCGCGGCTGGCTGGGTATGGATGCCTTCCCCCTGACTCAGCCAATTGCCAAGCGCCTGAACCTGCCAATCCACCAAGGACTGTTAGTCCGAGCGATTTACAATGGCAGCCCGGCTTTTCTGGTGGGCATTCAGCCTGGGGATATAGTGATCGAAATTAATGGCGAACCTGTCACCGATCGTCAGAGCAGTATCAGTCAGATTGCCGATGTGGCGCCTGGCGCGCCGATTGAATTGGAAATTTGGCGTCAGGGTGCGACCTTTGCCGTGACTGCCGTTGCCGGTATTCGCCCCACTAGCCCGCTCTAAATAAGACAAAAGCACGTAAAAAAGCGCAGCAAAGGCACTGTGAGTCAAACATAGCGTTTCAAACATAGCACCTCAAAAACAGCTCTTCAACGACAGCTCTAGCCAAGAATCTCACACAAGGTATCAATCAACTGCTGATTCTGCTCTGGTGTGCCCACCGTAATGCGCAAAAACTCACTGAGCCGCGGCTTATTAAAGTGGCGGATAATAATGTTTTGATCTCGCAGGGATTGAGTCAGAGCCAAACCATCCTGCTCCGAGTGGCGGGCGAGCACAAAATTTGCCGCTGAGGGCAGCACTTCAAAACCTAATGCCTCGAGCTGCTCAACTATCCACTCACGACTAGAGATCACCTGCTCACGCATGGTCGCAAAATAGTCCGGGTCATTAAAAGAAGCCACTGCTGCAGCCAACTGAACATGGCCAAGGGGGTAGGAATTAAAACTATTTTTAATCCGCTCCAACCCTTCAATTAATACCGCAGAGCCCATGGCATAACCAATTCTCATACCCGCCAGTGAGCGCGACTTAGACATGGTTTGCACAACCAGCAGATTGTCATATTGGTCTATCAAGCTGACTGCGCTAGATCCGGCCTCAGCAAAGTCGATATAGGCTTCATCCACTACTACTACGGAATCTCTGTTGTCTTGGAGCAAGGCTTCGATCGCATCAAGCCCCACCAGTCTGCCAGTAGGTGCGTTGGGATTGGGGAAAATAATTCCGCCATTGGCGCGGCGATAGCCGTCTAGGTCGAGACTGTAGTCATCGGCCAGCGGGATTTTGCTAAACTCAATATCGTAGAGACCGCAATAGACTGGGTAAAAACTGTAGCTAATATCCGGATATAAGATTGGCTGTGTCTGGCGAAACAGACCATTGAACACATGGGCCAAAACTTCATCAGAACCATTGCCCACAAACACCTGTGCGGGGGTCAGCTGGAAGTAGTCTGCTAGAGTCTGCTTTAGCTGATCCGCATTGGAGGGCGGATAGAGACGCAAATCATCGTTCACCGCACTGTTCATTGCCGCCATCACCGCTGGCGAAGGCGGATAGGGATTTTCATTGGTGTTCAGCTTAGTGAGATTGGTGTTCGCCGGCTGCTCGCCCGGGGTATAGGGCTCGAGTCCGACAACAAAATCACTCCAGTACTTACTCATACTTGTCTCTCACCTTAACTTTCTCACCAAAGATTTTAATTCTAGCCACGAATTCGATATTCTGCCGAGCGCGCGTGGGCTGTCAGGGACTCACCGCGACCCAACACCGAGGCGACTTTGCCAAGATCAGAGGCGCCCTGCTCAGAACAGAAAATCAGCGAGCTACGCTTCTGGAAATCATAGACACCCAATGGCGAAGAAAAACGCGCAGTGGATGAGGTTGGCAACACATGGTTGGGCCCCGCACAGTAATCACCCAGCGCTTCGGCGGTGTGGCGACCCATAAAAATAGCCCCGGCATGGCGAATTTTTGGTAGCCAGGCCTCAGGGTTGGCAACGGATAATTCTAGGTGCTCTGGTGCTATACGGTTAATTAACTCGATTGCGTCATCGGCATCCCGTACTTCAATCAATGCGCCGCGGCGCTCCAGGGACTGGCGAATAATTTCGCGGCGTTCCATCTCGGGTAATAATTTGGCCATGCTGCTGTGTACTGCCGCTATAAAGTCTGCGTCCCAAGAAACAAAGATCGCCTGGGCATCTTCATCGTGTTCGGCTTGAGAGAACAGGTCCATAGCGATCCAATCCGGGTCCGTGTCGCCATCGCAGACCACCAGAATTTCACTGGGCCCAGCAACCATATCCAAACCCACCAAACCAAACACCATGCGCTTGGCCGTGGCCACATAGATATTGCCGGGGCCAACAATTTTGTCCACTTTGGGCACAGTCTCGGTGCCATAGGCCAGTGCCGCAATTGCCTGCGCGCCGCCAACGGTAAACACCTGATCTACACCAGCTATAGCTGCGGCGGCCAGGACCATAGGGCTGAGTTCACCGTCCGGTGCTGGCACCATCATAATCACCTCACCCACTCCGGCAACCCGCGCCGGAATGCAGTTCATTAGAACGGATGAGGGATAGCTTGCTTTGCCACCTGGTACATAGATACCAACCCGATCTAGGGGCGTAATCTGCTGCCCAAGAACGGTGCCGTCGGCTTCCTGATAGCGCCAAGAGGGCTGTTCCTGGTGGTTGTGGTAGTCCCGAATGCGCTCTGCCGCTATCTCTAGGGCGGTTCGCGTCTCTGTATCTATAGACTCAAGCGCCTGCTGCAACTGTTCCTGACTGATAACTAACTGGCTAATTTCTTCAACCTGGCGACGGTCAAAGCGATTGGTCAGATCAATTAACGCCTGATCACCCTGAGCTTTGACCTGACGTAGAATCGCGATCACCGCGTCTTCCACATCTGTGTCTGAGACCATATCCCAAGCGATCAGATCACTGAGCGTCTGAGCAAAATTGCCGTCGCTGGTGGACAGCTTGCTGATGGCTAGCTTACTGATAGTGGAGTTGTCGGCAGAAACTGTCATGGATTATTCTCCACAGCCTCTCTCAGTGCATCGACTATCCCCTGCACTTCAGTGAATTTGGTTTTCATCGACGCCTTGTTGACGATTAGGCGCGAGCTGATTTCGGCGATCTCGTCTCTGGCCTCAAGACCATTGGCGCGCAGAGTGTTCCCGGTGTCGACTATATCGACAATTTCCTGAGCCAAATCCAGTATCGGTGCTAATTCCATAGCCCCATAGAGTTTGATCAGATCAGCCTGTCGGCCCTGCTGAGCGTAGTATTCTCGAGCCACATTGATATATTTGGTCGCAACACGCAGCCTGCTGTGCTGCTGAGTCGTGCCCACGGGCACAGCGGTCATTAACTTGCAGCGCGCTATACCCAGATCCAGCGGCTCATAATAGCCATCTCCCTGATGCTCAAGCAGCATATCTTTGCCTGCCACTCCCAGATCCGCAGCACCGTACTGCACATAGGTGGTGACATCTGAGCCACGTAAAATAATCAATCGGACATTGTCACGATTGGTGGGAAAGACAAGCTTGCGACTGGTAAAGACATCCTCTGCCGGCACGATTCCAGCCCGCGCCAGAAGTGGAAGTGTCTCTTTCAGTATGCGTCCCTTGGTCAGGGCAATCGTTATCTGTGTCATTGTTAAGTCTGCTTTTTACTTTTCGTTATATTGGGTGCCTGAGGCGATCAACCCCGACTAGCTCGTCACACGCTTAATTTTGGCGCCAAGCAACTGCATTTTTTCTTCAATACATTCGTAGCCACGGTCTATATGGTAGATGCGCTCAACCATGGTCTCGCCGTCAGCAACCAATGCCGCTATAACCAGCGCCGCCGAAGCGCGCAGATCCGATGCCATCACCGGAGCAGCACTGAGCCGCTCAACGCCGGTAACAACCGCGGTGTTGCCCTCGACGGTGATAGCTGCGCCCATACGGTTCAATTCCTGAACCTGCATAAGACGATTTTCAAATATGGTTTCAATCACCACACCGGTGCCTTCAGCCACTGCATTGATGGCCGTGACCTGAGCCTGCATATCAGTAGGAAAAGCCGGGTAAGGGGCAGTCTTAATATTCACTGCCTTGGGTCGCTTGCCCTGCATATCCAACTCAATCCAATCTTCACCCTGGGTAATCACAGCACCAGCTTCTTGCAGCTTTAACAATACGGTTTCAAGTGAGGAAGGATCAGTTTGAGTTACTTTTATCTTGCCGCGAGTGGCCACTGCAGCGGCCAGATAGGTGCCGGTCTCGATGCGATCTGGCATCACCCTAAAGTGTCCGCCAGTAATTTTCTCAACACCGTTAATAACCAGCCGCGCAGAACCCATGCCTTGAACATCAGCGCCCCAAGCATTCAGGCAATTCGCCAGATCGACAATCTCGGGTTCCCGCGCGGCATTCTCAATCACAGTCTGACCCTCGGCCAATACCGCCGCCATCATCAGATTTTCGGTGGCACCCACGGAAACAACATCCATCAAAATATGGCAGCCCACCAGGCGACCATTGCTGCGTGCCTTGATATAGCCCTCATCGATCTCAATTGTCGCACCCATGGCTTCGAGACCCCGTAAGTGCAGATCCACAGGCCGACTACCTATAGCGCAACCACCGGGAAATGACACATTGGCTTCGCCGTAGCGGCTCAGTAGCGGTCCAAGCACCAAAATTGAGGCGCGCATGGTTTTAACTAATTCGTAAGGGGCAGTAAGGCTGTGCAGGGTTGAGTTGTCGACTTCCAACTGTAGCTTTTCATCAATACTCACTGTAACCCCCAAGCTGCCGAGCAACTCGATCGTAGTGGTAACATCCTGAAGATGTGGCAAATTGGAGACTGTGGCCAAACCCTCAGAGAGCAGCGTTGCCGACAGAATCGGCAGGGCGGCATTTTTCGAGCCAGAAATCCATACTTCACCGATAAGCGGCCCGCCGCCTTGAATCTTTAATCTGTCCATCAAACAACCTTGCTTAGGGAAACTACAGTAGGGAAACGCCAGTTGAGAAAAAAGCGAAGCGTTTTAGGCGTTAGCCTGCCACTCACTTGGGGTGAAAATTTTCATATTGACAGCATGCATGGCACCAGAGGAAATCTCGCTGTTCAATGCGGCGTAAATAAGTTGCTGACGCTGCACTGCACGCTTGCCATCAAAGACCTCACCAATAGCGGTGATATTAAAATGGCCGCCCTCGCTGGCAACCTCAAACTGACAGTTAGGTATTGCGCTTTTAAGTAGTGCTTTTACATCTTCAGGATTCATAACTCACTCTTTTGTCGTCGCGCACACTAGTGTTGCGCGAATTAAATTCACAGGTTCTTATTTACAAGCTCTCAACTACAAGCTCTCAGATGACCAACCGTTGATAACTTGTTCTATATCGCCACCGGCACGCTGGGCCGATTGAACAAATTGATTGCGAAAGGTTTTTCCCAAGTTAATACCATTGATCACCACATTGACCACCATCCACTGACCGGTCTTTTTCCGCGCCATGCTGTATTCCAGCGGGTAGATCGTATCAGCGCTGCGAATTTCCTGCCTTACAGTCAACCGACGCTGCCCCTCGGCCACTTTCTCTGCTTTGACCAGCACGATTTCTTGATTTTCATAACCGATCAGACCACGGCCATAGGTTTCAACCAGACCGCTGCGAAAAGTTGCTGCGAAGCGCTCACGCTGCTCCGGTGCGGCTTGTTTATGATAACTACCCATTACATTGCGCGCGATAAAGGCAAAATCAATACGGTCACGGAGCAATCCCTCCAAACTATCGAAATAGGCTTTTTCGTTCTCAGGGTAACCCTCTTGATGTGTGGCTATAGTGTCGAGAAGCTCCACCGTAACCTGCTCAATCTGCTGATACGGATCACTGGCGTCATCCTGGGCAGCACTCAGTGAAACAAATCCCATCGCACCAGCCAAGGCCAGTAAACCCAAGCAAAACCACTTTTTAACCGCCATAAAAACCCTACTCATAATTTAACCATCCTGATCGATCCGCAGCAAAGGCTCTTACACGCAAGCATGGTTTTAAACGATGCAATATTCTGCGGTAAGTTTGCTGACAATATTGGCCCAGCACTATAACATCCCCGATCTTATGAAGAAATAGAACCCGCCGCCGACAAGGCTGTAATTTGGAGAATTTATGAGCGCAATGCTACTACCGGTTTTAGGCCTACTGATCGGCGTTCTTGGACTCCTCTGGGGAGCCGACCGGTTTGTCGAAGGCAGTGCTGGCGCAGCGCGAAACTTTGGCATCTCGCCACTGATTATTGGTCTCACCGTGGTATCCATTGGCACCTCAGCACCTGAGGTTCTGGTATCGATAAATGCCGCCCTCAGCAATGCCGCAGAACTGGCGGTGGGCAATGCCCTGGGCTCCAATATGGCCAATATTGGACTGGTGCTCGGCGTGACTCTGCTTATCGCACCTACGCCGGTGCAGAAACATCTGCTCACCCAGGAAGGCCTGGTGCTTTTAGTAATCACCGCAATCGCCGGATTCTGCCTCTATGATGGCTATCTGGGCCGCGTTGAGAGCGCGATTTTGGCCGGTCTGATCTTTCCATTGGTGTATATCGCCGTTAAATACAAAAAGACCCATGTCAGCCCTGAAGAAGTCGCTGTAGGTGAAGATATTCCCGATATCAGCATGGGGGCAGCTGCGCTCTGGTTTATTGTCGGATTGGCAGTGCTGTTGGCCAGCGCCGAAGTCACTGTATGGAGTGCCAAAACCATCGCCCAATCCATGGGTGTCAGCGAACTCATTATTGGCCTCACTGTAGTGGCCATCGGCACCAGTCTGCCAGAGCTGGCGGCATCGGTGGTCAGCGCCATGCGCGGTCATCACGATATCGCCATAGGTAACGTCTTCGGCTCAAATCTGTTTAATCTGATGCTAGTGATGCCCGCCGCCGGTATTATTTCGCCAATGGCGATTTCGCCTGAGGTGTTTAGCCGCGACTTTATCAGCCTTGCAATCATGACCTTACTGCTTATCGCGATGGTTGCCTTGGCCCTCAATAAAGCCGCGCGCAATGGCTTGCCCGCAGTGCTTTCACGATATCTCGGCGCGATTCTAATCGCAGGTTACATTGGCTATTACGTTGTACTCTGGCCGGCAATTGTCGGCGCTTAGCGCGGCCGCAGTTTTCCGCCCGCGCATTTGCCTCTATAATGCCGAGCAACGCACTCCAATTCACCCAATCCAATTCACCCAATCCAATTAACCTGAGCCAAGCGACTGACCTATGACCGCGAAAAATTTTATTACTTCGGCGCAGCGCACCATCAAAATGGAAGCCGATGCGGTTGCCGAATTGCAGCATCGCCTAGACCATAGCTTTGTCACCGCTTGCGAGACTATGCTCGCCTGCGAGGGCCGGGTAATAGTGACAGGTATGGGCAAGTCGGGCCATATTGGCAACAAGATTGCTGCGACTCTCGCCAGTACAGGTACGCCTTCGTTCTTTGTCCACCCGGGGGAAGCCAGTCACGGCGATCTCGGCATGATCACTAAAAACGATGTGGTGATTGTGATTTCTAATTCCGGTAGCACCGCGGAAGTGATTACCATTCTGCCACTGATCAAGCGCTTAGGCATTCCCATGATCAGCATGACAGGCGATCCCGAATCAGTGCTGTCCCAAGCCGCGCTGGCCAATCTTGATGTCAGTGTCGCCAGCGAAGCCTGCCCACTGAATCTGGCTCCAACGACCAGCACCACGGTTACCTTGGCCATGGGCGATGCACTGGCTATTGCCCTGCTCGAATCCCGCGGCTTTACCGCCGAAGACTTTGCTTTCTCCCACCCCGGTGGCGCCCTCGGCCGCAAGCTGCTGTTGCGAGTGGCGGACATCATGCACAAAGATGTTGAAGTGCCGCGAGTTCTGGCCACAGAGCCATTGCATCAAGCGCTGTTAGTGATGACTGAAAAAGGCTTTGGCATGACCACAGTGGTAAGCGCTGAGAATAAATTGCTCGGCGTATTTACCGACGGTGATTTGCGCCGCATAGTCGACGCCAAAGTGGATATAAACAATGTCACCATGGCCGATGTTATGTCGCCCAACCCGAAGACCATCAATGGTGAAATTCTCGCAGCACAGGCACTTAAAATAATGGAAGACGATTGCATTACTGCCTTGATCGTAGAGAATGAAAATCACTCACCTATCGGGGTGCTGCATATGCATGATATTTTGCGTGCGGGAGTCGTGTAATGAAAAGCGTAATGAAAAGCGAAATGGAAGGCGGAATGGAGTCAGCGATAATCGCCTCTACAGATAAACTAGTCATCGAAGCCGCCAAGCAGATCAAACTCTTGCTGGTCGACGTCGACGGTGTGCTCACCGATGGACGTCTCTACTACGGCAACAATGGCGAAGAACTCAAAGCCTTCGATATTCAAGATGGGCTGGGAATCAAATTACTTCAGCGTGGCGGTGTTCAGGTAGGCATTATCACTGGACGGGTGTCCACACTATTGCAGCGACGCGCAGATGAACTCGGTATGCAGCCGGTGGTTCAGGGGCGCGAAGATAAACTCACAGCACTCAATGAGCTACTGCAGAACATACAGATCGAAATGCACGAAATTGCCTTTATTGGCGACGACCTGCCAGACCTCGCAGTGATCAATCGAGTTGGACTGGGTATCACTGTCGCCAATGGCAATGCCGCCGTGGCAGCCAAGGCGAAATGGCAAACCAGCCGCTGTGGTGGCAATGGCGCGGTTCGCGAAGCCGCGGAAATGATTCTCGCGGCACAGGGCAAGTTAGATAATGCACTGGCGGTCTATCAATGATCAAACAGGCGTTGCTAACTGTTTTTATAATATTGATAGTCGGCGGATTTGTACTGGTATGGGACTCACCCCCAGAATCATTTTTGAGACAAAGCAGCAATCAGATGGATAAAAACCTCCAGGCCGATAGCTACATGACTGGTGTGGTAAGCCAACGTTTTTCCGAATTAGGCAGCAAGCAGTTCAGCCTCAGTTCTCCGCGTATTGATTTCTTTCAAGATGAATCGATGGTCAATATTCAGCAACCACGGTTTTTGGCTCAGGACGATAGGCGCCATCCCATAGAGTTGACTGCAAATAGCGGATATCTAGACAGTGCCAGCGGCAAACTCGACCTAGATGATAATGTACGGGCTGAGATGACCACTGCACAGGGCGTAAGCGAATTAACCACAGAGCATTTAACCTTTTTGATCGATAGCAGTGTCGCCACCACTGACCAGCCGTTTAACCTGCTCACCGAGCAGGGCAAAGCGTCTGGCACTGGGCTAAAAATTGACCTGATCAACGAAACCTTTGCCATCCAATCCAAAGTCAGGGTAACCCATGATCCTCGCTAAACTGGTTCAACTGCCAAAGTTCTCTCACCTATGGTTCAGAACCGCCGTCTTAGCAATACTGGGCTCTGTGTTGGCTATGCCAACATTTGCCCTACCCGACGATCGCCAAAAACCGATTTCTATTGAATCTGACTACGCCGAGCGCAACGAAAAAACAGGCCGCACAGTCTATCGAGGTAATGTGGTGATAAGTCAGGGCAGTGTGCTGATCGAGGCTGACCAGATCACCCTACATGTTGAAAAAAACAAGATTAGCCGCATTGAATGCACTGGCAAACCGGCCAGTTTTCAGCAAAAACCCGCACGTGAAGATCCGATTATGATTGCCCGCGCCGACCATATCGACTACCTGCCCGCTACTAACAAGCTCTCACTGAAATATAATGCGATGCTGTCCCGGGATGGCACTATTATCAAGGGCGATTCAATTGACTACGACATCGATAGGCAGACTTGGAAAGCCAAAGGCGATAATCAAGGACAACAGAAGCGCATTCAATTAGTGATCCCAGCCTCTGCACTGCAGAGCGAGCCTAACGAAACGGAGACCCAGCCCTGATGGCTACTTTACAAGCGAGCAATCTGGCCAAAGCCTACGGTAAACGTCCGGTGGTCAAAGATGTTTCCATTAGAGTCAAGCAGGGTGAAATTGTTGGCCTGTTGGGGCCCAATGGAGCCGGTAAAACCACCTGTTTTTATATGATTATCGGCCTGGTAGCTCAAGATCAAGGCTCGATTTCCATTGATGGCGACGATATTACTGCCCTGCCCATGCATGGCCGCGCACGTCGCGGAATGGGCTATTTGCCCCAGGAACCCTCGGTATTTCGCAAACTCAGCGTAGAAGACAATATATTAGCCATTCTGGAAACTCGCAAAGAGCTCAGTCGCAAGCAGCGCATACAGCGAGCTGACGAACTGATGCGCGAGTTTCACGTTTCTCATCTAGCCAAAAACCTGGGCATGAGCCTGTCCGGCGGCGAGCGACGACGTGTTGAAATTGCCCGGGCACTGGCGGCAAATCCGCAGTTTATTCTGCTCGACGAACCCTTTGCTGGGGTCGACCCGATCTCGGTGACTGATATCAAACAGATCATTCGCCATCTCCGGGACAGCGGCATTGGGGTTTTGATTACCGATCACAATGTCCGCGAAACTCTGGATATCTGCGAGCATGCCTACATCATTGGCGAGGGACATGTTATCGCTGAGGGAACTACCAGCGATATCCTCAACAATGCTCAGGTGCGCAAAACCTATCTAGGTGAAAATTTTACGCTTTAGGATTAACTGCTCTTAAAAGCAAGCTCTTGGTTAGCCTAGATTTTGGTTAGAGAGCCCGACAAAACGCCTACAAAAAGTGTCCGATTGAGCACATCAAGTCCTCAATAAAGCACCCAAATCAATCTCTCAGGCAAATCGTCCATTGCAAGCAGCATAGAATTGGCACTAAACTTGCAGACTTCTATACAAGACTAAATTCTCCTCTATGCGCCAAGGCCTCCAGCTTAAGATCAGCCAACAACTGACGATGACTCCTCAGTTGCAGCAGGCTATCCGTCTTTTACAGTTGTCGACACTGGATTTACGCCAAGAGATGATCGAGCAACTCTACAGCAACCCACTACTGGAAATGGACGAGGACATCCCTGAGCCCTCGGGTCAGGATGCCGACCGAACCACTAGCGAGAGCAATCAGGTCGCAGAAGCTGAACGCAATAGCGAGCAAAATCCAGAGTACGAATGGAACGATGAAATACCCAAGGATGTGCCTGTAGATGCCAACTGGGATGATGTATACAGCCCGCCAACTACGGCTTCTAACAGTGGCGGTGAAGTCAATCTGGAGCAGGTCTACCAGATTACTGAATCCTTTCAGGGGCATCTCGAATGGCAACTTAACCTAACGCCCTTTTCTGATCGCGACCGTGAAATCGCCTCAGCGTTTATCGACTCCATCGACAGCTCCGGATTTATTTCTGCTGAGCTCAGTGATATTACAGCGCATATTCACTACGAGGATATTGAAGACCAGCTCCATGAAGATGAGCTGGTGGCAGTGCTCCACCGACTGCAGCAGTTTGATCCCCCTGGTGTATTTGCCCGCAGCATTAGCGAATGCCTGTGCATACAACTTAATCAACTGTCCCCAGAGACCCAACACCTGCAGTCAGCCAAGCATCTGGTGGATGGGTTTTTACAGGATATCGCCTCGGTGGACAGCTCCCGTCTAGGGAAAAAAACTGGATTGGACCCAGACGAACTCCAGGGTGCCCTGCAACTGGTGCGCAGCTTAAATCCCCGTCCCGGGGAATCCCTGAATAGCAATGACGTTGAATATATAGTCCCGGACGCTTACGTAGAAAAAATCAAAGGTCGCTGGAGAGTCAAACTCAACGACAGCAATATGCCGCGCTTACGTATCAATGACTCCTACTCGTCGTTGATCAAGCGCTCAGACAGCAGCGACCAAAATCAGTTTTTAAAAGATAATCTTGCCGAGGCGCGCTGGTTTCTGCGTAGCATTGAAAGCCGCAATGAAACATTGATGCGCGTGGCAATGACCATCGTCGAGCTGCAGCGAGGCTTCCTCGATCATGGTCCGGTCGCCATGAAACCCATGGTATTGTCCGATATCGCCAGCAAGCTGGAACTCCATGAGTCGACTATTTCTCGGGTCACCACCAGTAAATATTTGGCCACGCCTCAGGGTATATTCGAACTTAAATATTTCTTTTCCAGTCATGTTAGTACTGCTGGCGGTGGGGAGTGTTCATCGACAGCAGTTTGCGCTATTCTTAAAGAACTGATCGGCGCAGAACTACCGGCCAAACCACTCAGCGATAGCAAACTGACTTCCCTGCTAGAACAACAAGGCATACAAGTCGCACGTAGAACAGTGGCAAAATACCGAGAGAGCCTGGGTATCCCATCCTCGAGTCAGCGCAAAAGATTTTAATCAAGTGGGACAAAGGAGTACTGAATGCAATTAACCATTAGCGGACATCACCTGGAAATCACCGAGGCAATAAGAGAATACGTCAACAGTAAATTTGCCAAACTCGAACGACACTGCGAACAAATCACTAGTATTTCGGTTATTCTAACAGTCGAAAAATTATCCCAAAACGCAGAAGCGACAGTCCATGTCAGCGGAGCAGAATTATTTGCCAACTCTCAGCATGAAGACCTATACGCTGCGATTGATTCACTGACTGACAAGCTCGATCGTCAACTGATTAAATACAAAGAGAAGCACCGAGGCCGTTAAATCCGTCCATGAAAATCAAGAACATACTCACTCAACAGTTGACCCAGTGCGGCATTCCTGGCGGCAGTAAAAAACGCGTACTGGAAAACCTTTCGACCTTTGTCACCGAGCAGCTCGGTGGCGATGGTGATCAGGCTGAAAGTCTGTTTCACAACCTGGTCGCCCGAGAGCGACTTGGCAGCACTGGCATTGGAGAAGGCGTCGCCATTCCCCACTGCCGTGTGGCTGGCTTTAATCGCATTCACGGCTGTCTGATCAAACTAGAACAAGCCATCGACTTTGGCTCTCTGGATGACCAACCTGTAGATTTAATTTTTGCCCTAATTGTTCCAGAGGAGCAAAACGAAGAGCATCTCGCCACTCTGGCAAGGGTTGCCGCGATTATGCAGGATGACAGCTCACGTATGTCTCTGCGTCAATGCACAAGCAGCGAAGAACTCTATACCACGGCATTGCAACTCGAGCGCGCAGCCTAGGTATGCGCCTAGTCATTATCAGTGGCCACTCTGGGTCCGGCAAAACCTCAGCATTGAATATTCTCGAGGATGTCGGCTTTACCTGTATTGATAACCTGCCAGCCACATTGCTTGAGCATTTAATTGGCCAACTCAACGAAAACAGCAATCATCAGGATTTGAATATAGCCGTAGGTATAGACGCGCGGAATCTGGTCGGCGATCTGAACAAAATCCCAGAGATCCTCAAGTCGATTGAAAGAGACGGCGTCGATGTCGATGTACTGTTCCTCTATGCGCACCGCTCAGACTTGCTGCGCCGCTACAGTGAAACCCGTCGTCGCCACCCACTGAGCACCGACACTGTTGGCCTCAAAGAAGCCATCGAGCTGGAAAAGGAAATACTCAGCCCAATTAGCGATATCGCCGACCGTTCAGTGGATACCTCGAGCCTGACACTGCACCAATTGCGCGACCTGATTAAAAACACCATTGTGCCCAAGCAGCCCCAGCATATGTCGATCCTGTTTGAGTCCTTCGGCTTTAAAAACCGTGTCCCATCAGACTCGGACTTTGTTTTCGATGTGCGCTGCCTGCCCAATCCCTACTGGAAGGCCCAGCTGAAAAACAAAACTGGCCAAGATCCTGAGGTGATTGAATTCCTCGAAAGCCAGGTTGAGATAGCCTCAATGCTGGCAGATATTATTGGTTTTTTAACCCGCTGGATTCCTCAATTCCAGGGCAACAATCGCAGCTATCTGACTATTTCAATAGGCTGTACTGGCGGACAACACAGATCTGTCTATCTGGCGAATAGATTGCACGAGCACTTCTCTGGCGTGCATCCATTTGTTCAGGTATCCCACAAAGAGCTATTACATTGATTCACTGCCAGCTCGATATCATTAATAAACTCGGCCTTCACGCCAGGGCAGCAACCAAACTGGCGAGTACCGCCGGGCGCTTTGGCTGTACTATTCGCACCGGTAAACAAGAGCCATTAGTGGACGCAAAAAGCGTTATGTCGCTGATGTTGATGGCTGCTAGTAAGGGCACCAGCCTGATCTTTGAATTCGACGGTGAAGACGAGCACGAAGCACAGACTGCCATTAGCGAGCTACTCGCTGACTACTTTGGCGAAGGTGAGTAATCCGTCCCGCTGTTGATGACTGTTTACACTGGCTTATCAGTTAAAACTACCTGAATCTCGGTTAGCTGGTTAGAATACCAGCGCTGAAGTGACTCAGCCCAGCCAAGGGAGGGACTTATGAACAATAACGATAACAGCCTTTTGGCCAGGCTCGGCAGCGCCATTGATAGCGGCACCCTGAATCAGGTGCGTCATATACTCAACAATCTTTCGCCGCCAGATATCGCACACCAGCTCGAAACCGCACCGCCGCGCCTGCGCAATATCCTCTGGGAGATAGTTGACCCCGAGATATCCGGTGAAGTACTCCAAGAACTCTCTGACGATATTCAGCTCGAATTCCTCAACCAGATGGATGGCGCAGAAGTTGCCTCGATCACCGAAGGTCTCGACGTCGATGATATAGTCGATATTCTCCAGCAGCTGCCCGACCGAGTTATTCCTGAAGTCCTCAAAGCCATGTCGGTACAGGATAGGCTAAGGGTAGAGTCAGTACTTACTTACAATGAAGATACCGCCGGTGGTTTGATGGACACCGAGGTAATCACGGTTCGCCCTGATATTACAGTCGACGTAGTGCTGCGCTATCTGCGCCGCTTCGAAGAACTTCCAGATATCACCGACAATCTATTTGTGGTCAGTCGCAATGACACCTTTTTAGGTACATTGCCCCTGAGTAAAATGCTCACCTCAAGCCCCAGCACCTCAGTTCGCGAAGTTATGAACACTGAAGTTGAGGCGATTCATGTGAATCTCACCGACTCCGATGTGGCACAGCTATTCCAGCGCCAAGATCTGGTCTCAGCACCGGTTGTTGACGATCAGCACCGCCTGGTTGGACGAATCACCATTGATGATGTGGTTGATGTCATTGTTGAAGACGCTGATCACAGCCTTTTGGCCATGGCCGGTCTCAGCGACACAGAGGATACTTTCTCCTCCATCAGCCGAACTGCACCCCGCCGTGCCATGTGGTTGGGTCTCAACTTACTCACAGCCATTCTCGCCTCTTCAGCTATCAGCCTGTTTGAAGCGACCCTGGAAAAGGTCGTTGCCCTGGCTATTTTGATGCCGATTGTTGCCAGCATGGGCGGCGTCGCAGGCAGTCAAACCCTAACCGTAGTGATTCGCGGTATGGCACTGGGACAGATCGAGCGGGACAATCTCAAATGGTTGCTGAGCAAAGAATTTGCCGTTGGCGCACTCAACGGCATGCTCTGGGCGATAGTGATGGGTGCCATAGTCTCGGTATGGTTTGACGACTGGACTCTCGCACTGGTGATCGCTGCCGCTATGGCCATCAACCTCATCGCCGCAGCAGTCGCAGGTACATTGTTACCCGTGATGTTACGCTCTTTAAAAATTGACCCGGCCCTCGCAGGCTCGGTTATTCTCACGACAGTCACCGATATAGTCGGTTTTGTCTCCTTTCTTGGACTTGCCACGGTGTTTTACAGCTAATGACCGATTCAGATATTAACAATAAGAATGACAATCACGACAGCGAAGAAGATCTGGTCAGCAAATCTCAGCTTAAACGGGACAGCCATGCACTCCAGGATATGGGCAGCCAGCTGGTTGAAATGCCTCTAGGACAACTGGCCAAATTCAATCTGCCGGACAACTTAAAAGACGCCATCACAGAAGCGCGCCGTTTAAAGAATCGCGAAGGCAAGCGCCGCCAACTGCAGTATATTGGAAAACTGATGCGCACCGCAGATATCAGCTTTATTGAAGAGACATTGGAGCGCATGGATCACCAGTCGCAAACCTACAGACAGCATTTCATGCAGCTGGAGACATTGCGCGACAGGTTAATCAGCCAGGGCAATCCAGTAATCGAAGAGTTGATGGAGAAATATCCTACCGCCGACCGACAGCAGCTACGTAATCTGCAGCGTCAAGCAGCACGGGAAGTGGAATTAAAAAAAGCACCCACTGCGAGCAAGAAAATCTTCGCCTATCTGCGCCAGCTTAGTGAGTAGAGCCTTAAGGCATAAAAAGCCTTTAGCAGGTGGAGGAGCCTTCGGCGGATAAAAAGCCCTCAGCGGGTAGAGAGCCCTCAGCGGGTAGAGAGCCTTCAGCTATTAGAAAGTCCCAAGCTTCCGATGCTCGGCAACAGGCATCTTGCTGCGTATCTCGGACAAACGGTCTAAATCAATCTCGGCAATCGCAACCCCGGGTTCATCATCCACTCGAGCCAGCACCATCCCCCAAGGATCAATAATCGTACTACCGCCCCACAGACCGCGGCGCGGGTGTTCACGGTCAACCATATTGGCGCCAATCACAAACAGCTGATTTTCCACCGCCCGTGCCCTCAATAACAACTCCCAATGGTCCCGACCTGTGGCCGCTGTAAAGGCCGCTGGCACCGCAACCACCTGCGCATCGGCATCGGCCAGCTGACGATAGAGTTCAGCAAAGCGCAGGTCATAACAGACGCTCATACCCAGCCTACAGGGTTCAGTCTCGACCACCACCACATCTGTAGCACTGCGATAGTCGTCCGACTCGCGGTAACTTACCTGCTGTAAAACCCCATCTGTAGATTTCGGCACATCAACATCAAACAGATGAATTTTGTCGTAGTGCTGAACTAGATCACCCTGGGGGTTGAACAACCATGAACGGGCAAAGGGCTTTGCCGAATTGGCATCCGAGACAGGCACTGTGCCGCCCACCAGCCAAAGACTGTGACGCCGAGCCTGTTCAGAAAGAAACTCATAAACAGGTCCGTTGTGCTGCTCTGCCAGACCCACCTCAGTAAGATCACTTCGCCCCAAATAGGCAAAATTTTCAGGCAGTACCACCAGTCGACTGCCAGCATCAGCGGCCTGTCCAATTAGTACCTCTGCGGCAGCTAGATTCTGCTGTAAGGATTTTTGCGGCCGCAACTGAACAGCTGCGGCGATAAAGGAATTATTGTTGCTCATTCTCGGGAACCCTACTTGTGTCTTTGTCCGCCTTAGAGCCCTTGGCGTTCTTACCCGCTAAATCGGCGGCAAAAATACGATCCACTGACACCTCGACATCATCCCAAGGACCAGAGAGCTTGTAGCTAATACTCGACAGCCGATCAACTTGTTTTTCCACCAACTTGCTAGTCACATAAACCCCAGCGGCAGCAGGAAGTCCGCCCAACAGCGCCACTACCCAGGGAAGATTAGTGGCCACTGGCAACGTTGCCACCAGACGTGCATCAACAGCTTCGTTGAGTAGATCAAACTCGCCGTCCATACTCATGCGCCCAGAGGGCATATCCATTCTCAGGGGCTGTTTAAATCGCGCTACTCCCTGATTAAATTCCAAGGTACCACTGAGCTTGTTATAACTGAGTTCCTGCCCAGTGATATCGGAGAAATCCAGTTTCAATCGGCGCAACCAGTTGGCAAAATTAACCAGACTAACCATTTTTAAGGCCGCGCCGGCGCCTCCAGTAGAGCGGTAAAAACTGCCCTCTTTTAATTCGACCTGAAACTCGCCACTGAGATTGTCTCGGGAGATATTCCACGGCTGATCTTGCCAAGCCAGATCGAATACGAAGCGTCCAGATTTGCTGTCGACAACTTTTGGTACATTGAGACCCAAACCGAGAAACTCTTCAATATTGCCAATACCTACAGGACCCACCAAGCGACTGGCATAGTCGCTGCCATCGAAACCCCAGAAAAACTCTGTTGCCGGCTGACTGTCAAACAGTCCCGGCTGCAGGCCTAACAAGTTGCCTCTAATTTCACTGAACGCTGCTCCAGAGACTTCCGGGCGCAACTTAAACGCAATCGAGCCCCACTCTTCATCGCCAATCTGCAGACGGTCCACAGAGAAATCCAGAGGGATAAACTGCCGCGGATCTATAGTCGACTCGCTGACGCTTCTTTCTAGCAATCCACCGGGAACCATCAAACGAGTCAAGTTGAGTACCGGAACCTGATCGGCATCCGCTGTCGACATAAGCAACTGGCCATCGGCCAAGTCAGTAACAAAATCAAGATCCAGAATGCCATCGCGCAGGGAAGCAACGCCTTGAATATTCTGTAGCTGCAGAGTTGCGAGGTCCAGCTGATCGAGAGTCAGGTCAAACATAGGTATCCAAGAGGCTTTTACGGCAGACTCAGAGCGCTGAAAGAGCCCTATCAGTGGTTGCCAGAGTGAAAAGTCAGCTGTTGGCAGATGTGCTGAAACTCGCACAATACCTTCTTGCGGTTCTTCTTGATCACGGTCATAACGAATATGGGCGCCACTTAGACCAGCCTCATTAAAGCGCAGATCGAAGTCCAGATCGGCACTCTTTTGTAGCCCGTCGGATCGCCCTGTAATAGTTGCCTGTAGCCGCTCAAATTCTGGGGCAAATGAAAGTAACATGTTGAGATCTTGAGATTCCGCCGCGGTCTTCACCAGAGGCTGAGGAAGATCCAGCTCGACCCCCTGAAGCTGACTTTTTATCTGCACAGTTATAGGGGCTGCAACGACCTGCTGACCTTCGCCTTCGGTCCTGGGAATTGTAATCAGACTGTCGACAGCAATCACCCCCACAACCACCTCTTGCCAGGGGAAATCCACTAGCTGACTTAAGCTCTCAGGCAATAGTGTGCCGGTCACAGCAATTTTCTGGTCGCCATCACTTTTATACAATTTTGCCAGCATGGGTCTTTGCCAAAAGTTGGCGCTAACTTCGTCGCCATAAAGCCCCTTATCAAGGGAGAAATTCAACCGACCATTAATCTCCTCGACACTAATTGGGCCGCCAGGAATGCTCAGGGAACCACTCTCGACCACTGCAGTGACATTATATTGGGCCTCAAGGGCTTCACTAGCGACTGCAGGCAAAGGGATCAAAAGGTCCAGCTGACTGGTCATTTTGCCGCTGAAGTCCCAGCTTGTTAATGCCCCTAGACGACTCTGCAGCGGCGACTCTGTCAACAGAGTCATGGCCGCACTGAGATCTCCTTCGACCTCCGCGGCGACAGTTATAGCTGGAGCTTGATTGGGACCGATCCTGTCATAGATCACCTTGGCACTGCTGATAGACGTATCACCCACAGTGCCAGAATAGACCTCAACCTCAGTGAAGGTATCGTCCACGAGAACCAGAGCTTTAGCATCGCGAAGACCCATCCATTTGGGGTCATAGTCGATATCTGCATCACTCATTTTTACCATCAACTGGGTAGTCTTGGCTAATGGCTCAAGCTGTGGTGGCTGGGTGCGAATTAATAAGCCAAACTCGTCGACATGGCCATCCAAAATAGACTCTTGCAACCATTTCCGCAGTTGTCTCGGCATGCGGTACGGTAGATATTTGTTGCGCTTATTGGCATCCAGATCGCGGCCACCAATGAGCAGGCTAACAGAGGGCGGATTGCCCTTTGACGGAAGGGTCTGTTCAATCGAGAAGAGTATTGAAGCAACACCAGCATCCAACTCGGCACGCATTACATCGCTGCGCAAGGTCAGCTGTTTGTCAGCCTCATCCCAAGAAAAGTTAATCGTTCCCTGAGCTTTTTCGATACTCTGATAATTTTTATAAACCGTCGGAAACAGCGCCTCGAAGCCATCATTGTCAGCAACCGAGAGTAATCCATGACTGCCGTATACTTCCAAATATCCATCCAGCCCCTTCACTCCAGGTGCTTTTTTCCATGCCGCAATCCCCAGCCCCTGAAGATTAGCCGACGCATAATAGCCAATTTCATCATGTCCCAGAGTTAGAGCCTCGACCATTCCTTGGGGCTTCAACCTGTCGACAATATCGAGAATGTTTTGGTCAGCAATGCGGGTGGTATAGAGCAGTTCTGACATCAGCGTTAGATCAAGATGATTCACTGACAGATCAAAATCATGCCACTGGGAACCCATGCGCTGATTAAATACTAGATTGAGTGGTTCTATTGAGGTATCCGACCAACTAAAACTGAATCCCTGTAACCGCGCACCCCAGTCCGAGCCAGGGGTATACCAGCCAGTGATCTCGGTTTTGATCTCGGTAACCGGTGGCACATCCGCCAGCCAGTTTAGCGGCACTTCACCCACAGCAAGATTGCCTTCAAAATCTATCGAACCACCGGGATGCAGGGCAACCCAGATTTCACCCTGAGCATTGGCTTTAAAATCCGGAAGATTGGCGAATAATTCAGGCATCAGTGAGCGAACTAGATCCGCTAGGGGTTCAGAAAGATTAAAATCGTCGAAGCGGAAATAGCCCTCCGCAGATAAACTCTCTATATCTGCTAAATCCCCCTGACCTTCGATTAATAAATAGGCTGGGCTTGCGCTGGCAATCCTCTGTTCACTTGGAATCAGAGCCTCATCCAGCAGGCTGACACTGAGCTCAGCACGGTGAAAATCTTGGGTGTTTTCCATAGCCACATTGCGCGCGCTGAGCACCATGCTCTTGCCAGAGTAAAATTCAAACGTGGTTTGCACATCGTCAAAGCGAATTAGGCGGCTGTAAGTCAGGGGGTCAACAATCAGACTTAGGTCAGTATCTCCTCCGCTGCTAAAGCCTTTTAAACTCCATCGCCCGCGTTCATCTTCAATCAAAGTAAGCGCCAACTTGGCAACCGCTAGCTCACGCCAAATCGGGGAGCCATGTAGCAAGCTATTAAAGAGATCTAGGTCGGCTCGGGCGCCCTCTAAACTCAGGGCCGGGCTCTTATTACCCGCAGCACTGCCAGTAACATTAGCCGCAGTAATGGATAGCGTATCGATTTCAATAATCGGTACCAGACGCGGCCATTCACCGCGCAGCTCACCGAGTTCTACCTGCAGACCGATCTGTTCCCCGAGAAACTGCTCAACTGGCTCGCGAACCTTGTCTACATAGGCAATTGTCTGGCGACCAATCACCACCAGAATCACAGTACCGATAATCAGCAGTGCGAGCGTCAGCCATAGCCAACGCATCGACGTCTTTAATGCTGTACCCATACTCGCCATAGTCACTGTTCTTTAAACCGGAATAATATCAAACTGTTCAAGAGCATAGAGGCTCTCGACCCTAAACTGAATGGTGCAGTTAATAAATAGCTCTAAATCTGCCACCTGACTGGAGTCTTCATCAGTTAGCCTTTCAATCACCGGTGCCGATGCCAACACCCGCAGACTGTCACATTCATAGGCCCGCGCTGCACGCAGAATATCGCGTAAGATTTCATAGCTCATGGACTCGGCAGACTTAATATAGCCGCGGCCAAAACAGGTGGGGCACTCCTCGCAGAGTATCTGCCCGAGACTTTGACTGGTGCGCTTGCGGGTAGTCTGCACTAATCCGAGTTCGGTCACACCAGAAATTGTTGTTCTCACCGTATCTCGCGCCAAAGCCTTTTCCAGCGCGCGCAGCACCTGACGGCGATGCTCAACGCTGTGCATATCAATAAAGTCGATAATAATAATGCCGCCGAGATTGCGCATCCGCATCTGCCGGGCAATCACCACCGCCGCTTCAAGATTTGTTTTATAGATCGTCTCTTCAAGGTTGCGATGGCCGACAAAGGCGCCAGTGTTTACATCGATGGTCGACATAGCCTCGGTCTGATCAAAGACTATATGGCCACCAGACTTAAGCATTACCTTGCGTTGCAGTGCCTTGGTAATTTCCTCCTCGATGGCATACATATAGAACAGTGGCCGTTCACCAGGATAGTGCTCAAGCAAACGTACCATGTCCGGATTGAATTTGTTGCCGAAGTGAGTCAGCTTGTCGAAAGCCTCGCGGGAATCAACGCGAATTTTCTCCACCTCGGTGCCAACCATATCCCGCAATACGCGCTTATAGAGAGGCAGATCTTCATAGAGGCAGCAAGGAGCCTTGGCGCTAACTTTGCGCTGGAGAATATCCTGCCATAGACGACGTAAGAATCGTACAGTGTTGCGCAGCTCTGCTTCTTCAGCCCCATCGGCCGCTGTGCGCAGAATATAACCACCGGAAAGAGGATTTTTCGCACCCTCTTCCGCAGTGACTTCATCGACAATAGTTCCTAGCATAAGCTTTAAACGCTCACGCTCTTCTTCCGACTCGATACGCTGAGAGACGCCGAGATGCTTTCCTTCAACCATATACACCAGATAGTGAGAGGCTACCGAAAGCTGCGCCGACAGGCGCGCGCCTTTGGTGCCCACAGGATCCTTAATCACCTGTACCGCAATCTGCTGGCCATCATGCAAGAGTTTGCGAATATCAGGCTCACCCGTATCCGTGGCATTGAGTTTGGTCTTCCGCGGCAGCAGGTCATCTATGTGCAAAAAAGCCGTGCGCGCTTCACCTATATCGATAAAGGCTGCCTGCATGCCAGGCAGCACTCGTACGACCTTACCTTTATAAATATTGCCCACCAGACCACGCTTGTTGTTGCGCTCGACAAAAATTTCTTGGGGCACGCCGTTCTCGACTAGAGCCACTCGAGTTTCCATGGGCGTAATATTGACTAGCAGTTCCTGGCTCATCGTTTTTCCATTTTGTACTACGTTAATGCTCTTTTAAGGATCTAGGCTCTCAATTCCAAGCTATCCAATTTAAGCTGAGGACTCCGAAGTCCACAAAGGTATACCAAATTCTCCAAGTATCTCGGCGGTTTCGCTCAATGGCAGACCAACAACACCACTGTAACTGCCCTCTAGGTGATCAACAAACACTGCGCCAAGCCCCTGAATAGCATAACCACCCGCTTTGCCTTGGGGCTCACCGGTGTGCCAGTAACTCTGACACTCAGATTGACTAATTGTGCGAAAACGCACCAGAGTTTTTGTCAGACGACTGGAGGAGCAGGGTCCCTGAGAGACAGCAACTGCTGTCATCACTGTATGTACTCTGCCAGACAGAGCCATTAGCATTGTAGCTGCGTCAGCCTGATCTCTGGGCTTACCAAAAACCTTCCCTTCGCAAACCACAATAGTGTCAGCGCCTAGGCTTGGCAGTGTTCTGTCATCACTGCTGTTTCCATTTTTACCGCCATTTCCATCTTTAACACTACGCCCATCCTGGAGACTATATCCAGCCCTAGCTTTCTCAAGCGCCAGCCTTGCGACATAATCCTCAGGTGACTCGTCAACAAGCCTAGTCTCATCTAAATCAGCGGCCAAAATGGTAAAGCGCACTGCAATCTGGCGCAGCAGCTCACTGCGGCGCGGCGATGCAGAGGCAAGAATAAGATCAGCGGCGGACATGGATAGGATTCAACCTCTTCTTGGCTGCGAGCGGGCAACCAGGAAATCAATAAATGGCCACACCAGTATCGAAAGGAGAATTTTCATCGGCAGGTGTTCGATACCCGAAGGAAGGCCGTATACAATAAAAATGCTCGCCTCGAGCACTGCGACCAGAGTAATGATGAGCGCCATCAACATGGTGCGCTGGAGCATCGAAAGATATTTGGCCCAGCGACTGACCAATGAGAGAGCACCGGCGCAGAGAGCAAAGACAATCATCGAATGACCTGGGCTCATACGCAGCAGAAGATCCGCCAACAGACCCACCGACGCGGCAAACAAAATTCCCAGCCCATTGGGCCAGCGCATGATCCAAGCCATAGCCGTAAGCAACAGAAAGTTCGGCTTCCAGACAATCCAATCACCACTTAGGGGCATCAAACTGAGTACCACCGCAAGTATAAGCGTCAGGCAAACCGCGATGCCACGGTTGTCAGACTCCATTATTCAACCGCGTCCGCAGCACTGTCCCGAGAGATATAAAGTAATAGTAGATGGCGGCTGCGATCGATCTCAGCAGAGGGGTCAATATCAATTTTAAGAAAGTTATCACCAGGCTTACTGACAATACTCAGCACGGTACCAACCGGATAGCCCGCAGGGTACAGCCCACCAAGACCCGAACTAACCAGTTTGTCACCTTCGCGAATATCGGCTGTGGGCGAGACAAACTTCAGGTTTAAACGATTGTAGTCAGCGCGGCCTTCAGCAATAGAGCGCAGCCCGTTGCGCAACACCTGCACCGGCAGCGCATGGTTGCTATCGGTAATCAGTAGAGCCGTACTATGGTTCTTATGCACCGTAATAATTTGTCCCATCAAACCTTCGGCATCAAGCAGCGGTTGCCCGACAAACACATTATCTGCACTGCCCCGATCAATGGTGAGGGTGTGGCTAAGAGGATTCGCCGATACGCCGATCACCTCAGTCACTAAAACGCTGTCCTGAAGTAGTTCGGTGGCATTGAGCAAACGGCGCAGTCGCATATTTTCTGCAGCCAGATCAGACATACGCTGCAGCTGACCATGGTAGATAAGGCTTTCTTTGGTGAGGCGCAAATTATCGCTTTCAATTTCCGAGCGTGGCGTCAGGCTATTGGCACTCCACTCCTGAACGCGCAATGGGATATTAGCGATCCAGTAGAGTGGACGAACAAGGTTATCAGCAGCGCTGTAGGCAGGTTTGAGCCAGGAGGTAAAGTTGTCCACGAGCATCAGCAAAATAGCGAGCAGGGTAACCGTAAGAAGTTTTCTCAGGAGTGTAGATGATCTGTTAAATACATTTGCCATAAACCCCCTCCTGAATATCCTTGAGCAATTAAACGGCCTTGACCGACTAAACAGCCTTGAGCGACTAAACAGCCTTGAGCAATTAAACAGCCTTGAGCAAATAAAAAGCCCATAGAAACAGCAGGTACCTGACCCCTTAAATCGCTAAGGGACTAAGATGCTGCCTGTAACTGACAACCTTAGAAAGTTAACGAATTCAATTTATTGCTATCCATAGTCTCAAGGGCCACGCCACCACCACGAGCAACACAGGTGAGTGGGTCCTCAGCAAGAATTACAGGCAGCCCAGTCTCAGCTGTCAGTAAGCGATCGAGATCGCGCAACATAGAACCACCACCGGTCAAGACAATACCGGTTTCGGCAATATCCGACGCCAGTTCTGGCGGCGACTGCTCGAGCACGCGTTTTACAGCTTGCACAATACCGGCCAGAGGCTCCTGCAGCGACTCAAGGATCTCATCGCTGTTCAGGGTAAAGCTTTTCGGAACACCTTCGGCAAGGTTGCGACCGCGAACATCAATTTCACGAACCTCTTTGCTCAGGTAGGCGCCGCCGATCTCCATTTTGATACGCTCAGCGGTGCTGTCACCAATTACGCTGCCGTATTTGCGCCGCACAAAGTTAACAATCGACTCATCAAAGCGATCGCCACCAATGCGCACAGAATCAGAAAACACCACACCGTTGAGGGACAAAATGGCAATCTCAGTAGTACCACCACCAATATCCACAACCATCGAACCAACGGCTTCGCCAACCGGCATGCCGGCACCAATGGCCGCAGCCATTGGCTCTTCAATTAGATAAACTTCGCGAGCACCGGCACTGTAGGCAGACTCTTTAATCGCACGTTTCTCCACTTCCGTGGCCATACAAGGAACACAGATAAGAACGCGGGGACTAGGGGGAACAAAGCTGGAAGCGTGGACCTTTTTGATAAAGTGCTGGAGCATTTTTTCGGTGACTTGAAAATCGGCGATAACACCGTCTTTCAGTGGGCGAATAGCGGTAATATTGCCTGGCGTACGGCCCAACATGCGTTTGGCATCAACTCCCACTGCTTCAATAATTTTTTGCCCGAGATGTTGGCGGATAGCAACAACTGAGGGTTCATTGAGAACTATACCTTCCTCACGAACATAGATAAGTGTATTTGCAGTTCCAAGATCGATTGACAAATCGCTGGAGAAAAAGCCGCGGAGTTTCTTAAACATCTAGTTATATTTCCTTTGAAATTGGTCCCTCAGGCCACGCCCTTGAGCCAGCAGCAACCCGCCACAAAATAATGGCCTAAATTTAACAGCGGCAGAGTGCTAGAGCAAGCGCTCACTGAGTCATTCGTCGTATTTTTATAGGATTCTAGCCAATCCTGCCCAAAGTTGCCGTGATTCAGAAAAAACTGGCTTAAAACCCTGACAAATAAGCCTTTAATCAATCCCGCCCCCTTAACCTGACAAGACCATTTATGGTACCTTACGGCCTTTCTAATAGGCTCGGCAGACCTCCCGCAAGCCGCTGCTGACAGATGGATTATTTTAATGAGTATCGAACGGCAAGAAATCGAAAAACTGGCCACGCTATCCCGCATCGCCATTAGCGAAGACACTATTACTGAAGTGTCACAGCGTTTGAGCAGCGTTCTCGAACTGGTAGATCAGCTGCAAGCTGTTAATACCGATGGTGTCGAGGCCATGTCACACCCCATGAAAGCCACTCAGCGCCTGCGTGAAGATGAGGTCAGCGAGATCAATCAGCGCGAAGCCTTTCAGGCCATCGCACCCGATACCGAAGAAGGGCTGTTTCTCGTGCCCAAAGTCATAGAATAAACAGGTCCCTCATGCATAACCTCACTATCGCCGAGCTTGTCACAGGGCTGCAGGGCAAAGAATTTTCCAGTGTTGAGCTGACTCAGCACTTTCTGGCGCGCATCGCCAAGTTGGACGCCAACTACAATGCCGTGATTACGGTTACCGCAGATCAGGCGCTAAAAGCTGCCGCCGCTGCCGATGAGCGGCTGGCCGCGGGCAATGCCCCAGCTCTCTGTGGTGTGCCCATACTGCACAAAGATATCTTCTGCACCAACGGCGTCCGCACCAGCTGTGGCTCAAAGATGCTCGATAACTTTATCCCTCCCTACAATGCCACCGTGGTCGAAAATTTCGAACAGGCAGGCGCTGTGGTTCTGGGTAAAACCAATATGGACGAGTTCGCCATGGGCTCTTCCAATGAGACCAGCTTCTATGGGCCAGTGAAAAATCCTTGGGCCAGTGACTCAGTTCCCGGCGGGTCCTCAGGGGGTTCTGCCGCAGCAGTTGCCGCGCGATTAGCTCCAGGGGCAACCGCAACCGATACTGGCGGTTCGATCCGTCAGCCAGCAGCGCTCTGTGGCATTACCGGCTTAAAGCCGACTTATGGTCGCGTCTCGCGCTGGGGCATGATTGCCTTTGCCTCGAGTTTGGATCAGGGCGGTCCCATGGCTCGCACTGCCGAAGACTGCGCCATATTACTCAACTGCATGGCCAGTTATGACGACAAAGACTCCACCTGCATTGATCGTGAAGTGCCGGATTACAGCGCCACCTTGGGCGACAGCATCAAAGGTTTGAAAATTGGTGTGCCTAGGGAATATTTTTCCGAGGGTCTGGATCCAGATACTGAAAAAGCTGTGCGCGCTGCGCTGGCAGAATATGAAGCTCAGGGGGCAGAACTCGTCGAGATCAGCCTACCCAACACTGGCTTGTCGGTACCGGCCTATTATGTCATTGCACCTGCCGAAGCCTCGACCAATCTGACCCGTTTTGACGGTGTTCGATACGGCTACCGCTGCGAAGACCCCAAAGACCTCAATGACTTGTATACCCGCACCAGAGCCGAAGGCTTTGGCGACGAAGTGAAGCACCGCATCCTCATTGGTACTTATTGCCTGTCGGCCGGTTACTACGACGCTTACTACGGCAAAGCCCAGCAAGTGCGCCAGCTGATTCAGCAAGATTTTGAAAAAGCCTTTGAGCAAGTCGATGTGATTATGGGCCCCACCACCCCATCACCGGCGTTTAAATTTGGCTCCAAGAGCGACGACCCCGTGGCCATGTACCTCGAAGATATCTACACCGTCGCCACCAATCTGGCTGGCCTACCTGGCATGTCAGTACCCTGCGGCATGGTTGATCAAAAACCCGTAGGCCTGCAAATTATAGGCAACTACTTCGATGAAGCGCGCATGTTAAATATTGCCCACCAGTATCAGCAGGCCACCCAGTGGCACAGCCTAACGCCAGAGGGAGTTGCCTAATGAGTTATTCAGGTTGGGAAACCGTTATCGGCCTCGAAGTGCATGTGCAGCTGGCCACCAAAACCAAAATATTCTCTGGCGCCAGCACTGCGTTTGGTGCCGAAGCCAACACTCAGGCCTGCGCCATTGATTTGGCCATGCCCGGCACATTGCCAGTACTCAACAAACAGGCAGTGCACTACGCAGTGATGTTTGGTTTAGCCATTGATGCAGAAATTGGCAAAGAGTCGGCTTTTGAACGAAAAAACTATTTCTACCCCGACTCACCCAAAGGCTACCAAACCACACAGCTGGAAAAGCCTATAGTGGGTCGCGGCAATGTTGAAATTAAATTGGCCGATGGCAGCACCAAAAACGTGCGCATCCACCATGCCCACCTGGAAGAAGATGCAGGAAAATCACTGCATGAAGGCGACTTCCGCCACGGTGTCTCCGGCATAGATCTCAATCGCGCCGGTACCCCGCTGATCGAAATCGTCTCCGAGCCGGACATGAGCAATGCCGAAGAAGCCATCGCCTTTGCCAAAAGACTCCACAGCATTGTGACCTCCATCGGCATCTGCGACGGCGAGATGTCTCAGGGCAGTATGCGCTTTGATGTCAATGTATCCGTCCGTCCCACAGGCACTACTGAGCTGGGTACCAGAACCGAAACCAAAAACCTCAACTCCTACAAGTTTATGGAAGAGGCGATCGCCAAAGAGGTTGAGCGCCAGATCGACCTGATCGAAGATGGCGGCACCGTCAAACAGGAAACCCGCCTGTACAACGGCGACACCAAGGTCGCGCGCTCCATGCGCAGCAAAGAGGAAGCCAACGATTACCGCTACTTCCCCTGCCCCGACCTGTTGCCTGTAATTGTCAGCGATGAAACCATTGAAGAACTGCGCCGCAATCTGCCGGAACTACCGGATGCCAGGCAGGCTCGCTTTATTGAACAATATGGTCTGTCTGATTATGACGCTGCGGTTATTGGCAGCGACGCGGCGATGGCAGCTTATTTTGAAGTTGCCGCAGAGACGTCTGGCAACGCCAAACTGACAGCCAACTGGACCATGGGTGAACTGGCCGCACGTCTGAATAGCCAAGACCTCAGTATTGGCAAAAGCCCAGTCAATGCAGAGCAGCTCGGTGGATTAGTGGCTAGAATCGCCGATAACAGCATCAGCGGCAAAATGGCCAAAGAAGTCTTCGAAGGCATGTGGGCCGGCGAGGGCAGTGCCGATGAAATTATCGAAGCTCGCGGACTCAAACAGGTCTCTGACAGTGGCGCCCTAGAAAAGATGGTTATCGAAGTATTAACCGCCAACCAAGCCATGGTAGATGATTATATTAATACCGACGAAGCCAAGCGCAAGAAAAAGCTCGGCGGCTTTATGGGTAAGATTATGCAAGCCTCTAAGGGTCAGGCCAACCCCCAGCAAGTGAATCAAATCCTCGCACAAAAGCTTAACGAACTAGTTTAAAAAATCAGGAAAGATCATGTCACTGAAGAAAGATAAAGAGAAAGTCCTAGGCGAAGTCTTTGATGATGAGCGCGTAAGAAGTTTCCTAGAATGGATACCGCCATCAGGAGTGAGTACTGACTTTCACCTGCTGGAAAAAGCCTATCGTGGAATGAACATCGATAACTTTGCGACCTTTTTAAGTTTCTTTAAAGAAGCGGGTCACGACCTCAATGCCGCCAACCCAGATGGCAAAACCCTTGTGGAAGTTGCCGGTGAGCATGGGCATGGACTGGAGTATGTGGCTGCAATTAGAGCTGCGGCGGCTCAGTAGGATTTTGCAGGGCTGAGGGTTTGCAGTGCTGCGGTACGGATAGCACGACGTAACAGGGAACTCTTGGTTGGGTGCGGCAAACCCATATAGGCCCTTGTCGATCGGTCCCATGAGTTGGCTATTTCCAGCGTTCGCGCAACTCGCTGACGCTCACTCAGGGCGCTCTCTCAATCTGAAAACAACAAACTCATAAACGGGTCCTGATTGATCGACAAGGGCCTACATGGTTTTGCTGGTAGGTTGAGTGGGCTGCTTGTCAGCATGACTATCCTGTCTTTTATCACGAACTCCTACTCTCTCCCACTCTGCCATCGCAAGCGTAGCCGAGGGACCTCCATAACGGCACTACAATCCTGCAGCGGCCGCCTCACCCTCTCAGAATCAGAGGGCCACAAATTGACGCTGCCAACAGCCAGCTCAGGACGCTGAGACGTGTTCAAAACACTGCCCAGCCCGATTCTTAATCACCTTGTCAGCCGCAAAAACCTGGCCACTCATGACAATATAAACACCCTCTTCAACCACCTGAAGCGCACCCACCGCACAGCCAATATTAAACACTGCATCGGTCTGGGTAAAAGCAGCGGGCTGCATTGCACCGGTAAAAATAATTTTCTTGCCGACAATATCCGCGAGCCAGCCAGCAGTCTCAACCATGCCGTCGGTGCCGTGCATAATCAAAATATACTCGGCATCTGACTCGCGGACCCGCTGCTGAATCGTCTGGCGGTGCTTGTCGGTCATATCCAAACTATCGAGGCGCATCAACTTATCGACACAAAACTCAAAGCCGACATTCATGCTTTCTAAAATGGGCCCCACCACCGGATCGCCAATCTGATATTCGCTAAGCGCATCAAAATAAACTTTATCGACAGTGCCACCGGTGGTGAATATCTGCAGCTTTTTCATTAATTGATATCCCGAAATGCATCCCGCGTCAGATTTTCTAAAGATCCATCGCCGTGAACAATAATATTATCTTCAATACGAATGCCACCAAAAGGCAGGAAGTCCTCGACCCGCGACCAGTTAATCTTACTGCCATGCTCACCCTGACGCAGCTTCTCTAAAAGCGCAGGAATAAAATAGACTCCAGGCTCAACTGTATGGATCTGATTGGCGACCATTGGCGCTGCGCTGCGCAGCTTGGGGTATTTCTCTGGAGCGGGCAACAGATCACCCTGAGCATTGGCTAGGTTGGCGCCTTTGTCATGAACATTGCAACCGAGATGATGCCCGAGACCATGGGGATAAAAAGTGCCTGTAATATCATTCGCAAACGCCTCTTCTGCAGAGACATTAAGCACATCAAATTGGCGCAGTATTTCGGCGATTTTTAAATGGGACAGCACATGCAGATCAACCGGACTCTTGCCTATGCCACCGCTGGCGACCAGATCCAACTGCGCCACATCCATTGCCGCAATTAACGCGGCAAAATCAGAGCCGGAATCATAGGCATAGGTGCGGCTAATATCCGAGGCATAGCCGTTCATGGCCACACCTGCGTCGATTAAAAAACTTCGTGGAGTAGGTCTTTGCTTATCCAAATTGTGGTGGTGCAACACAGCGGCATGTTCATTGACGCCGGCAATAATACCGTAGGGCATTTCATTTTCGCTGCAGTCGCAGCCGCGCAAATAGGCCGCGGCGATCTCCAACTCGGAGGCACCGGCCATAAACGCTTCATGAGCAGCGCGATGAGCTGGCACTGCCAGACGGTTAGCCTGACGCACGCAGTCCTGCTCATAGGCGGTTTTGCCGCGGCGCTGATAGTCGATTTGAGCGGCAACCGATTTAGGGTTCCAGGACTCTGTGCCGACACCGAGACTATTGGTTTCGCCTATATAAGCCGAGCCGCCCTCACGCGAGGAAAGATGCTTCTTTAATTCTACGATGCTGGCATATTCTACAATATCTAGACCCTGCTCAAATCCCGCCGGCAGGCTCTGTGGCGCGGTATGCCAAATATCTTCAACACAGAGTAGGAACAGACGCGGTCGATCTAAGCTGGATGAAATCTGTAGATAAGAGCCAGGTCGCTTGCCCAGTGGCGCCCATTCACGAAAGTAGGGATTGGCCACAAAGGGATAGTCCATATCATCGGCAAACTGGGTTTTGCTGTCACCGGCGGCAATAATAATTTCATCAAATCCGGTAGCCGTAAGAATAGCCTGAAACCGGCGTGTCTTTTCCACTAGATGTTGAACATAAAGCTCTGTTTGATCGATCATTTTTTACTCAACTCACTCTTTCATTTGAGCTGGCGGTTAATCTCAATCTACCGCCAAGCCCTATCAATAAGAACAGTCTTTATAGACCAAGAAAGAACCCATCGCTCAAGCCGTTCTCAACTAAGTCTTTTCAGCACCGGCAATGCGGGCCAATCCAAGCTTTAAATCATGAGAAATCAGGTATAGACAGGGAATCAAAATCAGCGTAATCGCAGTGGCAGTCAAAATACCAAAACTCAGAGACAGCGCCATAGGAATCACAAACTGGGCCTGCATGCTGGTTTCAAATAGCATTGGCAGCAGTCCCACAAAAGTTGTCAATGTGGTCAACAAGATCGCTCTAAAGCGGCGCTTGCCGGCGGCCAGCAGCGCGTCTTCTTCACTGTCTTCAAACTCCCGGGCACGGTTGGCAAACTCCACCAAGATCAAGCTGTCATTCACCACTACCCCAGACAGCGCAATCAAGCCGGCAATGGATAGGGAGCTGATCGCCATATCAAAGAGAATATGCCCGATGACTGCACCGACAAAACCAAAGGGAATCACCGCCATAATAATCAGCGGCTGCACATAGGAGCGCAGCGGCACCGCCAGCAGACCGTAAATCAAGAATAGTGAGACCACACCTGCAATCATCAAGCGGCCAATCAAATCAGACTCCTCTTGACTGGCACCCGAGACACCGAACTCAACCGATGGGTAGTCGAGCAACAGCTGGGGAATAAAATTATTACGGATATCATCGATCACAGAACTGCTCTGCACCTTGGATGCATCGGCATCCGCAGTAATAGTCACTGCACGCTTGCGCTCAATACGGGATATTTTTGCCAGGCCTAAGCCCAGGCGAATATCCGCCACTTCACTGATCGCAATTGCCTGGCCGCTTGAGGTACGAATATGCATATCCTCCAGGGTCGCAATCGAACTGCGCTCGACAAGAGGATAGCGCACCATCACTTTTAAGGTGTGCGGTCCACGCTGTAGGCGCTGCACTTCTTCACCGTAAAATGCCTGGCGTACCTGACGCGCCACATCCGCCATGGAAATACCCAGCTGGCTGGCATAGGGTTTTAAACTGATAAGAATTTCCCGGCCGCCGACGCCCTGGGAGTTGTAGATATCAAACACCCCGTCGTACTCGCCGAGCTTATTTGCCAGAGCCACACCGGCCATTGATAGCTGATCTGGATCCGGCCCATAAAGAGACATATTGATTTTCGCGCCACCCCCGGCACTGCTGCTGGAGTAATAATCCTGCTTGCGCACATTGGGCAGATTGCCTACTTCTTTGCGCCACAGTTTTTCCACATCAACCGCACTTAAAGGTCGGCTCTCTCCTGGAGTGAGTTCCACTCGAAAACTTGCCGTGACATCCGACTGAGTCCAAAAGAAGGTGTGAGCCAAAAGACTTTCGGCTTCAGGATTGGCCGCCATAAAGTCACTGTCGACTTTATAAATCGCTTCCTCAATGGACAGTAGAGCTTCATTGAAACTCTCAGTTGAACTGCCATCCTGCATGGTGACAACCGCATGGATACCGTCCCCCGGTACATCCGGGAAAAACTCAAACCGAGCAATGCCACCGCTGAGTGTCGAGATTGAAATCATCAACACACCAATAAAGGTCGCCAGAGTGATATAGCGATTTCTCATGCATTTTTTCAGAAATGGCTGATAGCGATGTTCAATAAAATGGCTCAACCCTGCACTAATCGCCAGCTGCCAGCGCTCAATAGTCGCGCTGAAAAAATTCTGTGATGTTTTGCGGCCGCCAAACTTTAGTCCCACCAGGTGCGCAGGCAAGATCAGCTTAGACTCAACCAGAGAGAACAGCAGACAGAGGATCACCACTACAGACAGCGCTTCATACATGGCGGCCAATGTGCCGCCGACAAACAGAAGTGGCGCAAAGGCTGCCACCGTGGTCAGCACACCAATGGTCGAAGGAATGGCAACGCGCTTGGCACCGGCAATAACTGTCGCCATAGGCGCCACATAGACCAGGTTGGGATCACTGCTCGCGGCCAATACTTTATCGGCCTCATCTTTGACCTCGGTGAAGACACTCTCGCCAATAACAATGGCGTCATCCACCACAATCCCGAGCACCAGAATAAAGGCAAACAGGCTCAATACATTGATATTCACCGGGAAGGGATTCACTGGCATCAGCCAGATAGCACCCAAAAAGCTCACCGGAATACCCACCACAACCCAAGCCGCAACACGCAGATTGAGAAACAGTCCCAACACCACCGCCACTAAAATAGCACCGGCGGCTAGGTTGCTGAGCATCATGTCGAGTCGTCCCAACAGGTGGAAGGAATCGTCATTAAAGGTCGCGATGCTTAGCCCTTCTGGCAACTGCGGGCGCTTTAAATCCACATACTTTTGAACTGCCCTACTAATGGTAATCAGATCTTGATCATCGAGAGTAAACACGCCGATAGAAAAAGCGTCTTGGCGATCAAAGCGCAATATGCTGGGGGCCTCGGTAAAGGCATCCTTAATCGTGGCCACATCCGAGAGCAGCAACTGACTGCCATCGTCGCGGCTGCGCAAAACAATATTGGCAAACTCTGCGCCGCTGTAGGACTTGCCTTGGGTTCTCAATAAGACATTGCCATTGCTCGCCTGAATCATACCGGCGGGCAGATCTACCGATGAGTTGCGCAGCACCTGAGCAACCTCAGCTAGGGTCAGGTTAAGCTCCCGCAGGCGGGTTTCTTTTACTTCAATGGAGATTTCATAGTCACCATCGCCCCAGAGTTCAGCGCGTTTGATCTCAGGCAATGCCTGAACCTCGTCAAACATCTGCTGGCCCATCTCTTTGCGGGTGCGCTGATCCATGTCCCCAGAAACAGCTATACCCAGAGCCCAGGCGTAGTTATCCACTCGTTTAACAGTGGGTTTTTCCAGATTCACCGGCAAATTCACAATACTGTCGATGCGGTTTTCCACCAGCGCCATCAGCTCATTGATATTTTCACCGGACTCAACATCCAGCACTATAGAGGCCATGTCACGGTCGGCGAATGAACGAATCTCTTCAATGCCCTTTAGGCCCTGTAGCGCCGCCTCCATGGGCAAGATAACCGCTTTTTCCACTTCGATCGGTGCAGCACCAGGATAGGGAGCAATTATCTGAATCGCATCAGTCTCGGCTCGCGGAAACATCTCCTTGCTCATATCCGACGAACTGAGAATGCCCGCACAGAGCAAAAACAACATCAGTAAATTGGCGGCCACCGGATTGCGGGTAAACCAAGCCATAAGGCCGGTACTGCTGTCCATGGGGTCAATGGGATTAATAGGCTTTTGCATTAGTTAGCACTTCCTACAGGTCTGACCAACATGCCTTCGATCGCAGCACCCATGGCACTGACAATAATTTCAGCACCGTCCACGAGACCGGCATCCACATAATAGAACTGGTCATCGCCATGGGAGCTTTCAACTGGGGTTAAGCGCAGGCGCTGCTCACTGTCCACCAGGGCCACTCGATTTCCTTCCATCAGCGCGTGGCGCGGTATGGCGTAAACATTATCAATGGTCTTGCCGGCAATTTCGGCACGCACAAAGGTACCCATTAGCAGTGGCGAGCTATTGCCTGCGGAATCACTGACAACTACATAAGGATCAATGATCTGCGCAACCAAATACTGGGAGCGATTGAGCTGATCCACCACGCCTTCCGAGCGCACCACTTTCGCAGCCCACTGTACTGGCTGGGAGGCCACTGTGGCGTTTAGAGTCACTGCAGGCAGCTCAGCTTTATCGCTGTGCTTTATCAGGTCGATGCGGGCGAGATCTTTTTCCGTCAGCGGTAACCTTACCTCTGCAAAGTCGATGGCAAAGATTTCACCCAGTGGCGTCGCCACGGTAACGTAACGACCGATATCGACAGTTTTTGCCGATACCATGCCCAGGTAGGGCGCACGAATAGTCGTGCGGGCAAGCTTGAGTTTGGCCTGTTTGACTTCGGCCTCAGCCTGCAAGACATTGGCGCGGGCCTCCGCTAGGTAGGGCTCACGCAGAGCCAACAGCGGTGCCTCAGAGGTCGGGCGGCCGGTCATGGCCCATTCCTTTTGCGCCTGAGTGGCCCGTGCCAATTCAAAAGTAGCCTGGGCATTCATACTAATTAGGCGTGCTTCGGCTCGCTGCAAGGCAACTTCATAGTCGGTAGGATCCAACTGCAGTAAAACATCCCCAGCCTTAAAGGTGCCCCCAACCACAAACTGTGGTGACACAGCCAACACGGCACCGGAGACCTCTGAAATCAGCTGGGTGCTAGTGCGCGGCAACACAGTGCCCTGAGACTCGACCAGCAAATCGGCGCTCTGCGAATAGAGTGTCAGAGTTTTTACAGCCACCGCCGTGTCAGGAGCCTCTAGCTTTAGAGGCGCTGGACGCAGAATCGTTATGATAATCGAAATGGCTGCGGCAGCCGCAAGTACTGCAATCGGCAAGAGAACTTTTTTCAAGTTGTTTATCCTGGGAAATTATTATGAAGATGCTATTTTTTTGGGCGACTACAGTATATACGCAAGACGAAGCACTATGGCCCCAAAGACTGTTAGGAAGCTATGTATAAAGAACAAATAGCCATTATAGATTTAATCCAATTTCCACAATTGGGCGTAAAAAGCGCATGTAAAGATGATAAAGTAGAGAGTAGCTCAATGAGCCTGCATAAAATAGAAACTAAAACTCCAGCAACCCCTAGAACCAGTGGTGATCGCGTGGCTGTCTTCAAATCTACAGAAAAGCGTTCTGACCAGTGGAGTCAGCTGCTAATTTCTGTGGGCGAAACTCACGACCGGCAGGCCTTTGCCAAGCTGTTCAAACACTTTGGGCCGCTGCTCAAGGGCTTCGCCCACGCCAGCCGCAATGAAGGTTGGTTCCCGGGTCTTGGTGATGATTTAGTTCAGGAAGTGATGATCAAAGTGTGGAACAAGGCCGGTGGATACAATGCCGAAAAAGCCTCAGCCACTACCTGGATCTATACCGTAGCGCGCAACTGTCGCATCGATATGCTGCGCCGCAAGAGTAATACGCAACACCTTCCCTTAGAAAACGAAGACTTCTGGCATGAGCCGGATGAAGAGACACCGATCTCACTGCTGCAGCAAAAGCGCAGCGAAGATAAGGTACAGAGCTCTCTCGCTCAGCTGCCAAAAGAGCAAGACGAAATTCTGCGCAAGGTTTACCTCGAAGGTAAATCTCACGCCGAAGCATCTGCCGAACTGGGGTTACCGCTGGGCACCGTTAAATCACGTGTTCGCCTGGCGCTACAAAAAATGCAAGTAATAGTGTCCACAGAGGCGCAAGAATGAACAACACAAGTCAATTCCATCCCGATGAAACCATGCTGTTAGAGTTTTCTGCGGGAACCTTAGCCACAGCTCCTTCAATCTGTGTCTCTGCACACCTGCACTTTTGCTCCAAGTGTCGGACTTCGCTGCTGCGTCTCGACCAGGTAGGTGCCCAACTGATGAGTGAAGCCAATCCTCTGGAGCTAGAAGACGACGCCTTTGATACAGTAATGGCCAATCTCGATAGCAGCCAGCAGATTCCATCTGTGAGCGACAACAAGCGTACAAGCTACCCTTTTAGCGTCAGCAAGCTGATGAAAAATAATCTTGTCTCACAGACTTGGAGGCGCCTTTCCGCGTCAGTGGATGTGGCACGCTTTGAGACAGGGCAAAAAGACTTTGAAGTTGCTCTGCACAAAATTTGTGCTGGCGGTAAGATCCCCAAACATGATCACCATGGACTTGAGTACACTGTAGTCTTGAAGGGTAGTTTCTCCGACGAGAGCGCCGTCTATCGCGAAGGTGATTTCTTGGTCCGCGAACCCGGTGATGTACACCAGCCCATGGGCGCCCAGAACGGCGAATGTATCTGCCTGTCAGCCCTCTCAGCACCGATTAAATTGACCAATCCGTTTGGCTTTTTGATGAAGCCCTGGTTGCGTATCAACCCTATGTAGGGCTGCGTTTCTAAGCAATATAATCCCTAGGCCTCTGTCGCTATCTAACATCGACAGAGGCTTATTCATCCGCACTCTTCAGTAGCATCTCTATTTGCCGATTGGCAATTCTCTCAAGCTCGGTATTCCGCTACACTGCGCACTCTTTAAATTGCACATAGGCGACGTCTTTACCAATGGCCCAATACGTATACACTATACTATTGGAACCCTGTAACCCCCTATTTTACTGACTTTTCCGCAATATTGTAGTTATACCAAAATTATACTACACTACCTAAAATCAATCACTTACAGTCAAAGTTATACTACGAGTGATACTAAAATTGAGTTATACCAAACCCCAGTTGGTCAGCATCTATGCCTGTTAAGCAACGAGTGGTAGAACATATCATTCCCAAGAAACTTGCCTTGATAGATCGTGTCTGGACGAATACTGACCAATCTAAAACCACACAGACCTATATGGCACGACTGTGGCAACCTACGGTTAAGAGATATAGTTTTATAAAACTGGAATCGACCAGTATTCATAATGC
>Ga0209815_1000106_pt1 | contig 60678 bp, 52 predicted proteins | sample CoawatmetaG00DNA_FD_187507 | JGI IMG/M metagenome (GOLD analysis project Ga0209815, IMG submission 187507) | Marine microbial communities from the West Antarctic Peninsula - Coastal water metaG002-DNA (SPAdes) (version 2) | ecosystem: Environmental > Aquatic > Marine > Coastal ...
AATTCAGTTCCACGACTTTATTGATAATGCAGTTAAACGACGAGATGGAATAGTAGAAGCTTTAGTAACGACACACGAGCGCACATGGTGCTACGAATTTGTCTGGGAAAACTGGAAATCGAAATCAAACACGTTAACAGCAGCAACAAGACTCTAGACCTAATAACCATCATCATAGCCTCATGTGTACTATCAAATTAACTGAGATTCAACACTCCAACTTTCCTGTTTGAGCTACTCGACATCCACATTCTAGGGAATGGGTAATTTATCACATCCATTAATTTGAGCCCAGCCAGTTATTGTCTAATAATCATCTTGGGATGTGGGCAACTGTGTACCAATTTTGGCACACGTTTTTCAATGAAATAAATTCGAATACATTTATACAAAATAAGCTTGGGCAAAGAACCAGTTCGCGATTGGCTCCTTGGCTTAAGTATCGATGACAAAAAGCTCATTGGCGCTGAAATGAAAACCGTTAAATTTGGTTGGCCGATTGGCATGCCTGTTGTTCGATAAATTGAACGTGGCCTCTGGGGGGTCCACATCCATATCACCGATGGCATCGCCCGTGTTTTGTTTATGGTTATTGCTGATTCAATGTTTTTGCTAAATGGTTTCGTCAAAAAATGCCAGCGACCCCTGCGGCCACTAGAGAGCGATTGATTAAAGGACCCTAACCATGAATAATTACATTGGTTCAAGTTTTGATGACTTTTTAAGGTCAGAACACATCCAAAATTTAGCGAAGCTGAAGCCGTAAAGCACGTCATTACGTGGACACTTTAGCAAGCCAGTGATCAGGCTTAATTTCTCCAAAACAGATCAATTTGGTACTGGCAAAATAATACCTATTAGCGAAGTACTATTAGCTCTTCTTCACCAATGGCAAAGTGTTGTCGGCGATAACGGTTACGTATTAAGATCCATCAAACGGTATGGCAATATAGGGGAAAACCTCTCGCCCTCCTCAGTCAGCGTGATACTGAAGACTCTACAGGCCACCATCCATTCTGATAAAAACACCCCACTGCTTAGTGGCCATTCATTTAGGGTAGGCGCTGCACTGGATCTATTAGAGCAAGGTGAACCGTTGGAGAAAATCATGTTAAGGGGTGGCTGGCAGAGCGATGCGACAGCGATGCAGTATTTAAGGAGCTGGACCTGTTGAATCCAACTTTATTATTTTTTGGGGTTTTACCATGGGCCTTACCCAAGTCAAATGCTGGAAGCATAGCCAAAAATACTGCATAACTTAATAAAACCGCTGTACCACCCATGACCTTATCAGTGAACATATCAAAATATTAATGTACAACTACTTTAGCTCTCCAACTTCCCAGCCTGAGCTACCTGCTCCCCATACACCCAATCCACCACCTTCTCATCCGGTTGATATTCAGACACCAGCAGTTGCAACATACTGCGCACCATCATCACATCACCATTCACCGCTGCAATTCGCAACGTGGTGATCATGGGTTGTAACTCACTCCATGGTAAAAACTTTTCATTAGCTTTCATAATTCGCGGATGTTGAGTGGCTTGTGGGTTATTGCCTATCAACAGTTCTTCATAGAGCTTTTCACCAGGGCGTAAGCCAACCACTTCAATAGCAATATCGCCTTCTGGTGAAGTTTCATCTTTCACTCTAAAGCCAGAAAGTTCAACCATCCTGCGTGCCAGGTCAATTATTTTAACTGGCTCACCCATATCTAGCACATACACTTCGGCTTCACTATTAATCCTACCACCTATACCTTTAATAGAGCAGTCTGCCATCGCACCGGTTTGCATCACTAACTGAGCTGCTTCGGGAATGGTCATAAAATAACGGATTATATCTTGGTGAGTTAAGGTGATTGGGCCGCCCTGGGCAATTTGTTGTCTGAAGTGAGGCACCACAGAACCAGAAGAACCTAATACATTGCCAAAACGAACCATTGCCAATTGAGTAGTACTGGCAACTTGTGCAGAAGACTTTCCATCCCACATAGGCTCGAATGAAGGATTTTGTTCCGCAGCCAAGGCTTGTAAAATCAGCTCACAGCAACGCTTACTAGCACCCATGGCATTAGTAGGATTAACCGCTTTATCAGTGCTAACCAGTATAAAGCGCTCTACCTGCCGCTCTAAGGCCACCTTAACCATCACCAACGTACCTAACACATTATTTTTTACACATTCGGCTATATTGTGCTCAACAATAGGTACATGTTTTACCGCAGCGGCATGGTAAATAATGTTGGGGTTCCAAGTAAGGATAACGTCACTTACACGATTTTCGTCTGCCACTGAACCCAGCAACGGTATTATAGTGGGCACTAGCCCAACAGCACCGTTATTACGCTCTTCATTGGTAAGGTAATGAAGAGTATCGAGCAATTCATTATGCAAGGTATAAAGAGAAAACTCGCTTAACTCAAATAATAACAACACCTTTGGTTTCCGATGCAATATTTGTCTACAAAGCTCGCTACCAATACTGCCACCTGCGCCAGTAACCATAACGGTTTTACCAGTAACCTGCTGTTGTAGCATTACTTCGTCTGGCTCTGCAGGCTCTCGCGCCAACAAATCGTTGATATCCAAATCGTGTAGATCTACATAGTTCGCTTTCCCTTGGGCCATAGCAATCAACCCCGGCAAAGTACGAATACGTATATTCAAGGGCCGAAGGTGTTCTATAATTACACTACGTTGCTTGCGAGTAATGGATGGCATTGCAAGTAATATGTCATCCACCTGATGACTAACCACAAACGCCTGTAATTTGTCTTGGGATATAATAGGCACATCCATCAAGTCTCGCCCGTGTAGATCAATGCTATCATCCACAAAAGCCAACAAGACACATTCACGGCTTTGTCCCAAACCAACAGCTAATTGCCGGCCTGCAGCACCCGCTCCAAAAATCACTACCCGCGATTGGTGAGGCACGCTAACTCCCGCCCCACCCCCCACATGCGTTATACTCACCGTATCTTCAATCTTACGCAGCAACCAACGAGCAAACATACGAGAGCCACCAACAGCCAGTACAGCCACCATGGCATTAATGGGCACAACAGACCGAGGCACCCCTTGCACACCGCTTAAAAAGGCAGCCAACCCCCATAGTGATGCATATACTATAACGGCCTTCACAATGGACCATACAGCCCTCATACCTAAGTACCGAATAATAGCCCTATAAAGTCCAAAGTGAGCAAATACAGGCACGGCAAATACAGGAGAAAACAAGACCAACAATACTATTGGGTTATTCACGCCTCCACGAGGCCAGTACCAATTATCCAAGCGCAGTGAAAACGATAACCACAGGGCGCCAATGAGTAATACAGAATCCGCAGCAATGAGAATGCTGCGCTTTGCTGGGCGGGGTATCGCAAGGATGCCTTTAAAAATATTGTGCATCAAATGGGCTCACTGAAATATAAAGTCAAACAGCTATTTTCTGAAAAGGAACGTTTAAGAGATATTCGATCAAACTGATCTTCATTTAACATATGTATCAACTTGCATACCTCGAAATTTAGGCATTTTAAAAATAACATTAGCCTTACCCACACGATCTGACCAATACAGAACGCTGCCTTTGAAGTCAGCTTTACCAACACAGAAACCATGAGAACTGGTAACAGTAATAACGCTGCCGCCAACGTCAGAATTAAATCAACGAGTCTTTTCATTAAAAGTCACATCTTTCATATATGCCTAAATTATTTGAATATATGAATTTTATTGTTATCCCCCCGCAGGGGAAAATCATTCAAGGTGGAAAGTCTATTTCTTGAAGTTTGTGGCACACATTCAATCAACAACGTCCATAAACATCTTCTAACCGTTCTATGTCATCTTCACCCAAATAACTGCCAGACTGCACTTCCACCAAATGTAGAGGCGCATCCGTTTCATTAGCTAAACAATGCACCGCACCCACAGGAATATAAATAGAGTCATTAGTATTGAGCAGGTGGTCAACACCATCGACATGTACCTTAGCTGCCCCTTCAACAACCACCCAGTGTTCAGCCCTATGCTGATGACGCTGTAAGCTTAAACGCGCACCAGGATTTACTGTAATACGCTTTACCTGGTAGTTAGAGCCCGAATCAACCCTATCATAAATGCCCCAAGGCCTATACACCTCTCGCTGGTGCGTTAGTTCCTCACGGCCATGTAAGTGACCCACTAATTCTTTAACCTGCTGTGCTTGATCAAGAGGTGCCACTAACACGGCATCTTTCGTTTCAATCACCGCAAGCCCTTCTACACCTAATATGGCAACCAATCGATTACTGGCCTTAACAAGGCAGTTTTGGCTATTTAAGGCTACTGCATCACCTTGTAGTACGTTACCCATAGCATCGCGCTTGTTGGTTTTCCACAACGCCTGCAAGTCACCTACATCACTCCAGCCAAAATCCACTGGTACTGCCACAGCCTTTTGTGTGTGCTCCATAATGGAGTAATCTAGTGAAATGTCTTCACATTGAGAAAACTCGTGTTCTGACAATCGAATAAAATCTAAGTCTTTTGTAGCCGATTTAACGGTAAGCCTACAATGATGTAATAGTTGCGTACAATACAATGCAGCCTCTGCAATCAACACACTAGGCCGCACAATAAACATGCCGCTGTTCCACAGGTAATTGCCCTCCTCTAAGTAGCTTTTCGCGGTGGTTACATCAGGTTTTTCTACAAACCCATCCACTTCAAAGCCAGTAGCGCTACCATTAGTCTCAGCACCAACATCAGAACCAGTACCAACATCAGCCCCACATCGAATGTAACCATAGCCCGTACACGCAAAACTTGGTTCAATACCTAAGGTCACTAAGTTACCCAAAACCGCCAGTTCGTGGGCGCTAATCAATGCTGTACGAAAGCTAGTTTCATCTGCAATAGCATGGTCGGCAGAAAGCATTAACATAGGTTCATCCGTCCCGGCTTCAATCAACCGCAAAGCCGCCAAAATAACCGCAGGTGCCGTATTACGGCCCATAGGCTCTAGTAGGATTTCAGCAGTAATACTGGCTGCATGGCACTGCTGCGCAGCCAAAAAGCGATGATCTTGATTACAAATAAGTTGACTGACGCCAAGCTTCAGCCCAGACAACCTAGAAAAGGTTTGCTGCAGCATGGTATACCCATGCTCATTATCAACAAGTTGCTGATACTGCTTAGGAAATGAAGCACGAGACAAAGGCCACAATCGACTACCCACACCACCAGCCATCACCACAGGGTTAAAACACTGTTCCATATCCAAAACCCTCAACTACGCAAACTATCTAAATTACCCAAAAACCATTCATAAGTCATGCCAAGCCCCTGCTCCAACTCCACAGAATACTCTGCTTAGCCCGGCGTGGTATTATGAGGATGTATTTAAAAAGATAGTGCATTAGGTTAACTCACTGACCTATTAAGTACATAAACGGGTTCTTAATAACATTATTTATGAGAGATATAGATCTAATAAATCAAGACTTAGATGGATAAATTTTAAAAAAGTTACTAGGGTTAGTATAATTCCGTATATTGAACCTGAAAAAGCCTATAAGAATTAACTCGACTAGACATATATCATATAGTAGCTAAAGCCATTACGGATTTAATCGCGGCACATGTCATTTGAATTTCTTCTTCAGTCAAAGTCGGGTGCACTAAAAACATTAGCGCAGTTTCTCCTAGAAACTTCGCATTAGGCAATCTTTCTTTAACCCTTAAGCCGGTGTCGTCAAACGCTTTTTCTAAATACACTTCAGAACAGGATCCCGAATAACAAGGAACCCCGAGAGCATTTATTTCTCTTATGATGCTATCCCGATTCCAGTCTCTAGCCAATCTATCTAACTCGACAAACACATAACACTTATAAGCTGCGTGATCAATATTTGAAGGGATTTTAGGCACTCGCAAACCTTTACATTGTTTAGCCACGCTCCATATATGATTAATATTACTAACTCTTTTTGCGTGCCAGTCGTGCATTTTCTTTAGTTGAATTCTACCGATCGCAGCCTGCATTTCTGTCATACGCCAATTAGTTCCAAATGAATCATGGACCCATCTATACCCCTCAGGATGCTCCCGCTCATATACAGCTTCATAACTCTTACCATGATCTTTATAAGCCCACATACTTCGCCATAACGACTCATTATCAGTCGTCACCATTCCACCTTCTCCACCAGTTGTCATAATTTTATCTTGACAGAAACTCCAACAACCAACGTGTCCAATGGAGCCAACTGGCTTATTTTTATACTTGGACCCATGAGCTTGGGCACAATCTTCGATAACATACATTCCATGCTTATTCGCCAATTCCATTATTTCGTCCATTTCACAAGGCCAACCTGCCAAATGCACACAAACTACTCCTTTAGTCTTATTTGATATTAAAGCATTGATAGAATTTGCAGTAATATTCTGAGACTCCAAGTCAACATCACAAAATATAGGAACTGCTCCACAATTTACAATCGACGATACTGATGCAATAAAGGTACGAGAAGTTACAATTACTTCATCTCCAACACCAATACGCATCGCTTTCAATGCAAGATCAAGTGCTAGCGTACCATTACCAATAGCTACCGAGTATTTAGTATTTGACCAAGCAGAAAATTCTTTTTCAAACTCACGACATTCACTCCCAGTCCAGTAGTTGACTTTGTTTGATAACAAAACATTATAAACAGCATCAGCTTCTTCACGAGAAAACAATGGCCAGGACGTAAAATCAGTATTTAACATTTATAAATATCACTGAGGCTATTGATAAAAAAGTCAGGTAAATATTTTTCATTTATTCCGACAAGATCTTGTGAATAGACATTTTTTTGGTTGCCCCTTAAACAAACAGACGTCCATTTGAGTGCGTTTGGAGATACAAAGTCCTTGGATGGATTGTCTGCAATATAAAAGAAGTGGCTACAAGCACTATAATGTTGCATGATTTGATTAAACCTTTTACTCTCCGGTTTTCTTGAATTCCATTCCTCTGAAATGAATAGAGGAATATCCATCAGCCCTAACGATTTAAGTTTCATGCGTTGTGTAATAGAGCGCCCATCAGTAAGTATCGCAACTTGCTTAAAATCATTCAATATAGCTTTAAGGAAAGTTTTTGTCTCGATAGATAATGCTATATCGGGTTCATGGAAGCGATACATCATAAGAAATGACTCTTTAACCGACAATGGAAGATGTAGAAAATTGACAGCCTCTAAGAAAATGTCATCCACTCCTTGATCCCTGAGCTCTAGTAACCTTCCTTTCAAATCTTGACCGTACAAACGTAAAATCATTTTTTCAATGTATTTGAGTCCTGATGTTTGATAGTCATACTCTTTGTAAAGAGTATCGTCTAAATCCAAAACAATACAAGTTTTTTTAGCCTCAGTAATCATGAATGAGTACTTTTGAGTCATATCTCAACATTAAAAGATTGTCCTCCCAATCGTTCACGAAATCCACTTCTTCGTCCAAAATATACTCTTTAATAAGCATGCTGGGGAAATTTGCTCCTGCGGCATAGGATAGTGGATATCCTCCACCAAACCTAGGGTTTATCTCAATTGCCTTAAATGACTCTTCTTTAACACTGACAAACAACTGCAACGTTATACAGCCTTTTGCGCCCCTTAAGTTACATAATTTATTTTTTAAATAATCGTAAACGATATTTTTTGATGTTAAACCTTTACTTATTTCACCAGCCCTAGTTTCAATTCTTAATCTCGGCACTAAAGCCTTTAGAACCCCACTTCTATTAAAATAGATATCAACGGTGTACTCATCATAAACCTTTGGCACAAGCTCCATGAACATATTCTTTGGGTTTTTCAAAATCTCTGCAGTCAACATGGATTTTTCATACAACGCAAACGCTCCCTCACTCGAGCTGCCATCATAAGGTTTTACGAAGCAAGGAAAGGTAATATTTTTTACGTCAAGGACAATTGGTGTAGAGACATCAATCGAATTTAACAAATCAGCCGTATAATTTTTGTTCCTACATGCTTTAACCAAAGGGTAGTCCGATATCATTATATTAATGCCAAGCAGACAAAACTCTTCCCGATGTTTTGATAGAATAAGTAATTCAGTATCAATAGTAGGGATGATCAAGACAATCGAGTTATCAATACAAAGTTTCTTTAAAAAAGTGATATATTCTTCGCTAGTGACCCTTGGTGCTTGAAAGCAAATGTCTGCAACTTGGCAAGCTGATGACAACTCTGGCTTCAGGTCCGTACAAATAACTTTTAAGTTTCTTTTTAGTTGCCCAACTTCTTTTTTAAAAGCTTCAACCAATTCAACCCTCCTGCCTACAGAAGTTATCAGTATGTTACCCATCATTTAGAACCTCTGAATACAGGCATATTGATGTGGTTCTGTGCAGAAACACCGTCACGTATAATTACTTTTTTGACTGTTAATAATAATATTCTTATGTCTAACCAAATTGATCTTTTGTCAACATACCAAACATCTAACTCAAATTTCTCTTCCCAATTAATAGCATTACGTCCATTTACCTGAGCCCAGCCTGTAATACCCGGCTTGACTTCATGACGCCTGTACTGCTTTTCAGTATACAACGGGAGATATTCTAAAAGCAGTGGCCGAGGGCCAACTAAGCTCATATCTCCCTTAACGACACTCCAAATACTTGGCAATTCATCTAAGCTTGTTGAGCGTAAAAACTGCCCAAACGGAGTAACTCTATCGGTATCTGACAATAAAACACCATTATTATCAAATGCATTTGTCATAGTCCTAAATTTCAGCATCTCAAACGTCCTGCCATTAAGACCCGGGCGAGACTGTTTAAACAGGATTGGAGACCCAAGCTTTAATTTCACTATTACTGTAGTGAAAAATAATAATAAAAATAAAACTGGCATACTCATTAGAACAACAATCAGATCAAACATGCGCTTCATATTTTACACCTTCGCCCTTTTGACCAAAATATTCCATAGCCTTTTTGCGTGATAATAAGGAGTCATGAAACTACTTGAGTAACCATATTGATACTTCATGTCAGTAGCTGAAGGGAAAAAACCACAGAAGAAATCACTCCAAGTGTCATAAAGGAGACTTACAAAAACCATATAACCCAACTTGCTCCATTTATGAGAGTCTGGTTCAAAAATACCTACATTTATTAACCAAGCCTCCATTAACTTAATTTTTAATTTATTAGGTTTAATTCTGTCTAAAACATCTTCAGGCACAGGTGTTCCTAATAAATTTTTTGCCATTGATAATGATATATAGGTCGCCGTTTTTATTTTTAATTTTAGGACCATCTTTTCAAATATTTTCCAATCAATAGTCTGTGAAGAAACTATGCGATCTACGTCAGTGTGAAGCCGGAATCCAGGCGACCGAACAAAGGTGTGCTTGGCAGTGTGGAGAGCCACTTGCAACAAATTGTCCTCTGGACAGAGCAAACGGACATTTGAACCACTAATAGAGACAGATCTATCCACCAGTTCGTCTGTTCTAGGTTCTTGTTTGGGCTGAATCCACCGCCCAGCAACAGGTCTCCACTGCAGCTCAAACCATAAATGTTCGCCATTATCCAGTTGCACTGAATATTCAGCACCACCACTATTTTCTGCTGCATCAATGTTATCTTCTTCAAAATCACAGCGGAACTTGAGCTTATAACCACTATCGACAAGTATCTGGTGGGCCTTCCTGAACTGACTTTTCCTAACGAGTACGTCGACATCGCCCATCGGGCAAGCACCTAAATACGGATACATCCCAATAGTTATTCCACTATTCTTAAGAGCTAATAAGGGAATATCATGTGCAGCTAACCTGTCTGCAGCGATATTTAATTCGGCCATATAGGCCATAAGCTTGTCTTCCACACGGCTATACTCTTCGCCCCAATGCTTTGGAAGAACACTTTTTTCAATGCACTTACTAAGTGCGTGCGCTACAATTGAAACAACCCCATTCAACTCAGCTGATTTATAGACTGTTGTATCACCTAGCTCTAAATATAACTTTTGTATTTTATATTTTTCTAAATAGTCACAATGCCTGAGACATAGACATAATAACCGCTCAACAGAACTAACTCTAAAATTTACGTATGATTTATTAATGGTAGTAACTCTCTATGTAATTTCTTTGCGCACACATCACGCGAAAAATTTGCCACTGCTGAACGGCGAGCAGCATGCTTAAAGGCATTTAATTTAGTGGGATTCTTAGCTAATTCTTTAATACTAAGAGCTAGCTGAATCGGGTTTTTAGGCTCAACTGTCAGACCACAACAAGCAGTTTGAATAACTTCAGACACATCATTGTCCCCCCTAGAAATACCAATGATCGCCGCACCTCCAGCCATGTAATAAAACATTTTACTAGGCACCATAAGCCCCTCAGCACCGTCATCTAGACTCACTAGCGCGATATCTGCGAGAGTCATAGTGTAGGGAAGCTTATCCTCAGGTTGGAAAGGAAATATTTGAAGATTGGATAGACTGTTTTTCATTTTAAAATCAACAGCATCCTGCCATTTTTCACCACCACCAATTAGTAGAAATGAAATATCTAACTCATCTTTTAATAGATAAGCAGATTGAAGAATACTATCCATATCATGACTAACCCCCATATTACCTGAATATAAAACTGTAATCTTGCCATCTTGACTGAAGGTTCCAGTAAGTGGATTGTTACTTTTATCAATGGGTTTTATTTTATTAGTATCAGCCCAGGGCGGAATTACTCCAACATAGCCTAGATTAGTATTTTTGACGTCAAATTGATTAGACAAGTTTTCAGCCATGATATTTCCAATAGTAAATACAGCTGTAGACTTTTCCCATAATTTTCTATTAACTAGCTTCCAAACCTTGGCTATCATTGAGTTTTTTTTTAAAATTCCAAAGCCAATCAAAGCATCTGGATGAATGTCATAAACTAAAACAACGTAGTACGTTCCCTTGAAAAAATTTATAATTAAAACAAATATTCCTAAAATCGGAGGATTAGAAACAATAAAAATTACAGTATTTTTTTCTACCTTAAGCATCTGTAAAAATGCACTTAAAGAGTAGTGCAGCCAAGAGAATGCTCTAGTTAAATAGGACCTCCGGTCATAACATCGCGCACTAGAAATTATTAACTTACTAGTGCGCGAGCCTGATAATAAAGTGTCTGGATGACCAGTAAAAAGTATACTATTCTCAGGCATCTTTAATGCTAAATCTTCTGCCAACTCTCTAAACAACGGACCGGCCATTTGATTAAGAAATAGAAATCTTGTTAGTTTTTTCATATGAAATTATTTTACTCGTTAGCAATAGTCTTCCAATTATCTTAAACTCAAACAAGAACGTAGCAAGAGATTGAGATTTATTTTTTATTGATTCTGCCGACATTTCATTTAGTCTAACAAAAAGTTCTTCTAAAACAAAAATGAAAAGATAATGATACTTTTCTGTATCCATAGATTGCCCAGTCCACCCTAGATAACCATCATTAGCACAGATATCTTTTATTTTATTATCGACTCGCCTGCTCAAACCTGACGGAGACCGGCAATCCAAATCAAAAACCAGCGCGTCATAGAAAACAGATCTTTTATCTGAATATTCCCAGTCAATAATCCAAAAATCATTATCCGAACAAAGAATATTTGCAGGTTGAAAATCCCCATGGGTCGTCACTACATCGATTACTTTTGTTGGATCAAATTCTAAAACAGAGGATTCCATCTGATGAACGAAAGTCCGAATAAAAAAAAGATCACTTTTTGTCAGAGAAGAAAATGCATCATTTACTAAATCCAATATATTTGTACATAACTTATTTGTATACTCACCTAAAGGAACATGAACAAGAGTGCGCTCATAGAGCTTCGCTAAGTTTTTTTGAGCATCAATAAGAACTTCTTTTTTCCGTTTTTCTGATGGCAACCTATTCCATGGCAATCCTACAACTTTTTGTTCCTCGAACCATCCTTTTCCCTGGAGCTTGATCTTAGGCGCTCGTAGCCATGGATTGATGGCCCTAACAGATGCATCAGTTGCAATGAAACTTGCATTAAAGCCCAACTTTAACAATACAAAACAACTGTTTTTTTCAAGATCAACAATTCTAATACTATGATTCCCGGGAATAAAAATCCACCGTCCTGATGTGCCAGGAGTCATTAAAATCACAATTTTTTGAGAGCAAGCAATTTTTTCAAACGGTTTTCTAATCGCTAGTATTATATAAACCTTCTGTAAAAACCTACGAACCATGTTTTTGTGATATTTAAACTCACTGGTGAGATCTGCTAAGTGACTGCGATCAATTTGAGAAGGATACACAATGTTTAAACGATCGTTAACAATATAATTCGACCTGACATAATCAGACTCTGGGAATCTTTGTTTGAAGAAATTAGCTATTGAATCTAGGAATATTAGTCCAAAGTCTTCCCTCTTTCGGAGCAATTGAATCTTCAATTCAATTGCTCAAAAGATAACCTAATCTCTGCCTGAACTTCACCTACAGACTTTTGGCAATCGATCTTACAATATCTACTCAATGGAAAAATAGCTTCATCCAAATAAATTTTTAATCTGTAACTTAAGGTTTCTGGAGTGTCAGGAAATGGTTCACGTTTTAACTTTGACCTAATTAGGCTCACCTCGACTGGGACACACAGCAAAAGAGAAAGGGTAGGTATTGGCAGGGACCAAATTAATAATCTCCACAAAGAAGAATTTGGATCAAATAGATCGCTAAAGTTTCGTTTAAAATCGATTTCCGTATCCTCTACATACCGATCACAGATAACGAGATAACCGAAGATGTTAAGTACCCTGACATACAATCCATAAAACAAAAACAAATCTAATATTGAAATGAGCAGCCAAATTTTTGTTATTCCTTTGTTCTTAAAAAACTTAGTTCTTGTAGTATTATCACCTGCGCTAGATGTTTTTTTTAACAATAAAAAACGCAATATTTTTTTAAAAAAACAAAACCCTGGAGTATAGCCACCCCTAGCCCATACAGTTTTATTTTTTGTTCCATTTTCTTTAAAATAGTTGGAGACTAAATCTATCTGGGTACTTTTTCCAGCACCGTCGGTCCCACTAAACGCTATTATCATGATTTATAGCCCCTATATATATTTCAATCAAATTTTCAGCATTTTTTATCATATTTAGATGCTGATATGCAAACTTTCTTCCTGCACTACTAAAGGATTTATAAAGTACTTTATCATTTTTTAATTGATTAATTGCCGCCACAAATTCGATTGCATCATCATACTGCGCGGCTATGCCACCACCTGAATCACTAATCAGCCTATCTAAGCCCCCAATTTTGGAGCCAATTATTGGAGTGCCGACAGACATGGATTCTGCCGCAACAAGCGAAAATGATTCTCCACATTGGGACGGTATCAGTGTACAGAAAGCGTGAGACATAAGGTTCAAACAAAATTTTTGATCTTTTTTACCAAAAAAATGGACGTGATCAAATTTATTCTCAGCACAATACACCTTAAGGTCGGCCAACTCTGGGCCATCTCCTAAAATATACATCGGATCTTTTATTATTGTTAAAATGCTTTTTAATATTTCAGTTCCTTTCGACTTTGTCATTCGAGATACGAAGATAATTCCATCTCTAATTGACTCAACTGAAGAATTTTGTGATATATTTTTCAAATTAACACTATTGAATTTTACAGCCATTTTTTCTACAGGAAACCCATTGGCAATGTGCTCATTCTTTACAAATTCAGAAACGGAAATAAAACGATTAATACTTTTGAATATAAACCCATTGAATTTTAATATTTTATTCGTCAATAATAATACCAAGCTGCGGTAAAATCCCTTATTACAGCCGTTGATGACACCAAATAATCCTGATTTTCCAGAGCAATCATTGCAATAAGAGCCTTTTCTGAAATATGCTCCTTCAACACATATCCACCTAACATTATGGAGCGTTTGGCACACTGGTATATTTAAAAATGAGAGGTATACTAATAAAGAAATGCTAACATAAGGAGTAATAGTATGTAGATGTATAACATCAGGGTTTAATGATTTTATTTTTTTTCTAATGAATAATACCTCATGAGGAAAAACAAACAACCTAATCGGCCTTAAAATATTATTTAATAACCCTTTAGAAAAACCTGATAGATTTAACTGATGAACATCATGGCCTGCATTTTTTAATGACATATAGTCATTTTTTGCAACAGAAACCTCCCCTGAAAGAGACTCTAAGTCAAGAGTTCCTGTATAGATGATTATTTTCATTTTTGTAATAAATCGCTTTTATAAAAAATTAATATCTGATTAAGCATTACTATATAGAAAAAAAATAATGGGAAAAGCTGAGGCCTAATGATTGCATTTGTATGAAAAGAGCTAAATAAAAAGCAAATAATGATCGCTCTTGAAGCTAACCAATACTTATCTCTAATTAAATAATATTTGTAATTTTTATTTATATGAAAAATATAGAATAAAAACAAAAGTAACGGAACAAGGCCATACATTGTTATTAATTGAATTAAAAAAAGATCATCTTCTAGAATTGGGGCTAAAAATAACCCTTCACTAATTATCATTCCTGGATAATTGAAACCAAATCCAATAAATAAACTAAAAATGTTACTTGATTCTAGGTGTTCTAATTTTTTTAGAATAACCAATAATGTATTATAAAATCGTTCGACGTTAAATAATTCCAAATATGGATAATCAGATTTTAAAAATATAACAACCATAACGGCCATTAACAATCCTATAAACAACAAATATAAATTAATTTTTAATTTTATTTTATAAAAGTATAATCCAACCAAAAAAGAAATTATTGCCGTTCTAGCGCCGGTCATAATAAGCCCAACGATACATATTACCAATGCAAGCTTTATGAAATAGTTCTTATTTTGGACTGGTAATAAAGAAAAAATACTGACGGCTATCATTAGTCCAGTCGCATTAGTGTGACTGAGAACACCTGGCATTCTATAAAAAACTCCACCCTCTGATTCCACTGCAGTTTGAGAAAAACCAACTATCCCATGACTAAGCGATAGCGCTCTTATACCGTTAGTATAATCAAAGTACCCTTTTAAAAAAATAAATTTGCTGAAATATTCTAGAATATAAATTAAAGATACAAATGATCCCAACAAACCAATTAAAATGAAAAAATAAACCTTATTATATTTATTTAAAAAACTTTTGTAAGTAAACAAAATAAAAACTGGTAGCACAAAATCTTTAAAACCATATAATAAACCTTCTATTCCACCTCGGTAAAATGTCAGAAGAAGCAAAATAGTTGAATAAAAAGCGACCATCCAATAAAAAGTATTTTTAGACCCATCATGATTGTAGGTGTATATTCCTTTCATCAGACCAAATAGGGAAAGAAAAACAAGCAGTAAAGCTTGGAGCGATATTGTTAAAAAATTAACATCAAACTGAAAACGAATATAGTAATAAAGCACAGTAAGTATTAAAAATAAAGATAAAGTAAACGTTTTTATTCTCTGTAAACTTATAACCGTCATGAGATTTTAGGCATCGAAAAAAATTCTCCTGAATTCTCATAGGGAATTGCGTTCAGCCCCTTTTTAAAATGCGCTATTCCCTTTGGAGTACGTGCTGATATTCCACCCAAGTCAAACCAAAGCGCTCCTTCGATTTTGGCAATATTTATCGCTTCCCATAGCAATATGTAATTTGACTGTTGCATCCTACCCTCATCACTTGACCAGCCGATTAAATATGTCGATGTATTCCCAGAATTAATAATAAAAATAAAACCAGTAGTTTCATTACCATCTGCCGACGTCGTCCGATATATTGACAATTCCTGTTTAAAGCCACTTAAGGCCAACATATTGAGAAGGATACCCTTCGGGATGCCTCTAAAGTTCCGCAATACTTGAAAGTCTTCATAAATATTGATTAACTTTAGCTGCGTACCTATATCTATGACCTTCTCAACTGTAACTTTCTGTTTTAGACCTTTCCGGAGAAGATTGCGCCATTTCCCGTTTAAATTTTCTAACAATTTATCTGAATGGAGCTGCAAATTAAGTCGCAAACTTCCGTATGGAATAGCTCGTTTACGCTGAAAGTACCCTGAGTCCAACAATATTTCAAGATTACTTGACCCATTTGATAATTCTGGAGACATTAATATAAGCCACCATCGTTTAACAAATGCTACTCTTCTAATTTCTAAAAGAATATTTTTTATATCCTCATTTGAAACATTATTTTTTGATGAGTTTTTAAACATCATCGGTCCTCGGTTGATCCGAGCGATACCACCGATCGAGGGTAACTGCCTTACTAGCACTTGTAATAACCCATGTGCGCTTCCGTCTTTTTTCCTCAACAAAAAACGACTGGCATTCCAACCTTGAAGCTTTTTGGCCTCCCCATAGCCCCAACTTTGCATCAAATTTGGAAACTCCACCCTGTCCCAATGAAGCAACCATTGATCTTTACCAATTTCCTCTAAATCCCAATATCGATTATTACTTTTCATTTTTTAACCAGCCTTTTTAAACGGAAGCGACCTTTAATCCGCACTTACTTCTGCGTAATATCCATTGGTATTGTCCAAGGCAATAATGCCTCTATTTTCTCTAGCGCGTCTGCAGTACTAATGTGGTTATCCATATGCAGTTCATACGCATAAGGCTCAAGGTGTGTAATCCCAATTTTATTAACGTCAATAAAAAACAGGAGGCCTGGGCGTTTAACCCAAGCGTATTATGCGGATGGGCTAGCGCCCATTACGTGGCACATGTTACGTACTGCATAGCACTCACTGTTACATTCGTTAAATGTTGAGTTTTACTTCATTTATTTGACGAAAAATGCCCTGGCTTTTTGGTCCTCGGCATTCTCTTTCCAGCAAGATAGTATGTTTGTTGCTTCACCTAGGGCCTCTGCGGCATTCGGGACGGCATAACCTTGCTTAGTGACCAATGCAGCGGCTTCTTGTTTATACTCTTTTGGGTACTGCTTGTAATTGCGCTCATGCGTCATAACTAACACCTCAATGATTGACTATATTGTCTTTCATAAAAGTCTCCAGTTCCATTAAACCAGAACACCTCATCTCGGATTGCCTAAAAGTGGCTTAATAATCACCTATGTTGTCCAAAACTCCAAAACACCAAATATAAGTAACATCTAAGAAACGAATGAATCTAACAGCCTATCCAAAAACGTAAAAACATTTAACTATCAAGTTACTGGTTATGCTTAGAGATAATTAAAACTTTAACCAAACTTCGACGTTGGATTTTACCGATAATCATACTGATAGCTATTGACACCAGTCTGTTTCTTACTATTTTTTTAATTTTTTTATATGGCACGAAATTTAAATCAAAACTATAATCCGGAAATATTTTTTTAATGCTTTTCAAATTATTTGCAACCGAATCGATATTATTCCACTTCTGATATAGAACTAGTTCGCCACCTAAGTTTAGTTGAGACAAAAAATAACGCAAAAAAGAAGTGTGGGTATCGAAATCATTAGTCCGAGTAAAAGGATAAAATTCAAATGCATAGATTAGATCAAAGCATCCAATTTTTGAATTATTAGAATCAACCATTTGACAGATAAAATTAGCCTTGTGATGCTTTTTCTTTGCATATTCAATTCCATCCTGAGAAATGTCAACACCGGTTACATTACTCTGATCATAGAAAACCCCTAATGACTCTGAAGTGAAGCCTGCACCACAACCAACGTCAAGTATATTCAATTTGTCAGACTTTCTCTTTTTAATTAGGCTATGAACATATAATATCTTCTCTTCAGGATTAAGGTCGTTATGTGACGCTAATCCAGAAGATTCGATGCTGTTGCCAAGCAAAACTTTCCTATAAGAACCAAAGTCACCCTGGCTATCAAGTGCAGAGAGATCATCTATTTTTTGACATTCTAATTGTTGTATTTCTAAATTTTCTGGCTTCCACCAACCAAAATCAGCCATGTTAAATGCTCCCCGAAATTTCTTGCATTAATACTACTCTTTTCAAAGTGGTCATTGGGCAATTCCCAAATTCATAACCTAGGCTATAAAGTAGAGGCTTAGACACCTGCCACTTTTATCATTGGTGTTGTGCCGTTTAATGCCATATATGGACGCTGATTATTGTAGGTCAAATGCCATTAAGTTGCACGTTCTTGAACGTATTCAATGCTTTACTAATCAAATCAGTCGTCATGCGCTTATCGATATGCTGTAGTGGTACAGTGAACTTGGCCACCCCACAATTCGCCGCGAATATAAATCCATCACAATCGCTAAATACATCCAGCCCTCAGCAGTCTTTAGATAAGTCACATCTCCGGCCCAAACGTCATCTTTTCCAACAGGATTGAAGTTCATATTGAGCAAGTTAGGCGCTACTTTATCAGAGTGCTTGCGCTTCGTGGTTACCTTGTAAGCCACGCGTTGCGTGACGATTAAGCCTAACGTGCGCATAAGACAACGCACTTTGTATCGTCCAACTTCAAAACCTTCTTAGCGAAGTTTTTTCATCAACTCTCTACTACCTAAGCTTTGTCGGCTATCGTTAAATAGCGCTTTGGCTCGGCGGTGTAAATGCAACGTATCCGCGCTAATTAGCTGGCCTGGTCGTTTAACCCAAGCTTAGTACGCAGATGGGCTAGCGCCCATTAGGTGGCACATGGTGCGTAGTGCTCACTGTTACATTTGATAAAGTTGAATTTTACTTCATTTCTTTGGCGAAAAAGGCGCTGGTTTTTTTAGTATCTCTTTCTCCACTCGGAGAGTCTTAACTTCTTGACGCAGGCTTTTAAGTTCAGTTCGTTCGTCTTCTGTTAAGGTTATCCCCGCTTTTTGGTTCTCGGCATTCTCTTTCCAGCGATATAGCATATTTATTGCTACGCCTAGGGCTTCTGCCGCTTTCGGAACGGAATAACCTTGCTCAGTGACCAAGGCCACGGCCTCTTCTTTAAACTGTTTCGGGTACTGCTTGTAACTGCGTTTTTGGCTCACAATTTACACCTCTATGATTGACTGTTTTGTCTCTCATAAAAGTGTCCGGTTCCATTAGACCAGAACAGCCTCCATGCCGCCATATTTGGCCCGCCACTTATAGAACGAGGCTGCGCTCATGTCATGTTCTCGGCTCAGCTCTGAAACCGGAACGCAGCTTTCAGCTTGCTTGATGATCGCCAATATTTTATTATCAGAATAACGTGTTTTTTCATGTAGATATCCTTCGTAAAGTTTACAAGAAAATTCTACTTTTGACCTCCGTTATTTATCGGGGGAATTACCGTGACAACTGGTGCGCATTCCATTGTGCTTACTGTTAGATTTTATAAAATTTAATTTTACTTCATTTCTTTGACGAAAAAGGCGCTGGCTTTTATTACTATCTCCTTCTCCACACGGAGAGCCTTAACTTCTTGACGCAAGCTTTTAACTTCAGTTCGCTCGTCTTCTGATAAGGTTATACCAGCTTTTTGGTTCTCGGAATTCTCTTTCAAGCGATAGAGACTGTTTTTTGCTACACCTAGAGTTTCTGCGCTTTCGGGACGGAATAATTTTTGTCAATGACCAATGCCACGGCTTCTTCTTTAAACTCTTTCGGGTATTGCTTGTAACTGTATTTTTGCATCATAATTAACACCTCTAAGATTGACTATATTGCATCGGCGGTAACAACAGACCGTCTCGTTAATTAGTCCAGCGGCCATTTTTTCTCAGATGGGTCAATTTTAAATCGGCGTTAGTGAGTCATTATTGCATCGACGGCAACACCATTAGACCAGAACACGTATCACAAGTGAGTTAAAGCAGAAAATTTCGGCTTAATCCGGCTTTGTGTAAAGGTCTCTCATTAAAAGATATTTATCAGATTTTATCGAGATATCGGTCTAAACCATTAACAATTAATTTAATATATCTTTCAATATCGAACTGCTCATGAACAAAAAAGAAAATAGTCATATGGGTAAGTTCTATTTCAGCTCTGCATTTTCCTTCCAAATGTTTCAATTCAAATGGCAAATCTGGCCATCTCATTATCGGGCAATTGAGATCAGAAAAAATCTGGCAAAGACTAGTTGCAATTTCCGAGCTGTCACACCTCATTCCTAGAATATGAGGTACGTAATCATTACTATTGGTTAACATTGGTCGCCAACAATTAAAAAAAGAAAAAGCTTCAAACAGTTTCCGTTTATTTTCCACCCTTATTGATGAAATAACTTGAACACTGGAAGCTTCTGATTGTAAAAGCTGGGCCTCACCTAAACTGGGTGCGTTAGATATAAGATCACTTGATTGAGAGTTCCAGTGGACATTACAGTTTATTGATTTCTTAGACTTGAAAGACGAGATATACCGCTTCATGTACCAAAAAAAAGGGAACTTAACCCGATTATCAGGATAAAGCAGATTAGTCAGTCTCTTTGAGTAACAAACACTTCCATTTTTAACTGGAAAAAATTTATGTGGAGAAAAAAATAAATAGTCACCCAACCATTTATCTTTTATTACGGGATGTATAACGTGTGCACAATCCTCAATCATTAACATATTATGAAAATCACACATTTTCCTTACGTTCTCTTGCTCCGAAATTTGACCAAAATAATGTACATGTAGAAAAAGGTCAGGGTTATATTTAGTTAACTTTTTTTCAACATCTTTGTATTTTGGTATTAAATTACTATCCAGATTATAGAAAATTATATTTACATTCGTACTCCGCAAATATCTTAGCGACTGACCACAAAAATAATACGGCACCATAATAGTTACAGAGCCATCTTTATGGCTATGACGTTTACATATATTTGCTAAAATCTCGGCACTTCCACAAAACCATGACGGCTCTTGATAATTAGCTAAGCGCCATTGATCTTTTATGAGTTTAGTTTCAAAAAAAGAACTAATTATTTTATCTAGACTTAATATTACAACCGGATGTAGTTTCATAACGACTCAAAAATTCAAATGATAGTTTTCTCACCCCTTTATGCTTCCAATCAAGACGTCCCTCTATTATTAGCTTGATTAACCATACAGGATCTCCTGGTGAAATATTTTGCCTAAATATAAATTTTAAACCTGGACTGTCACATAAATTCCCTCGTACATTTGAAAATATATATTTGAACCTGGTAGAGGCGACTTTTAATGAATAATCATTAATGAGCTCTGGAACTCCATATGGGAAAGCAAATGTATTAATCTTTCTTTCAATCTTGTCCACTAGCCTATCTGCTGAATAAATAATTTCGTCTAAAACCTCGTCTTTACTTTCAATCAAAGAGACCGCTTTATGTGTTGCAGTATGCGCTCCAACAGTATGTCCATTACTTATCAACCACCTTAGATCGTTGAGCGACATAGCCTTATAATCGTGATTTGCCGAGTTATTAATGATAGAGCCTGGGTAGAATTGATTACTTGCAAAAATAAATGCTTCTTCTGGATCAAGCCCTATGAACTTTTCGGTAACAAAAAAAATAGCTTTCGTATTGTATTTCTCAAGAACTTTTTCAGCCACAATGCGATTGGAATAAAATCCATCATCAAAAGTAATCAACACTTTCGTTCGGAGGCACTGTTTTCCACTTTTGTAACTAAAGAGGTCATTAGGGTCCGCTAGTTCGAAGTTTTGAGCTATAAAGGATATGGTATGTTCAAACCATGACATTTTATCATGTGGGATATTATGGAATGTCAGAATCACGAAGCCTATTTTTTTTGGAATAAGATTTAAAAAAGGCCTCAAAAATAAAGTGGAAATTTTTCTAATGAAAACTTTCATTTTTAAACATTCCCTCCAATTAATCGTTTTATTTTTTGCTTAATGTAACTCAACAGCATCTGAATAATTTTTAGTCCAAAATCTATTTTTGTCACATATTTTTTATATCTCAGAGCTATTTTAAAAAGATTCAACATCTTTTTTTCAATAGAACGAGAGGTGATATTGCCATCCCTGATTCGATATACACCAAGCTGTTCTTCTAGAAAAAATGGATTCCCTTTAGGGGATATTTTTAACCAAAGCTCATAGTCCTGTGCATTCATCATCTTTTCATCGAAACCACCATACTCATCGATTAATGCCTTTTTACATACCGTAGCAGATGTCGAAAAGTAATTACGTAGGTATAACTGAGTCGGTAGATCTTTTGAATAATCATAATCAGCCCCATAATTAACTAACTTTAAGGTGCCATTTTTATACATATGATATTCAGAGTGACAAAATATATTTTTTAGAGGATTGAGGATAATGTTATCAGATACCATCTCTAGCTTATTTCTTTCCCAAAGATCATCAGAATCTATAAATGCTATCCAATTTGATTTGGCCTTCATCATACCTAGGTTCCTCGCTGCTCCCGGACCCCTATGTTGAGAATTGATTACCAAAACCTTAAACTTCCATTGTGTGCTAACTCTCTCGATTACGCTTACTGTGTCATCAGTTGAGCCATCATCTATTATAATTATCTCACTTGGCCGAAGTGTCTGAGCGAATATCGACTCTAAGGTTTCGGTTATGTAGTCACTAGAATTATAAACTGGACAAATAACAGTAAAATCTTGATCATCGATATTCACTAGGTAACTCCACCATTATTTCACACTCGTAATGTATACTCTTTACAGTTTTAACCATTTAAGTTCGAAGCCTAACGGCTAAACATAAGGAATGGATAAGGACCATAAAAAATCTTATGTTAGAGATATAGATACCCTAACCTTCTTCAAAAATACTAATAACTCAATGAGTTTTCTATTGGCTTAGTGTAGAAATTAATATTTTTTCGTTGATCGCGTTGTTTTAAAATAATTATCAAGAAACATTTCTATTACACCACCGGTTAAACACATATAGGGAAAAAATTGTTTCAAAACCCCTTTTATCAAAAGATCCTTTCCTCAACATTTGTTCCAACTTGTTCATGTCAACAAAACGTTTTAATGGTTCAGAGGACTCGTACAGCAAATTATTTTTGACTTTCAAACCTGCATGACCTGTGACCCACTGTTTAACTGGAGCATTAAATCCTTCTTTTTTTCTATATAAAACACTACTTGAAAGAGCGCCTTCTTGTGTTTTTTTAAATAATCCTTTGGCCTCTCCATTGAGCATATTAATATGAGAACGGAGACTAAATGCATACTCAACTAACCGGTGGTCCAACAATGGAACACGAGCCTCGACAGATGCAGCCATAGTTGCTTTGTCGGTCAAAGAAAGAACATTATTAATCAAGTAGCCGTTTAAATCATTATGCATTCTTGCATATTCATACCCAAACCCTGCTTCAGTTGCCTGAATCGAATCATATTCGTTATTTACAAGGTCAGTTAATTTTTGATAACGTCTATCATCACCAAGAAGACGCTCAATACAAGAATAATCCACACCTGAAATTTGAGCAGCATAATTTAAACAGTGGTTTCCAAAACGGTTAGATAAGCCAGGATTAGTTTTCTTTAGAAGTTTTGAAAATGAGTCATGACTGCTAAACAAAATCAGATCTCTTATCCAATGTCGAGATAATATTTTTGGTTTCCTGTGGCGCCCATATCCTCCGAAAATTTCATCTCCACCTGCACCCGACAAAATGACTTTGATCCCATCTTGATTTGCTCTTTTAGATAATGCATACGTGGCTATAATTGCAGAGTCTGCTATAGGTTCGTCTAACACATCAAGTAACTCATCTAAGTACGATTCTACTTCTTCTGGGCCAATTACAATTGTTGTATGGTTTGTCTCATATTGCTTTGATACTTCTAATGCAAACACGGGGTCTTTGCCGTTCTTACCCGCATACTCTATCGAATAGGTATTTAATGGTAACTTTGATACCTTTGAAGCTAGTGCGACAATCGCACTGCTATCCACACCTCCACTTAAAAAAACACCAATAGGAACATCACTTCTAAGCTGAAGCCTTATAGAATCTTCTAGTAAGTTAGATAGCATTACCTGTCCATCATCTATTGTGATGTTATTCCATCCTACCCGATCAATTTTCCAATAAGAATTTATATCGAACATTGTGTTATCAAACACTAAAGTGCACCCTGCTTTCAGTTTAGAAACCCCAGAAAATATTGAATCATTATTTGTATAACCAAATGATAAGTATGACAGAAATCCCGATTCACTAATATTTGAAGCTCCAGTTCCAGCAACTAACTTTGCGTCTGAGCCAAATATAATTTGATTATCATTCTTCCTATAATAGAGTGGTTTAATTCCTAGGCGATCACGGCCGAGTATCATTTTATTATTTACTTTGTCATATAAAGCAAATGCAAACATTCCATTTAGATACTCAACAAATTTGGCACCATATTCTTCGTATAAATGAACAATTACTTCCGCATCACTTCCTGTTTTAAAAAGATGACCCTTACCTATTAGCTCATCTCTTAATTCTAAAAAATTATAAATCTCCCCATTCATCACCAACCAAACAGTATCATCTTCATTTGATAAAGGCTGATCACCAGTCGACAAATCAATAATTGATAATCTTCTAAATCCCAACCCCACATTCGCATCAAAATAGAAGCCATTGGAATCTGGACCTCTCGTATACATTTTTTCTGTCATGGTACGCAAATAAACTTGATCGACAATACTGCCATCTAAATTCATAATTCCGAAAAATCCACACATGGCTCAGTATACGCTCAGTTTAAAACAGTGTTTACAAGGGAGTTTTGCCTTAAGAATATGTAGTTCGTAGCATGAAGCCTGCTTAGAATCTCCATATGATTGAGATACAGTGTGCAGCGGATTATCTTTAATAAATACGACACTTTTATTTAACATATTTACATCTTCTTCCTTTAAACCAAATTTAAACTTCTTTTTATTATCTATAAAGGTAATTTCTAGCAATCCATTGATATCAGTTTCCACATAATCGTTAGGGGGTAAGTAAAAGACGACATCTAAGTCTACGTCACCAGAACCCTCCAAATCATCTCTTACTTCAAAACCATTTTCAGATAACAAAAACTCTCTTGTATGGTAACCAACATTAGATAATCCACGTGAAAACCCATTATGAACCAATTTCACTATTAGCTGTTCTTTTTGTATTTTATGTTCGACAGACACGGAAGATGCTTTGTAGAAATCTGGATACCTCTGTTGATTAGGCATTAGTCCTGGGCCTAGGTTATTTATCAAAATGCTATTATGTCCAGCAGCGGATTTTTGAAAAGCTGAAACTTCATCATTAATTTTATAACTTTTCCTTCCTAGATCTATAAACACTTCATTTCCATCATAAAAGAGGACGAAAGATACTAGATCTTCATGAAAATGACCAGCTTGATTATTTTTACTCCCGGGCACACAATGTAAGAATAAAGTCCATTTATACTGATCATAACGAGACCAATGGCTGTTAGTAAAGTCTTGGACTTTATGATTGCTTTCAGTTTGTTTTTCATAAAGGGATGAAACATGACGTACTTTCAAGTTAAATAAATTATGCCAAGAATGTTCCAGAGTTATACACTTTGATTTTTTGTAAAAAAACTGGCCCTCAAACACCTCAACATTGGCAATTGAAAATAACCATGGAGGAGGGAAATCTGGAGATATGTCACCAATTAGAGGTATCTTCGGATCACCTCTTTCGTTATAAATTAGAAAAAAATTAGCTCGTTCAAGTAAGAGAATTAAATAGGGCTGTAGCATTAACTCGACTTTTTGATTTTCTACTATTTTTGAAAGCCACACAATTTCAAACACCCAACGTGTAAATAATAGATGATAGTGGCTAGACCCCTCAGAAAAAAAACCATCTACAGTCACAAGTCTATCAATGCAGTCCTCAAAAATGGTTATTGCCAGGTCGATCAATGATTGATTACCGAACACTGCCCCAGCAAAGTAGAGACCTCTAGCATTATTAAATACATGGTTTCCAGTTGACGATGGCTCTTTATATTCTATTGAATCAGCAAGTTGGTAAGCCATTAGTTCTAAGGCATAAGCAATATCGTCTGGCAAATTCATATGACCATATTTTGTATTAGAATAAATACAAGCATTAACGATTCGTTCTGCTATCGTATATGGTTCTAAATGACTTGCCTCCTGCCCAATACTGTTAATTTTAATCCAAGAACGAGCATAGACCCAGCCCCAGTCATCCGTTATATGACTTTTTTCTCCAGACCCACTCTCGGCATAAACTAACCAATTCCAACGATGCAGTACAGCAGCGTCTTCCGGATCTTCAAAATCATTATCCCATGATTTTTCAGACGCAATAGCTAAAGAACAACTTGCTAGTTGGAGGGTTTTACTTGGAAAAACACTATCCCGTACATATTCTAATCGCTTAACCCTACGATCAAGAAGATCATAACTATTCCTTACGACAACGGGATAGAATTTTGCAGGAGTTGAAGTACTATTTCTGTAACGAACTAAAACCTTAACCATCAAAAACATGGTGTAACGGATGAAAAACATTGGCTTTATTAGCTGACGCATCAACCTCGATTGATCATTATCCAACATAAACTTAAGATCCAAAATCATTTTATTTATTAGTTTTTACTTAATAATGAATTCAACTATCGTAACTATTTTTACTATTACTCCAAGCTTTTGGCCTATCTATAGTGATACCAACATAGATAAACTTTCGCCAATGCTCAGCTTCTTTGATAAGGGGAACACTATGATAAGAGTTCGGAGTTGATAAAAACATCACTCCTTTGTTTTTTTCTGGAAGTACGCGCACTACCTCTACCATCTCAGACGGGTCTGGGTGCGCTTCACATAATTCCAAATTTCGATGTTTTTTGTATTTATGTATACAAAACTCACCACCAGTGCGTTTGTCCTCAACATGACTCGAGAGGTAAAAAACCATAGCGATTACCCGATCATCATTATCATGGTGGATTTCTCGCTCATAGCCATTATGAGCTGTAGAAATATCAAAATGGACATAAACTTTAGTTGAACTTCTTATAATGTATCGCTTTAATTTGCTTGATACCTTTTCAATTATTCTCGCTAAAATCACTCTTAGGAGAGTTTTACTAGACACCAAGCTTACAATTTTTTTCTTCGCCTTGACAATCGAAATGTTTTTTTTATAAGCAACATTCCTTAAAAAAACGTCATCAAAAACTAAGTCTTTTACATCAATGGAGGATTCATAAGCAAGTAGATCGTTGTCAAAATGTTTTAGCGCCGACTCTACAAATTCTTTACAATTAATTAAGTTGTAAAAGCTTTCCCAAACCGCCGAATTTCTAATGAAATTATAGAATTCTGGGTCATCTGAAGACAATCTTCTACGCCCACCCATTACACTCTCAAACTCACCAAACTGTTTACTTGAAGGGAATTCACCAACAATTTGATCTAAAAAACCCTCTTCTAAAGCTCCACTTACTTCAACAAAAGGATAGGGCTCATTGAATTTTTTAATATTTGTAAAATTAAATTTCATAAATACCTACATGTTAATAACATTAAATAACTTCAAACGTTTACTCTAATATATTATAAATCGTTCTTTAACAACTTATAGATAAATTTAGCCACTCTTTCTGCAGCTTGACCATCACATTTATAAAAACATCTTCTTTCAATCTGGTCTAAAAAATATTCATTAAACAATTCGTGTGATGCCTGTTCTTTGAAAGTGACAAGAGCTTTGGACAGATCATTTTTATTAAAGTAATAATCGACTTCCTTCACATCACTAAGGGAAGAAAAATTACTTCCAGTAGACACTATTTGCCATACTGGTATAGACCTCATTAGCGCTTCCTCAGCTAATGTAGTTGTAGTGAATAGCACCAGGTCTGCTCTATCCAAGTCATCATCTAAAGAAAGTTTTGATACTTCAATATTAGTGAGACAATTTTTGACTTCTTGAATATGTGACACTTTCCAAAAAAAATGTTCGCGCAACACCAATTGAATACCAGCTATATTTTTTATTGCCTTTAGGGCCAACAAGAAAGCTGGAACTTCAATATCAACAAGTCCAGATGCCGCGAAAATGACACACAGATCATGGTTTTTTGCGCGGGAACTAGATCCCCTCACAACATGGTCAAAGCGAGGCGAGCCCGTTAACACGACGTTATTGGGGTTGTATCCTGAAGTTAGAGCTAACTCTGCTCCGTGTGCACCCATTGCACAAAAGTAATTAGCCCTTGGCATTCCTAGGGGTTGGTGATTAAAAGCCCCCTCTCTTGAGATGTCGCTCATAAAGAACATTGATTCTCTATTCCGAGAAGCATGCTGAATCGCAATGTTGGAAGTTAGCTTATTAAACTGATTGACCCCTGCATAACAAGCTCTTGAAAAGGGATATGTTTCTAAGAAGCTAACTGTAGTGGCTGGTTGTAAAACCTCACAAGCCCTTTTTGTCGCCAGCTCCACTAGTCTCAAATGAAGAATACTAGAATCTAAAAAACGATAAAGAAGTTGAATTTTAAATAGGAAACTTACATCGAAACCACGTGAGGTCAAATTACCATGAATTAGGTTTTTGTAACTAATATAAGTAATTAGCGGTTTGACTCTCAAAAATTCTTTGAGTAGGTCAACGAAAAAGATATAACTTTGCAAAAAAAATACATCTTCATGATTTAGGGATTTAGAAATGACATCCTTCATTTTTCTATTTTCAGATCCTGGCTCTGAGTGAGGGTCAAAGAGCACCAACCATGCCTGTGTTAGGCCATATTTCTCACTTACGTGAGTAGGTAGTTTCTTGTGATATTTATCACTTATATGACCATCAGAGTCTAACTTTACGCTCCAGTCCCAGAATCCAAAATATAGCACATCAAAATTTTTTTTCGTACTCATTTTAATATTTTTGGTAATCGAAATTTTGCGCCCTGCAAGAATTAAATATTTTAAACGAGAGCCTAAACCTTTTAGTATCAACTTGAAATATGAAGGACCTGGTTTTGTATTTCTAAATTCTGAATGACTCCATTTGCTCAAAATTGACTTTACTATCCTTGATTGAAAGCCATGGAATATAATATTTTCACAATCAGTCTCTTTTTTAACATTATCAATTGTATAAAGGAGTAACATATCATTAAAGACAGAGTCCTGCGTATTGTCTCTACAAGAAGTCATATGATACCACCACAGGCTCGCTGAATTCTCATCAACCAACAGGGACTCTTTAAATGTTTTTGCGTTCCGTTCAACTAATCCAATTCCAGTCGTTAAAGCTAGATAATCAGAAATAACATCATCTCTCACTGGAATACTTTCTTTTACACCATCATACGTACCTCTGCACTTTATCAGAGGAGTGGGTATGAAATTCGCCGTAAAGTGAAGAACATAATCGTTAGATAAAACAACCTGTGCGTCAACCTGCTCTGAAAAAACATGCAGTGTAGACGATTTCATTGTGTGCCCATCATGCATTCCCACTGATAGATCCTCTGGTTCGAATTAAAAGTTGTTTATAACTGCGTTTTTGGCTCATAATTAACACCTCTATGATTGACTGTATTGTCTCTCATAAAAGTGTCCGGTTCCATTAGACCAGAACACACAGCCCTAGACAGTACGAAAAAACATTTGAACCTAATTTGGCAAAGTGTTGTGGTAAATTAAATTCGGTCACAAGTTAAGAGGTCGTCTTCACACATTGCCGCTGCCGCGGCGGGCGTTAGCCCACCATTAAAAGTATGGGATCTTAACAAACTGTAATAGCCAGCAATATAACGATTGACTGTAACTTTAGCCTCGTCAAATGAACGCCAACCAGTCGTCGGGCATCCATTCGGTTTTTAAGCTCCTGAAGAAATGTTCCATTGGGGCATTATCCCAACAACTTCCTCGGCGACTCATGCTCTGTTTGATCTGAAATCGCCACAGAGTCTGTCTAAATTTTAAGCTGGTATAATGACAGCCTTGCTCTTAATGAAACATCAGACCTTTAGGGCGGCCACGAATCTCATAAGCCAGCCTTAGGGCTTGTGCTGTCAATGCACTATCGTGTGAATTCGACATTACCCAACCCACGATTTGACGGGCATACAGGTCGAGTACAACCGCCAAATATGACCATCGTTTCCCAGTCCAAGTATATGTAACTTCACCGCACCAAATTTGATTCGAGTAATCTACAGTGAACTCGCGATTTAGCGCGTTTGGGATGGCCAGGTGCTCGTCGCCGGTCTTCTTGTAACGGTGAAGTGGTGGCCCTTCATACGTTTACTAGCCACATAGCGGCTCATTGGCACACCTTCGGTGGTCAACAAAGTTGCAATCGATCTTGCGCCAGCGGACCCATGACTAAGGCCGTGAATGCGCTTCACTTCAGCAAGCTGTTTCACTTTCTCTGGTTTAATGCCGCTCTTTCTGGCCGCCCAATAATTATAGCTGCTGAGATGTACTCCAAACGTTTGGCATAAATCCGTTAGGTTATTGGCTCTCTTGAGTCTGGATACTAGCGCACACCGTTCATGCTGTCCGACATCAAGAGAGCTGAGGTGGTATCAAGGGGTCAGTGCAACGCAATATTTAACATATCATGAGGAGTATAATATTTTCAGCGTTTTCCTCGTGCGATCATTGATCGCTTTGACGCGATAGTATTACTGTCAAAGAAGAACTTTGGTATTTTCGTTACTGCCACACTGCCAAGGACTGCTTGGGTGCAACCCCAAACTTTCGAAGAACACAAATATAGTCGCTTAAAGACGAATTTGAGCTTCACTTATTGTAAATTATCAACACTAATATCGTGCGATGTCTTGAACTCTTACTAGGTCTTTTATGGTATCCACCGATATGGAGGTATCGGTAGTTTCCACCATTTTTATTTTGTAGCCGTTCTCGAGAAGACGAAACATCTCAACGCATTCAGCCTGCTCTATACTTTGGGGTACCTTTTCTGAAAACAATTTGAGTCCACTTTTCTTGAATGCATATAAACCTAATTGTCGTAAGTATACAACTGGACTCCCGTTTGAATACGGGATCGGATGGCGTGAATATGCCAACGCATTATCATATGCATCAATAATAACCTTTACAACGTTAGTATCTAAAACGTCAGCGTCATTTAGCAACGGGGCGTAGGCATTTGATGCTGCTATCAATGGGTCCACACATTCAGAGATTGATTTCACTACTAGAACGATAGCCTCAGGGTCAATTAAGGGCTCATCACCTTGAACATTCACATAGTAATCAGCATCAATAAGCGCTGCAGCTTCGGATACCCTATCTGTGCCTGTCAAATGATGTCCGTAAGTCATAACCACTTTTAAGTCCAGATCTTTGGCAACCTTCTCAATACGCTTGTCATCTGTCGCTATATATACCTCGTCTAAAACCTTAGACTCAAGACACCGTTGATAAACGTGCCACATCATTGGATGCTTATTTATTAGAGCTAATGACTTTCCAGGGAATCGTGTGGAACCATAGCGGCACGGAATAATTCCAACGGTCTTCATATTATCGCTCCAGACAGGTGCCTAGTAATGTCATTAATGTTTTTTAATATACATTCTTTATCTACACAATCACCATAACCCCATGATGCATGTAAATAGTCAATATTGGCACGCTTAGCAGCCATATAATCAACGTCCATATCACCTATGAATATTGTTTCTGATGGGTCAATATTTAATAGAGACATTGCCATCAAAAGGTGATCTGGAGCAGGTTTTCCTCTACAAATGTCATCTGGAACTTTGACAATGGAGAAGTCTATTCCTAACCTATTTAGGACAGGCTTGACCCGAGTTTTGGACTTCGATGTGACAATTCCAATCTCTATATTATTTTTTAGCAAAAAACAAAGGTAGTCTTTAACTTTGGGAAAAAAGGGTGAACTATCAATTCTCTTTAAGGAGCTTTGATTATATACAACTTCAATCATATCTTGCTGTTCAACTACCCCAAGAATGTCTAAAATATCTTTAAATGGGCGCCCTATATTAGAAAAATAATCCTGGAATGGAATTTTTAGAGAAAATTTTTCACAAACATCAGCCCAAGCACAATCCATATTTTGTTTTGAATCTAAAATAACACCATCCAAATCAAATAAAACTAACCTTTTCCTAAATAAACTCATATCAATATCTCTTCATTTTTTATAAGGTATTTATAAACACCCGTTTTAACTAGGCTTTCTTTATTTCGACTAATGACATATTCATTAATTTGAGACAACCGTTTAGAGATAATCTCTTGCAGTTGGTCGACAACATCTTGGTTAAACTCGGCAATATTGTTAACCTCTCGTTTATCTGAAGCTAGATTAAATAACTGAACCTCTGCCACTCCACTGTGGTCCTCATCATCAACCCACTCCTTCCATATATATTTATATTTGTTAGTTCTAATACTCATATAAACTGGTTTGTCTGTAAACATACAATTTCCTCTGTGAAAAACCTCCATCTGGATATGCAGTTTCTCACTAGTAGGTGATTTTAGACTTTGTCCGACGTAAGTTGTTGGAATATCGATTCCTACAAGGTCAAGGATTGTCGGTGCAAGGTCTGACAAATCAGTCAAACCTGAAATTTTTTGTTCCTTAAAGGCAGGGTTGTAGAACAACATTGGAACATTAATACACTCTTCGTAAAATCTAAACCGGTGTCCATATTCTCCATGTTCTCCTAGTTCTTCTCCATGGTCACCGGCTATTATAATTAAAGTGTCCTTGAGTAACTCTACATCAGCTAAGGCAGTCACAATACGCCCAAGTTGCTCATCTGTATAACGAATACAACTGTCATACCTCGCGTTTAAAACTTCCGCGGAGTTTTCCAATTCCATTGCTCCATTGCAGGCTAACGAAAGATCTAAATCATCGGGATAGCCAACATCTTCTAAATACTTTCTCGCACTATTTGGCCAGTTTGGTAGTTCTCCTGGACAGTATGGCGCATGCGTATCCATAAAATGCGTCCAAAGATAAAACGGTTTTTCTTTATTTGACTGGGAATAAATATATATATCAGAAATCAATTTATTTGTTAGCTCTGCTGAATCTACATAAACTTTATTCTTTTGAGCGTAAAGGCTGTCATTTTTATATTTAATAATCTGTCTAAAACCCTTGAAAATAAAACTTATTTTTTTAGTAAGCTTTACCTTGTATTTTATTTCCCTAGATATCCAGTGGTGTGCAGATTGCTTTGGTAAGCCAACAATGTGTTTATTAATATACGCCAACGGGTCGAGATCGAATTCATTACTGTGAGCTTGGACAATATTCTTTACTACTTTGTAATTATAGTCTTGGTGAACAAACGCAGAAAATTGAAAATAAGCTCTATCAGACAAACCCGTATTCAACATATTATCTGAGTATTCCACTAAATCAACGAAACACTGTTTGACCAATGGTGTAACTTTTTCCAACATAGACTGTGAATCCAGTTTATTCCCTTTATAAGAAATCACATCACTACGGATTGTATGCACTGTTGCCCCAACAATTCCCGTAATATTATAGAAATGTTCAATTTTATCGACACCGACGCAATACCCATATGTGGGCCTAAGCCATGGAAAGGTGACGAGATGCTTTGTTTTATAGCCGTTGTCCTTTAAGACTTTAGGCAACATATTTGGCCTATTTTTGACACCTAAATCATACCCTCCATACGATAAAGGCAGTGTTGATGTCATCATAACCGGCATCGACGGCTGAGTAGATGGAGCTAAAGAAAAGGCGTTTTCGCACCATATTGAATTTTTTGCCAACCTATCAATTACTGGAGAAGTCCTATATTTATATCCAGAAAGACTTAATCTATCAAACCTTAAAGCATCGACGGTTAAGAGCAAAATATTTAGCTTCATTATTGTTCTAATCCTTTCATCAATTCCCATGCTTGGTTAGTTATTTCACCACTGCTGCACAACTCTTCAAGCGCAGCACCCTGATCCCATAGCACGCCATTCACCAAGTCTTTTTTGAGTTGGGCTATACCCTCATAAACTTTTGCACTTTTAATGGCAACGGAGGTAGATTGAGGCGGCATAACAACTGGATAATAAGGCTTATCAGCAGCTAGCACTTCAAGGAATGCACCAGATTGAGCAGGACCAATAACAACATCAGCCCAATCTACATGTTTTTCGAACGGACCATCATCAAAAACATCGCAGGTCAGCCCGAAAAAATTGACTATCCGCAAGTAATAACTTTTTTTCCAAACACCAGGATGAAGCTTAACTCGGACATTCAGCCCACCTATATTATTTAAAATTCTCACAACATCAACGAGATATCCATATTGATTTGCATTTAATCCTTTAATATCGGTATTCATTGGAGTGTACTGAAGTACAAGTACATTTTTACGAGTTCTTTTAACAACCTTCTTCTTTGCTGTAGACACATACTTTTGAACAAAAGGATTTCCTACACGCTTATTCTCACCGTTCCAACCAACCGCCTCAAGCCAACGTTCATTTTGTTCACCCCACGTATAAACTCGGTCTACTATTGGTGGATTTTCTATATCCCCACTTAGGGCATCAAAACGTATAACATGCTGCCAGAATCCGTGCCAAATATACTCCACCTTAATTCCTAGTTGGTTTGCTAACTCCATCGGCACCCTCGAATCCGCTCCAAAAACACTATCAATAAGGATCTTTTTAGGAGAGGTCGCATTTAAAAAAACACTCGTGGCATCTATTTGAGAACAATAAAATTCGATCCTACTTTTCCCAAAAATATTAGCTTTTATATAATTTGATACCACCTTATCAAGAAGTGTTTGATCAGATTTATCCCAATAGTCATTATATATATCATAAATACATTCTAATTCTACCCGATGCTTGCGCTCAGAAATCGTTGGAAATTTTTTAAGAATGTTCCCATTCAATAACGTTTTTAGAAGCGCCACTGGCGACTTTTTTAGTACTGGGATGAAATAAATAAATTCGGTTTTGAAAGAAAAATTTTGTCTAGAAAGAACTTTCGCAAGATGTCCACCGGTCATGATAACGACTCTGTTGCGCTTAGCTCTTGTGAAATTCAGTACATCAGAAATCAAGCACCAAACAGAATAATATATGGATTTTATCAAATTTTTAGGTTTTATTTGGCCTGAATTATTTCCATAAACTAACTTTTGAGGAAATTCATTGTCATCCCCAGCAGGGAAGTCGGAGCAATTAATAAGCCCGATATCGTATTCCGAGCAGACATTAGATACTATAGATAGCTTCGCTTTACCGTCCAACATTCCGACTTCTGAGCGAAAATCGAAAAAATAAATATCTTTAGGTTTGTATTTTTCACAAAAGAAGGCTAAAGACTTTGATAATCTACTAAACGATGTGTAAATGAACGAAATATCTCTTGAAAAAAGTTTACCAAGTGAAACCCCTCTGTATTTAGACCTATCCACTCCATCTAAAAAAACCCAATCGTTAGCTCTTAAATATAATTCCGATTCGAGTCCGTCACCATCCCAGCCCTGTAACCCAAGTTCAAAATAAACCGCATCAATTCCTTGCTTAGATAACTCCATTGTCAGTAGCCAGTCCCCAGAAATAATTAACGTACTATCCAGATCTGTAGTTATAGAAGCGACATGCCTGCTATGAGATATTAGTGCAAAGTATTTATATGTTGATCGGAGCTTTTTGCCTGATCTAAAGTATGAGTCTAAGATAATAGTAACCTTTTATTTTTAAATTAATATAATTCAGCAGCTAAAAATTTAATTAACTATCTTTTCCCCAACAACGCATATCATATGGTGCCCGTTTGAAGACTCATTTGGAAATGTTCCTGGTGGTATCAGGTCGACATGTGAAACCTCATAACCAAAATTCTCAACTACTTTAGAGTAATTATGTATATACATACCACTATACATTTTCAATGGATTATTTATTTCTATGGAATTAAGATCTGTATTAATTGATGTTATATTTGAAAAGTCAACCACTTCAAAAAATGCCACTTTTTTTGAAATTCTACTAATAACTTCCATGTAGGAATTTAATTCGTTCTTATTAAACAAAACCGCAGTCCTTGTAAAAATGGTATAGTCAAAAAACATTTCACCTTCGGTGGCTAAAATATCTTCAAGCACTTCTAAAGGGTACCCACTGCGTAAAATTAATCGTTCGGATAAAAATTCACTATTTAACTTTTCCATGTTACCAAAATCTAAAGCATATACAGTTGCCTTATCATTACTCATTAGATAATTGTAATCTGCAGAACAATTAAATGCTCCTACATTACAAACTTTTACTTGTGAATCTTTACCAATAACGTGTTTGTACAAATAATATTGAGAAATGGTTTCTTTATTTACGATTAAATCGTCTACTTCTTTATACTCTAAACCGCCAACGTCAACATATCTATTTCGCTCTTGTAGCAAATTTAGAGGTAGACGGCTATATGTATTCTTATATAGCTCACTACTTCTTCGTTGATGCACTTCGTAAGCTATAATTATGCGATTTACACACGCACCTATAAAATGCCAAAACGCAGTCGATATAACATCACGAAATGTTTTTTTGAAAATTAATTTATGCTTCATGTTATTTCCTAATATATTTAAATTATGAATGGTGTTTATTTTGGAGTTGATACATTTTATAAAAAACACCCTTTTCTGCCAGAAGAGCATCAAACGTGCCCTGCTCGACCAAAGAACCATTATCCAGGACATAAATTACATCTGCACTTTTCACAGTAGCCAACCTATGGGTTATCACTACTGTTGTACACTTATGCGAAAATTCTTCAATCCTACTTTGAACTATACTTTCGGACTCTGCGTCTAATGCACTTGTAGCTTCATCTAACAATAAAAAAGTAGCCCCTCCCATCATGGCACGAGCGAGCGCAACTCTCTGTTTCTCGCCACCTGACAATCTAACACCGTTTTCGCCCAAATTCGTGTCTATTCCCATTGGTAACTTATCGATCACTTTATCTAAGTGTGCCGCCATTATAACCTTAGAAAATTCTGAACTTTCAACCTTATCCCTAGAGGTCATTAAGTTATCACTTAACGATTCATTGAACATCAAAACATCTTGCGTTACGTATCCAATATTACGACGCCAGGATCCAATATTTATTTCGTTTATGTTATCCTCATCGACAAATATGGTCCCCGAGTCCGGAATATAAAGTCCTACAATAATATCCAACAAGGTTGTCTTTCCGGACCCTGACGCCCCGACAATCCCTACTGTAGAGTTTTTCGGAATTGATAAACTAACATTTTTTAATGCTTGATACTTTGAATTTGGATAAGAGAAAGAGAGATTTTTTATTACTATTGCTTGATCAAAAACGATATCAACTGTTTTATCTAAACCCATCTCTCTTTCGGACAACGCGGAAGCAATAGTTTCATCTACAATTTCTAATGATTTTAGATAGATATTATAAGAATGATAATTAGCACGAACAGAGGTAATCGACGGTACTATACGCATCAATATGAATAGAAAAGCTAATACTACGGCACCTGATAACTCTAATATTTCAAATGAAACAATGATAACTGCCGAGATAATTATCACAGGAAAAACTCTCATGTATAATGAAAGAAGAGCATGACTACTATCTTCATTAAAATATGAAGTAAATATATTATCACTCAAAATGTTCACTCTATCTCTAGTAATAGCATTTAAATGCATCACCTTAATTAATTTTATACCTCTAATATATTCCGATATTTTTGATGAATATTCCAAATGAGCCAAGCTGCTTTTTTTACCAAAGTTTGAACCGTTTTTAGTTACTATTGTTGAGCCAAAAGCCATAACCGCAATCATTAGAAGAGAAATAATAGTAAGTTCTGGACTGAGTGCAAAACTAATAGATAAGTATACAAACATTTGAATAAAAGACGCTAAGCTCAATACACTATGATTAACACAAGACGCTGCTCTTTCGACTTGAACAGTAAGTTGGTTTATTAAATTACCAGTAGTTTGCTTATTATAATAACTCCAAGAAGACTCTAATAGTCTTTCAATCAGCATGTAGCGCATCTGATTTTGAAATTTAAGCTTAGACCTAGCAACTAGTATATTTTGAACATATATCACACAAAAGGATAAACTTAGCAAAGTTACAATGAAAAGTGTAATTAACCATGTGCTTTGAACTAAGCCAATATCACTTAGAATTTTGGTAATCACATTAACAGGCCAGGGCGTGTCTGTAGTGCCAGAAGTAAGATTTATTAAAGGTATGAAGAGAGATATGCCCAAACCTTCTATAATTCCTGACATTACTGTCAATAATACGATTTTTTTATAAAATGGCAAACGTCTTAAAGTTAGGAAATAACTATTCATCAGCAGACCCACCTCGAAGCATAGCTACATGGCGAAGAACAGGATGTGCTATATAGTAGACCTTACCTTTATCCGCCGGTTGAATTAGCTTTGACTTAAAATCACCATTTTCTTGATAGTCTAAAACGACATTTATAAGGAGACTGACCCTATAATCAATATCGAGTTTAAAATCGATATCTGTTCCTGACTTAGGAGGATCAAATAGCTTTGAGCCAACAATAGTGCCAGTATCAATATCACTATCTAGGATAATCGCTGTTGCGCCACACGATTCTTTATTTAGGATGGCATAATAAATTGTAGTACTACCTCTATATTCAGGTAAGGCACCTGCATGGATATGTAATATTCTTTTACCTGTATCTAAAACATCCTGTTTAATAATTTGACCACCATATCCAGAGTAAATAGTTAGATTTGATACGCTTTTTTTAAGTTTAAATATCAAACTTGGGGAATTTACATCAGATTCATGGGAGCTGAACTTTATACCGCTTTTTATACATACTTCTTTTAGGCGTAACGCCATTACCCCCCCACTATCTTGCTCCCTCTGTCCTGGTGATTTTTTACATTCATCGAGAATAAAAACTTCCTCAACAAGGAGATTAGCTTTTATTAAAGAAAGGAGATATCGGAGACTTCTTTGGGTGGCTGATGCTATCAAAGTAACACTGTACGGATTCAAAAATCCACCCCCATCTCTCTTGCTAGCCTCTTTATAATAAGCTGTTCTTTTGTCAATAAAAACATAAGAAGCCTAATATTTTTTCTGCCATGTATTATATCTATTACTGATACTAAAGAATCACTCAATTTTAGCAGCACGTTAAGATACCGTATATCACTACTAGAGCCATAAGCTTTAATTAAGATATGAAAAAATAATAAATGAACCTCAATAGACGCAATATCATCAATGCTTTTAACTGGGTACTCGGTTCTAAGTTTTTTTGCCACTTCAAAACGCTTTACGTATAAGTCTAACTTAGGCCACACTGCTTCAGTATCACCAATATTCAATAATAACAAAATTGATTTCAATTCTTCACAAGTTTTACAAAGAATTATATCTTGGTCGTTAAAATCTAGCACCTCTGGTAATTTTTTCTTCAAGTTTATAAGAGCAATACTTCTATTTTCAAAGTATGAGTGTATAAAATCGATACCATAAAATGGTGTATACATATAACTGTTAGTATTTTTAAATCTATTTACTTCACTATATGGATACATTTCATGTCAACCTATCAAGTATATAACTGACAGTATCATCTATTCCCTTCACCATAATATTTTTATCTATAGTCAAATCAGGATTTTTTGGCCTAGGGAATGGAATATCAAATCCTACAAAGTTTTTCAATAACCCGGCGGATGCTTTTTTGTAAAAACCTTTGGGATCTCGCTCCATTAACATTTCAATGGGAGTGTCTAGGAATATCTCATAATATTGGGTAAAGTTATTTCGATTCCATTCTTGCCATTCTGGAAAAATTGACAAAACAGCAGCTACAACATCTATACCTTCGTCGTCAAAAAATTTGCATATATTGGAAATTCTTTCAGCGTTTTTATATCGACCCTCAATGGAATGATCAATATCATTATTTAACATATCTCTTATATTATCCCCATCTAAGAAGACGGTACATTTATGTTCTTTTTTCCTAACCTTGTATACCTCTTTCCCTAATGTGGTTTTTCCTGAACCTGACATACCAATTAACCATATGATCATATTAACGTTCCTAATTATTCATAATATATTTAATTTTATTAGATATTACTTTGGAAATAAGCTGATTCCCATATTTAGACAGATGCCCCCCATAGACATCATGTGTGTAACATTTATGAAAATCGTCCTGTTCACAAATAACATCTGTTAAGTCTAATATATTGACTGATTCAGATAATCCATTAAAAAAATTCTTATAATAGGGACCTGATTGTTTTATTAATTGGATATCCTGAAGCTGCGGAACTAAACAAAACAAAAACTTTGAATTTTTCTCTTTACATAATTTTTCACTTTCATTAATCAAGGCTGACATTAAATTTAAAGAATATTCATCTTGGTAACATTTTTTACTAATAAGATGGTTATTATTTAGTACTTTTTTAAAAGGTTTATCTTTAATATCGTTATTTCTTGAAATCTTTGCATGAATCAATGAAAATATAAGAGGTAAATTTCTTTTACATGATTTAGTTAAGCTAATTACGTATGGGAAAGTTAAAATATCTTTAGAAAACTTCCCCTTATAAAAGTAATCATTTTTTCTAATTTCCTTTAAATATTTTTTATAATTGTGATACTTTTCTTTCGTATTTATAGGGTTTTTTATGTAGGTAAGAACTTCATTTTTCAAAATGAAACGCGGTTTGAATGCGAATGTATTCCCGTACTCACTATAATGTTTCCACACAGATTGAATACGACAAATAGTTTCAGGCACCACTAATATAATACAAAGCTCTGGATTTCTAATTTCAGACTCTCTTTTTAATCGCAATAAAGCCTGATCTAATCCATAATTCCCTACACCAAAATTTAAAATATTTTGATGTATTTGCTTTGAAACGTGGTGAGCCCATGTTTGATTATCATTAACTTGACGACCAAAGGCATAGGAGTCACCAAAAAGTGAGATGTAAGATTGTTTATCGTCAAATCCGGGATTGGATCTTGCTCCATACTTATTAACTGTAAATCGGGTGCTTTTTCCAGCCCGCCCTTTTTCTTTTCCAGTCGTGTAGGGCTTTCGAATCCATCCTAATTCTGAATCCATACCTTTTTTGGCAAACTTTTCTAAAGCGTCTACGTTTAACAATGGGGACTCATCACTTCCCATTATCAACCATTGAAAACTGGCTCGCAGCCACCTCAATATAACCCACAAAAAAAATTCAATGGACAACCAAACACACAAAAATATAAAAAAATAATTCATAGAGGATTTAAATAATACACATGACTAAAAATTTAAAAGATTTTCTTATAACAATAAAGTTACATAAGGGGAGTTTCAGGCTTCTAATTAATGTAAGAGGCCGTAATATTTTTATAGTTGGCTTAATGCTTTGGAACATGATCTCGTGTCTCTGGAAAAAATACTTACAATAATTCCTATAGGTTAAATCGAACATGGTGAATAATGACCCGGTAAAGCTGTTTAGTACAGCCTAGTTAAGAGGCTTTTTTTTGTAATTCGAGCCTTGGCACTTTCATCTCAATTCCAAACTAATTAGACGGTAACCCCCAAAATTAATAACCTAGGTTAAAAGTAGAGATTTAGGTAGCGGCCAATTTCATCATTGGTGTAATGCCGTTTAACGCCATATTTGGACGCTCGTTATTGTAGATCCAAAGCCATTGAGTTCCATTTTGGATATCTTCAATGCTATCAAACAAGTAATGATTCAACCAGTCATACCGCACGGTTCTGTTGTAACGCTCAACGTAGGCGTTTTGTTGAGGGTTACCCGGTTGGATAAACATGAGCTCAATACCTTTATTTACAGCCCAGGTGGCCAGCAAACTGCTGATGTATTCTGGGCCATTATCACAACGTATCCATTTGGGTTGGCCACGCCATTCAATGATTTGATCTAGCGCCCTGACGACTCGACTAGCAGGCAAAGAAAAGCCCACCAATGGCCAAGCCTTCCCTGCTAAAGTCGTCAATCACGTTAAATAGCCGGTTGCTTCGCCTATCAGAGAGTTGGTCATGAATAAAACTCATCGACCAGCACTGATTAATCTATGTAGGCACCGATAATACCTCTGACTTTTCCCGTATCAGGCGTTTTTTGGGTTTTATGCGTAAGTTCAGTCGCTCGTCTTCTGATAAGGTTTAACTGGCTTTTTGGTTCTCAGCATTCTCTTTCCAGCGATATAGTATGTTTGTTGCTACACCCAGGGGTTCTGACCCTTTCGGGACGGAACAACCTCGCTAAGTGACCAATGCCACAGCTTCTTCTTTCAACTCTTTTGGGTACTGCTTGTCACTGCATTTTTGCGTCATAATAAACACCTTATATAATTGACTATATTGGCTCTCATAAAAGTGTCCAGTTCCATTAAACCAGAACAATAAACTCTGGACATAGTGGGTGGGTAGGCCGAAATTATTAGGCCTTAATAATATTCACGACTTTTTGAGCTAGTCCAGATAAGTCCTTAAGGTTTTCATTATTATTTAAAATCAAGTCTGGCTTTTGAGGTTTGACAAACTCAATATCAACGCCGACAAAATCCTCCATAGTTCCGCTGAGAGCCCTCCTATACAAGTTTTTAGTGTCCCTTTCTAACAACTTTTTTATTGACACATCAATAAATATTTCATAGTAGTTTTCAATGTGTTTTCGATTCCATTCTCTAGATTCTTCGAACACCGAGAGCATTCCACAAATAACTACTACACCTTGGTCACTTAAATACTTGCAAATTTGAGATACTCTCGCTGCATTTTTCATCCTACCCTCTACAGAATAGGAAAGATCGTTTCCTAAAATTTGACGTATATCTCCACCATTCAAAATAAGTACACTATTACTATCACGTTGTTCAAGGGCAACTCGGATTTCTGCTGCTAAAGTAGACTTTCCAGAGGCGTACATACCCACTAACCATATCACCATAATTAATCCTTTAACCCCTGCATTAGATTTACGTCTAAATCTCCCTTAATAGCTTTTTCAGCTAACTTCAAGTCATCGACTGTATCAATTTCAAGCCAATTATTGTCATGGTAAGATGGTGTTAGACAGTGGCCTTTCTGGATAAGGTGAGTAAGCAAATCTGTCATATACATATTCTCAAAATCTTTTAGCTTACTATGTTCAAACAGGATTTTGTTTAAAGCATCTAAACCCAAATTTTGAAATCGCATCAAACCGATATATTGAGCCTCAATTACTTCCAATGAAGTACATTTTTGTCCAATGTCAGATATGCAGCCTCTTGAATTAATGGCAAATGACTCTACATCATCAAGCGGATTTTCAAGGCGCAACTGCCAGTACCGTGTGAATTCTTTGTCCGCAGAAATAACAATATCAGAAGTACTTGCTAGGACCTTATCCAAAACTGATTTTTGATAGATAATGTCAGAGTAGCTCACAATGACATCACCAGATAGCCATTCCTTAGCACAAAAAAGGGAGTAAACCATATTTGTTTCAGACCATCGTGGATTTTCGACTTTTCGAATATTGATTGACCTAGCTACAATCTGATCTTTTTTGTAACCACAAACAACAATAACATCTTCTATTCCTGCGGATTTTAGTGTTTCAAACTGATATTCTAAAATAGGCTTGCCACAAACTTCGACCATACCTTTAGGCCGGTCATTCGTATATGGGCGCAACCGTGAGCCAGTTCCAGCAGCCAGGATTATTGCCTTAGTCATTATTAATTCCTCGTGATCTCTTAATTAAATCCATGACCAAATTTTTATCTGAAGCACAGATTGGATTATTACGTTCTGGATGCCACATGACACCAACGATTAAGTGTTTTTCATGACAGATTGCTTCTACAAAACCATCACTAGACAAAGCCAATATATCTAAACCAGCCCCCACAGAAGACTTACTAATTCCATAATTGTGATAGGAGTTCACACTAGACCGTGGTTGTAAAAGGCTATTATCTAATATAGTTATTTCATGATCTTGCGCGACATGTATTCCATTATTAACTGGACAAAGATCACCACCAAACTTATAGTTTATCAGCTGCATACCCCTGCAGACACCAAGCAAAGGAGTTTTGTTTTTTATGCAGATATCAATAATTTTGTACTCTTGCAAGTCTCTCTCTTCAGCATATGTTTGAGCACCCTTAATAGGCTTACTATGTGAGTCTAAAGAAATATCATTCCCACCGGTTAAGATAACAATGTCCACCATATTAATTAAGGATTCAATATTCCTAAATGTATTGGGAATGCAAATAGGAATAGCGTTCCACTCATCCACCAGATTAAACCAATCTTGTGCAAGAGCATCTCGCTCCTCTAAATAACCAACAGCTCTCACCATTCTCATGGACAAACCAATTTTTAATGGGCGAGACATGGCCTTATTACCTCCCCTACACAATCAATTTCGATGACCTTACTATTGACAAGTGAGTTATATATTGAACCTCCACACCCTATGGCGGCAGGAATATCAAATTCTGCACAGCGTATTGCCATATGGGAATTTGCTCCTCCGTACATCGTTACTAAACCAGCTATTTTGTGAGTAAATATCCAATCAAAGCCAGGATCAGAACTTGTAATTAGTACAATTTTATCCTTTATGTTCTGATCATCATTTTTATCTAAACACACCATGTCTGCAATGACTTTATTTTTCGTGACAAAGTTAGGCTTTGACTGTAACTGATGGTAGACATGGATATCTGTAAATTGAGTAACGATATCAGGCAGATTTAGCGCTCTCTCATATACTCCAACATCCTTTCTTTGCAAAATTTCCAGATTAATCCAATCCTCAAAGTTTTCGATAAGAATATCTGAATCCCAGCGCAGGAGTGAATGTATGTTTACAAAAGCCATATCAGAACGAGATATATTATTTTTTGATCCTATACTCTCCACCATCTTTAGGACTAAACTTAATGCTTTTGTGAAGCCAAATTTAGCATCTTCTCGACCTCTAATTGCGTCAGAAATAAATACCATTAACTGATCAGCATTGGCAGTAAAACCATGCTCTTTCATTATTTCATCAATTTTTTCGAGTTTTAACTGATCAAGGCCAGACACAATGCGTTTTTTGGGATGGGAATAATTGCCCTTTTGGAGATATGTTTCTGGGTCTTCATCATAGCGCTTAGAATTAATATCATAAGTACCAGGTCTCAAATGGCCATAGACTTTTAGAAAATCGCTCATGCTCATCTGGTTTTCGCTTAACTTTTGGCAATCATTAATAATCTCAGAAGTTATTGTATGGATATTACCCTTAATATTAGATTCATCTTCTGAATTCAATATACCGTTAGCTACTAACGATTTTAAAATCGCTGTAGCTATAAATGCCATACGGGCCAGATTAGAAAATGGTAAAATGCCATAGACTCTGCAATCCTCTAACAAACATTTTATTGTGTGGATATTAGGCTCACGCATCTGGTAGTTATCTACTCTAGATGCTAATTGTGTTACCTTTTCTAGTTCAATATTCAAGTTAAAAGTATGCTGTTGAATATGACTGTCAGTTAGAGTTAGCAATTCTCTTTTTAATAAAGCAATATCTTTTTCCTCAATACCAGAGTCCAACAATCTTTTAAATTGGGTTTGTAAGTCAAAGGTGTAACACGTAGGAACGATATTAAACTCAACTTTGTCATGCTGATCTGGATTTTTAGCTAATTGATCAATCCATGAATCAACTAGGCCCTCTCTAAGCTCACTTGGAATTGACTTAGGGACAAAGGAACTAAAACTATTACGGACATTGATATATGGCTTTCCTCCCAAACTTACCATTAAGCTTTCAGAAGGATGGCTAAAATAACCACATTCACCTCTTGATATTCTCCAAGTAGAATCTGTAATCAGATATTCATAAAGTGACAAAGCCAAAGGGGAGGGAGAAGTGGAAATCATCTCAGCCGGATTCCAATCAGTCATATTGGAAAGGATGGTTTTTCCCCGTGTTCTATTAAGTTCATTAATATGGGAAGAAATATTACTTAAAACCGAATCAAATTTTGTATGATCAAGCCCAGACCATGTATTTGCAACAGTCATAGGGCGGACTTGGAATATATGAATGGATCCATCCTTGGAAATTGCAAATTCAATATCAAGACTGTCACAATTGACTTTTGACTCAACCTCTCGACACGCAATTAAAAGTTTTTTAAACCTCTCATCTACGTTTGTATATTCGCTTTCTCTATACACTACTAACGTTTTTAAATTATTAGTATCCCCACTAGTGACTGAATCAGTTCTACCAGAGATCGAGTCATAATTCACAACATAATACGGAGTTCCTGTATGCAAGTCACGAGTAAATATGACTCCAGAACAATCGGTATTACTCTCAAATTTTTGGACTAAAACCTGATTGCTGCCAAAATTTATATCATTTACATCTATAAGCTTTTTGTAACTATCGATAACATCTTTTATCGCTTTTTCCAAAACTCCAGTGAGAGATATGTCTACATCTAACACTGAATAAAAAGCCCCAGCCAAGGATTGATCCCAACTATCTTCTGCAACAGACGACGACCTAACAACTACATTTGAGTTTTTAAAGGTGGATCTAATACTATTTAAAACTTCATTATCATCTTTTTGCCAATCCAAAACCGAAAATATTAACAAATCAGAGATGCTTGACTCTTCTAGGACAGAGCTTAATCTATCTAGCGTTTGTCCTTTTGTGCCAAAAACAAATTTAGACAGCTGATCGGGTTTTTTAATAGTGCGGACTTCACTATTAACCTCAAGTACCGACACATTAAAATTGGTGTCAATAAGCTCTTGAACTAAGTCAGAAAATCTAACCGAGCGGATGTCTATAGCATCATGGAAATAGCTTGTTCCTGAATTATTTATACAATCCCACACAGCGACCACAGCGTTTAAGGCCTTTACGTTTAGGTAGGCCATCCCCGAAAATGCAGCATCCCAATGCTCGCTGTCAAGAAAACGTCCAAAAAAATACACTTTATTTTGATCCACATGTAATTTTTCAGTTCGTACCAGTTCTTTATAGTCTAACTGCGGCGACTCCTGCCAAGATGATTTAGCAGATAGTACGATATCAGAGTCGGAATTAGCTCGTAAGTTAGAATAAAATTCTTTACGAAACACTACCCAAGGATAAATATAAATCAAATCAGTATGAATATTCCTAAAAATATCAATACTTGCTTGAATTATATTGGGATTAGAGGATTCAACTAAGGTGACATTTTTTAAATGACTTAAAAAATTAGTCTGAACCGGATGACAAATTATAATTTTTTTAGAAATTGACGAATCACTTAAAGCTGCCAGGGTCCAATCTAGAAGCTGTAATGATGACGCCGGACCTCCAGTATCTTGCATTAATGTATCAGGCCAGAAATCTTTAACCCATTCATAGTATGGGGCAATTATGACAGCCGTTGATTTTTTTTCAAAAAATTTATTATCCATGAGGCCAGTTAGGTCCAATCCGTTTTATAATCTTTAATCATTTCTTCTACCAGAATAAGTGATTGCTTTGACGCTTGTTTTTTAATCAAGTTGAATTGTTTTATTCTATCCCCTGCCACTAGATTACGAGGACAACCTTGTTTTTTTATAGCAGATTTGGTTTGTGAAGTTGTTGCTGTATCTAGAAAGGTAGCAAGACTCTCTACGTACTCATAGGTATTCATAACAAAGTCTTCAAAACGGATTACCAAAATTTGTCGTTTTTTATTTTGGCTCAGTTTTTCATAGGCTTTTCTGTTGCCAACTTGAAGCTTGTACAACATTTTTATAATACGATCGATTGGCTCCATTTCCAGATACTCATCCTCCCACCCAAAAGCATAGAAGGGAATCGCTTCATTTTGATATTTAAAACAGGGAGTTAGAGCCATTGGATCCTTACCATAACGAGTCCCCCAGTCTCTTTTTAACCAACTATCAATCTGAGCGATTGGATCCCGAATTATTTCAAGCATACGAAATGTCTTAGGCCAGGCTTCTAGTAAGAGCTCCACAAACTGCATCTGGTCATGACCCTGAGTTTGAAAAATAGGTTTCTCACGAATAATCCTTTCAACTGTATGCGCCCCCTCTTTTTGAAACAACCGCTTAAAATAACGTACCTTGTTAGGACTTTTAAAAACACTGGAATGGTCACTCCACCTAAAATTTATATTCCGTGACAAGTAACTGTTATAAATATAATCATCAGCAGCTGTCCTTAATAAATTAATAGCACAACTTTTTTCCATGCCACCAAAGTGATACGAGACAGAAATAAAATCAAATATACCTTCAATTCGCTCTATTTCAACTTTTTTAAAGCTCGATATGATCGGGGATATTAATGACTTTCCGCATCTTGCTGTGCCATTTACTAAAAGAAAATTTTGTAACAAGTTTTCTTTACGATAGAAGTCCATATAGAATAATCTCAATATATGTGGTTAGTTAATTAATGAGGCCTCTAAACAGACCATCCTCCATCAACTACTAAGTTTTGACCTGTAACATATGCTGATAGATCACTGGCCAAATATGCAATAGCTCCCTTAAAGTCTTCTTCGTTGGCCATTCTCCCCAAAGGAGTTTGAGCGTTGTAACGTTCTACAAATTCGTTAGGTTGATTACGCCATACACCCCCTGGAGAAATTGAATTTACTCGAATATTTGGAGCTACAGTAGATGAAAGCCAACGGGTCATTTGTATCAAACCACCTTTAGATACCGAGTATCCAGCCGGATTACCCATATCAGTACCTTTATATAACGAATAGTCAGGTGCGTTAATGCCATAAATTGAACCTATATTGATAATAGAACCATTGCCCGTTTTTCTTAATAGCGGTGTAAGTTTTTGTGATAGATGAAAAGGGCTGGTAAGGTTAACTGCTATAGCTCTATTCCAGGTTTCAATAGATTGCTTATCAAAATTTTCCACCCAACCTTGGAGTTTTGACTCGCCCACAAATGCTGCATTGTTAATCAATATATCGATGTCTGAATAATCTTTGAAGACTTGTTCTATTAGTTTCTCTCTAAAACCTTCACTTTCCAAGTCACAATCAATACATTGGATCTCGACACTCCAGTTAGTTAACACTTTTTCTTTAATGCCCTCATAGTTAGAATCAGGCCTGTCTACCAAAATTAAGTTTCCGCCTAACTCAGCAATTGTAAGTGCAATTTCTTGTCCAATGCCACCGGTTGCACCTGTAATCAGTGCAGTTTTTCCGCTTAAACTCATCATCTTTGAAATTGTTTTCATTCTATAGGCTCTTTGCGCTGGCTTACTAAAAGTTCTGCAAAGTTAAAATCGATCAAATTATCAATATCTACCGCTCTTTCTCTTGGAATAATTACAGATCTAACCTTACCTTCAAAAACACCATTAAAGTTTTTAATACAATTCAAATTTACGATGTAAGCTACAGTTGTCATGTCAAATACTTCAGGAGCATCCTGACGCCTCGTTATGCGAACTTTAGGGCTTATTACAAGCGAAGCATAACCACAACTATCATTAACTGTCATGTTGAAATATGGGCTTCTGTTGGCTTCGCTAACTGTGATAATAACCTCTGCGTCTGATTTTTCAAAAACATCTATACAGGCATTAACATCATCAACAGACCGCAGTGGTGCTGTTGTAGGTAATACTATTAAAGCATCAAACACCTCTCCTTCGTTAACTTCCATGTGGTTAATTGCATGCCTCCAAACTAACCATTCAGGGCTATCATCTTGAGCCAAGTGATCTGGCCTTAAAAAGGGCGTTTCTGCACCATACTCATTCGCAATTTCGGCTATTTCAAGAGAATCGGTCGAAACGATGATTCGGGATATATTGGATAATTTTTTTGCAGTATTGATTGACCAACCAATTAGAGGAATCCCATCTAGCCGCCTAATGTTCTTACCAGGAAGGCCTTTTGAACCAGATCTGGCACAAATCAACACCAAATATTTCATTTTCACAACCAAACCTTTGTATCAGTTAAACTTGACTCTTCGATTGCCTCAATTACTAACTGTGTTTGCAAACTATGCTCTGCTGTTGGAGCAAGAGCTTGCCCCAATTCTACAGATGTAATCACCGCTTTTATCTGTTCAGTATAGGTGTAATTTCGGTCAGGAGACGAACTGAACAATTGTAACCAGTCAGCATTATCCTTTGAAAAAAAACTAACATTCCCAGTAATGCCATTCCAACAAAGTGTACCGTTCTCTCCAATCACACAACACTTCCTTGTTGAATCATGTCGGATAAAATCCATATTCAAAGAAGCGATAATTTCTTTATTCTTAATGTTATTAAAACCACAAATTATACTTGCGCTATCATTAACGTCGATTTCTAGATCACTTTGTTTTGATACATGAGATTTGACCCAAGCGATTGGTCCAAAAATCCACGAGAGGTAATCAATTTCATGACTTAACTCTAATAATACCCCTCCCCCTAAAGATTTATTACCTGATACACCACGTCTGTAATCAGTATTTGGTCTCCAACTAGGTAAATATTGCCCTACCTCCAATTTTATCGAATAAATATTACCGATCAAGTCAGATTGGATAGAGTTTTTAAGAAAAATCAATGATGGTAAATATCTAAGATTATAGCCCACCGTTACTGTAGTATTATTTCTTGCTGAAATATCAATCAGCTCTTTTACTTCTTTAGCACTGGTTGATAGCGGCTTTTCCACCATGAGGTCAACACCATGAGCCGCTAATACTTTAGAAATTTTAATATGCTGTGATGCTGGATTAGCAATAATTGCTAATTGAGGGTTTGTTGCCATCGCAGCGTCAATTGATGTAACACACTTATCTAAGCCCAATAAATTGACATCAGCCTGATCACACTTCTTATGTCTCAAAGCAATAATTTTAATTTTTGGAAAATTCTTCTTAACTATATCGACATGCCGCCTGCCAATACTCCCTAGGCCAACAATCAAAATGGTATCTATTTTTTTATTCATTATGAATTAAAACAACGTATGGATATCTCGGTTTGCTTGGTCGTACTCCTCTTTTTGACCGATATCGAGCCAGTACTCATGTATAGGGAATGCATTTACGCCTCCTTCAGCTAGCTCTCTGTCAAGAAAATCTGTTACATCTAAATATTCACTACCGTTAACTTTTCTAATTAGATCATGGTTTAAGACATAAATACCGGCATTTACAAAAAAATTATAAATAGGCTTTTCTTTAATTTCCTCGATTTTATGATCTTTGACTTTAATAACGCCATAAGGTACTTGGAAATCATATTCCCTAACACACATTGTCGCTTCAGTTTTATTTTCATGATGAAATTCCAACAAACGGCAGAAATCAACCTTTGTCAAAAGATCGCCATTCATCATAATCAGTGGAAGTTTTGAAATATCACTTGGCAATAAACCCAATGAACCAGCCGTACCAAGCGGTTGATCCTCGTGAATGAATGTAAGACTAATATCGCCTAAATCTTTATCAATAAAATTATTTTTAATTTTATCTGGCATGTAGTGTGTGGATATATAAAAATCATGAAACCCAAACCTAACAAATTGTTCAATAATGATGTCCAAGATGGGTTTCTTACCAATTTTTAATAACGGCTTAGGGATATCTTTTGTCAGCGGGTATAACCTCTTGCCAAACCCCCCCGCCATAATAAAAATAGGATTATCATAGACTGGCTTAATGTGCATATGCTGCAATGTTACCAGATCAAACAATATGTTATTCTCATCCACGATTGGGATATGAAGCAAGTCTCGGCTTTTTAATAACGATTGCACTTGCTCCTTCTGAGTTTCAACACTTGCGGTCAATGGACTTTTATTCATAATGGATGTGATTGGACTATCCAGAGAGAAATTACCAATCAACGCCCGCCTAACGTCTCCGTCGGTAACTGTACCTAGCAGTTTTAGCTCCTGATTAGTAACTAGTGCTATTCTGCAACCACCTTCATGTAAAACATTAACGGTCTCCATTATGGTAGCAGATGGCCTTACCAATAACCTTTTCCAGAAGCTCACTTAGAGCCATTCTCTTTCCAAATTGGATGACTTAATTCCCATTTGTTATTAATCTTATTCCATAAGTGTGGCGACCTAAACTTTTCAATTGTATCGTGATATTGTTGCATTGTAATACCCATATAGTTACAGCAGTCGTCAATGTATTGTTGAGGAAACTCACCATCAAATCTTTTTATCAGAGCAACCCCTTCAGCTCTTGTAATGTCTCCATTCCTTACCTCTTGCGCTGAGTCATAAGTTGCTCTGCCAATACCAAATTTAATAGTGGTTGTGTGGTAGTGTAACCAATCAATTTTATCATCTAACGAGCTATACTTACTGAAGCTTCCTTCCGTCCTGTGGTCGTTCGGCATAAAATTGCTGTTCTCCACCGAGTAATAATACACGTCTTGGGGATGCCATTTTACGTAATAACCTAAATAATGCACTTCCGTTCCAGTCTTTTCTATTTCATATGGACTAACTGGAAAATAAGCTTCAAGATCTGATAGTTTAAAGCCAAAATCATCAATAAGATCCTTTGCTGGAACTCCACCTAGAATCAAATCTTGAATACTTACTTCTGCACTGTAATATTTTGGGTCCCGAGTGGGCTTCTCATTATCTTCAATAGCGTTCCCATACTCCGCCTCATTTTCACCGAAAATTACTAAAGGTATGTCTAATAAAACTGACAGTCTAGGAGCAAGATTTTTTTGGCCCAATATAAAGGGCTGAAATGGGTGGCCAAGATTCAAAAAGGCACTTTTTGTCAAAAAACGATGCAGCTTTTTATTTTGATTATAAGTGTAATTTGCAAAACCAGCGTCTAACCAGGCATCAAAGTTTCGTCTTCCTATATCAGTATATAAGGCAGGTGGCCAAGTAATTAAAATGGGATTCATATTGTATTTGTGTTTTAAAATATGTGCGGCCTGTACACTATCCTTGCCACCACTGCCGGGAACTACAACATCATATCGCCCATCGTTTCGCCTGAATTTATCGCATAAATTCTCTAGCTCATCATGCCTTTCTTGCCAATTTATAGACTTCTTCATTTCGGCATAACGGCAGGCATCACAAACCCCATCAACACCAAAGCTTAATGTCTGCTTTTTCTCTTTATCTGTTTGCTTGAACTCAATAGTTGACGCTGGCCTTTGATTGTTCATTGTGCACTTCTTACAAAACTTAACTTCAAGCGGAAGTCCATATTTTCCCGTTAATTTATTCATGTAAATACCGACCGTAGGTGCTATAGTTTGACAAAGTTTGACAATAGTTTTATCCCAGCTTTCCGACTTTTTTCTGGATGAAACTGAACTCCATAGATGTTTTCTTTATAAATAGCTGAAACAAAAGTGTGACCATTATATTTAGTCAATGCAGAAATATTTGTATAGTTAACCATCTCATATGAGTGCATAAAATAAAACTCTTCATTTTCGACACCTTGCAACAACTTATTAGGTGTTTTGACATAAATTCGATTAAAGCCCATATGTGGTATTTTTCCATCACATAAGATTGGCTTTACCTCTGCTTCAATTAAAGATAAACCTTTAGTCTTACCAAATTCGAATCCCAATTCTGCTAATATTTGCATACCCAAACATATACCTAAAATTGGTTTATCGAATTTTTTTATCGAACCAATCAAGGCATGATTTTCTAACTCATTCATGGCCCCCTTAAAGCTTCCAACACCAGGAATTACAAGTTTATCAACTAGTGGGAAATCTGACGGCCCATTTATGATAAGTGTTTTACCACCCGCTTTTTCGAGAGCTTTTTTAACACTATGAATATTACCAGCAATTCCATAATTTATAATTCCGATAGTATTATTCATACCGGCATTACCAAATTTTTATTTAGATATTGTTTTATTTCTTGAACAGTAGTACGGTCGTAATGCAACAGGCTTGCTATCGCTACACCACTAGGATTCGATGCCTCAATTAAGTTTTTAATATCTTCTAATGAGCCTGCGCCACTTGAAACGACAACAGGAATATTCGTTAAATCAACAACTTTTTCTGCTAATTCAATATCATAACCTCTGCACCTGCCGTCTGAATCTACAGATTGCAACAAGATCTCACCAGCTCCCCTCTGCTCCACTTCATTGGCCCAATCGAATACATCTTTGTTACTCTGAATACGCCCACAATCGGTGTAGCACTGCCAGCGACCATCCCACCGCTTAGCTTCGATATTAACAACCACTGCTTGACTCCCAAATATTTTTGCCGCCCTATCAATAATGCTCGGGTCCTCCTGAACGGCATAAGTGTTGATAACCACTTTATCTGCTCCCATCCGAAATATTTTGGCACAATCATCAATATTTTTGACACCACCACCTACAGCGAAGGGGATAAATAAATTATTTGCTACTCTTTCAACTTCACTATCTAAAATTTCACGCTGATACAAAGAGGATACAATATCAATATAAAATAGTTCGTCAGCACCTTGATCATAGTATTTACTAGCCAATTCTGAAGGAATACCCACTTTCCTGAGACCTTCAAAGTGAACTGGTTTAACCACATAGGGCGGCTTTACATCTAATTTTGCAATTATTCTAACTGTCATACAACCCCTGCCTTAACTATTCAAACTATTTCTAATAATCGTTATAAATCATAAAAAGTTTTTTTAAGAATTCCATTCAAATTATATTTTTTTATTATTCGGACAATGGCTTCACTTGCCCCTCCACTTCCATAAATATTTTTAGTTTTACCAAGTATATTTTGAAATTCTTTAGAGTATGCTTTATCAAAAGCATTACTTATACTCTCTTGTGTAGGCAAACAACTTATTACACTATCCGCTTTAATGCGTCCTTTCTGCCTGTCCCCTATATCAATAGTCGCTACATTAAAACTTGGCGCTTCAAGAAGGCCACTAGAACTATTACCAACCACAACATCAACAAATTTTAGCGCACTCAAGTAATTAATCTGTCCCATTGATGCAAAGGCAATTGAGTTTTTATTAGTATAAACATAACTATCGATCATAATATTTATAACTTGACCATCGGCATCACTATTAGCTTTTGTGAAAATTACTCTTGTATTCTTTAACTTGTCGATAGCCTGTAATAACTCTTGAAATTGTACTTTAGCAGTACCGATTTCGAGTGTTACTGGATGAAAAGTAACCATTATAGTTTTACCGGAAAGCTTAAAATTAATAGCTTTTTGAAATTCTTCCCTATCCAATAATTTGAGTTTATTGATATTATCAATTCCTAAACCCCCAACATTAAAAACCCTATCCGGCTGCTCACCTAATTGAATAATTCTATTCCTATATTCATCAGTCGCAGCAAAGTGCAAATGACTCATCTTAGTTATTGAATGTCTAATCGCTTCATCAAATGAGCCTTCTGTAGTCTCACCACCATGCAAATGTGCAATCGGAATATTTGCAATCATTGCGGCACTAACCGCAGAAAAAATCTCAAAACGATCGCCTAAAACGATTACCAAATCTGGCTGTAAGTCAGTGAAAGCTTGTGAAAAGCCAATAATTCCAGCTCCCATAGACTTACAGATAGCCATTCTAGTATCCGATGAAAGCAATAGATCTACTTTCTTATCTATTACAAAGCCATCTTTTTCAATTTGTTCAAAAGTATTACCAAAAGCTTCGGATAAGTGCATCCCAGTCACAATGACTTTTAATTCCAAATTTTTATCAATATCAATATCTTTCATTAGCCAATAAAGCAGGCCGTAGTCCGCTCTTGATCCAGTAATAACACAGACTTTTTTGCACATCATATTAATTCATCTTTGATGTAGTCTTTATTAGCACTCGTCCCTATAAGCTCATCCCAGCACATCGGACTAATACCATTTGCTGGCCTCTTAACGGACATGTTTACATCAGTCAAGGTGTCACCTTTTTTGATGTTCTGTATAGCAACAATAGACTTTCTAACCATTTTTATATTTACACTTTCACTTTGTGATGGTTTTTTCTCAGCACTACCTAACGCTTTTTCAATATTTCTGATGGACCTTACCATGAGCTCTAATTCTTTTGGCTCTAGCGATGCCTTATGGTCCGGGCCATCCATACTCCTATCCAATGTGAAATGTTTTTCTATACAGCACGCACCCATCGCAACGGCAGCTATATCCACTTCAATGCCTAGCGTATGATCACTATAACCAACGGCAACGCTGAATTCTTTTTTTATTGATAACATTGCTTTTAAATTTACATCTTCCATTGGTGTTGGATACATAGTGTTGGCATGTAACACTATAATATTGTTTTTGTTCGTCCCTGCATCAATCAATATTTTCAACGCATCACCAACTTCCGCAAGATGAGACATTCCCGTGGATAATATAACGCTCTTTCCTAATGATCCGACATGCCTCAAGTATGGTAAATTAGTAATCTCTCCACTAGATATTTTAAAAATATTCATGCCCAAATCATTTAATAATTTTATGCTTTCATGATCAAACGGGGTAGACAGGAACATTATACCTTTCTCTTGAGAGTAAGATATAATGTCTTTATGAGCTTCGATGTCTAGTTCAAGTTTCTTTAGCATATCAAACTGAGATTCTGAGACATCAGTAGTTTTCTTTTGATATTCAGCCTTTTGAGCATTCTTAACTATTAAATTTTCTGCTTTAAAGGTTTGAAACTTGATGGCATCAGCTCCAGAATTCGAAGCTACATCAATCAATCTCTTTGCCAAAATAATTGACCCATTATGGTTCACACCAGCCTCTGCTATAATAAAGACACTCAAATTAGCAAAGCTCCTGCTTTAATGAAGCTATTCTGCTCTACTGTGATTGATTCTATAATTATCGCACCACTGCCAATAAAGCAACAAGGGTGAACTATAACTCCACCGTTGACCGTCGCATTTGTAGAAATATGACAATGCTTAGATATTTGGCAATCATGCTCTACTAATGCTTTAGAATTTATGATGCAGTTGTCTCCGATGGTTACGTTCGCATTAATTAATGCACCATGCATAACAACAACACCACTTCCAATAGACGCATGCGAAGATACATACGCGCTGGGAGAAATGATACTGGGTAATTCAAAACCAACATCATTAGCAAGATCAAACAACTTCATTCTCAGTGATGCAGATTTAATTTGACCAACAGTTATTAAGGCGTGTTTATATTTTTTTACAAGATTCGGCAAATCAGAATCACTTCCTATTACAGGATAACCAAGTACCATAGACCCAAGCAATATTGGTTTATCTATTATTCCAACAATTTTAAATTGACCTTCTTGTTCAATAACATCAATTACTGACTTGCAATGCCCTCCTCCGCCAATTAATAGAATATTCCTCATTGTCACATTTTACCATCTAAGTATTTATTAACGTCTTTATATTCAAAGCCTGGGATCATCTTAAAAAATATATCAATGATTTGTCTCTTTGACCAAGATTTATTTATTTTAAGAATTTTTATTTGTTTTTCAAATTGATCTAAATCACAATCATCATAATCTACCGAACTCTTTATAATGCCGATACTTTCAAATTTTCCCATCTCAAGCGTTTCAGTTGCAGTATAAAATTCCTCAAAGCTTTTTTCACCAGTTGTATCACTTTTTGTAAATAAACAAGGCCATTTCCCTTGTTCTGGTAGAGTTTTAATAAGCTCTCTAGCTTCATTTTCAGATTCACAAAGGTACGGTTCAAAACCTCTATTTTTTAAATATTTTATTGCAATTTCAGAAAATGTCATTAGATGTAAATTTTCATTCAATTTTGGAAAAAATATATCTCTATTTTCACCAAAAATGCAACTCATTAAACAAAGCTCTCCACTCTCTCTTGCCGTGACAAAGTAACGCTTAATATCATTAGGAGCTGCAATTGGTTGCCTTTTGTCAACTCTTTGGTTGAACCCATGTAACAGCGAGCCGTCACTAAAAGCAACATTAGCAAATCTTGCAGTAGATATACTAATATTTAACGATCGCCGCATAAGAAAAATTTCCATAATGCGTTTACTGGCACCCATCATGTTTGCTGGGTTAGCAGCCTTGTCACTACTCACACAGAAATATTTCTTCACACCATTATTTATACAGTGTTGGATAGTTTTATCTGTATTGAAGATATTTACATCAATCATTCTCATCAAAGTAAATTGATCTTCTTCACTACGCACGTGCTTAAGTGCAGATAGATTAAGCATATAATCATATTTTCCATCAGATTCTATAAAAGCATCGTATTCTATAGACCCAACATCCAGTGCAAATGTTCTAAATTCTCCATTTATATAGCCAAAAGAGCTTCTTACATCTCTTACAAGTTCTGTTAAATTATTTTCATTTATATCAACAACATGGAGTTTCTTAGGATGTCTTTTGAAAATTTCTTTGGTAACTTCCTGACCAATTGAACCGGCACCACCAACAACAAGAAAAGAGGAGCTGGAAATGATTTTTTTTAATTCGTCACTATGAAACTCAATATCATTTTTGAATAATTTTTTCTCTCTACCTATGAGATTTAACAAATTCATTTTTACCTCTATCTTGTAACAAGCTAAGGAGTGACTGCTCCCTCTAAATAAAATTTACTCAACCACTACTATCTGAGTTAAATAAGTCCCTTGTATAAACTTTTCCCAACACGTCCTGCAATTCATCCGCCATTCGATTAGCAACAATTACATCACTAATTGTTTTAAAGTCACCTAAGCTATGCATAACTTTAGATTGGAAGAAATCACTCTCCCCTTGCTCTGTCAACAAAGGCTCATAAATAACAACTTCAATCCTTTTATCTTTAATACGTTGTATCACACCTTGAATGGACGATGCTCTAAAGTTGTCAGACCCACTCTTCATAACAAGACGGTATATACCTACAACCTTAGGGTTCTTATCAAGAATAGATTCTGCAATAAAATCCTTACGCTTTGAGTTAGCATCAACAATGGCGCCGATTAGAGCACTTGGTATATCTTTAAAATTAGTTTTAAGTAGTTTAGTGTCTTTGGGTAAACAATAACCACCATAACCAAAGGATGGATTGTTGTAATGTAATCCAATTCTTGGATCAAGACCCACACCTTCAATGATTTTTTTGGAGTCTAGATTGCATGCTTCAGCATATGAGTCTAGCTCATTAAAGTATGAAACTCTCAAAGCAAGATAAGCATTGCTAAAAAGTTTGATCGCCTCTGCTTCAGCAGAGCCTGTAAATAAAACGTCAATATCTTCTTTGATAGCACCCTCTACTAATAGGCCTGCAAACTGCCTAGCTCGACCTGATATTTCACCAACAATAATGCGTGATGGGTATAGGTTGTCATGAAGAGCTGAACCTTCTCTTAAGAACTCTGGTGAGAATATGATGTTGTCTGTGTTAAACTTAGCTTTGATGCTTTGTGTATAGCCAACCGGTACGGTTGACTTAATGATCATTGTAGTTCCAGGATTAATACGAACAACATCCTGTATAATTGCTTCTATAGATGAAGTATCAAAATAGTTATTAGTAGTGTCATAATCAGTGGGTGTGGCAATTATGACAAAATCAGCATCTTTATAAGCAAGCCCTTTATCCAAGGTGGCCGTAAAGTTAAGGGGTTTATTAGATAAAAAATCTTCAATTCCAGCATCCACGATTGGAGATGTTTTATTGTTAAGTTGTTCAACCTTCTCAGGGATGATATCAAGAGCAAAAACCGCATGATTTTGAGACAGTAGAATGGCATTTGAGAGGCCTACATAGCCAGTACCAACAATTGCTATTTTCATTTACAGTTACCCATATGCGACGCATTAATTTTATTAAGGCTCATTTTTCCGGCATACGTCAATTTGATATTTTTATACAGAAAAACCATTAGTACTTGTAGCTTTCTGGCTTAAACGGACCTTCAGAAGGTACGTTGATGTAGCCCGCTTGAGTAGTGGTTAGCTTGGTCATTACCCCACCAAAACCTGCCACCATGTCCGCTGCTACTTCTTCGTCTAGCTTCTTAGGTAATATTCTTAGCCATAAGTTGGTTTTCTTTTCGGCTTCGCTTAGGTCTGCAAACTTGGCGTCCCAAAGGTGCATTTGTGCTAACACTTGGTTGGCAAAAGAGCCGTCCATAATGCGTGATGGGTGACCTGTGGCATTGCCTAGGTTAACTAAGCGGCCTTCAGCTAAAAGCAGAACAAAATCAGCTTTATTGTGATCAGCGGCACGGTAAACTTTGTGTACTTGAGGCTTTACTTCTTCAAACTTCCAGTTCTCACGCATAAAGGCGGTGTCGATCTCGTTGTCAAAGTGACCGATGTTACACACCACTGCACCATTTTTAATGGTCTTAAGCATGTTGGCATCACACACGTTGGTGTTGCCGGTGGTGGTGACAATAATGTCTGTGGTGCCCATTAAAGTGGTATTAATGCAGCTCATATCACCCGTATTAACACCGTCTA